>ENA-UOXV01002326-UOXV01002326.1-marine-metagenome-genome-assembly--contig:-NODE-2326-length-25023-cov-6.565284_pt1 | contig 25023 bp, 19 predicted proteins | sample MGYA00238165_ERZ766961 | MGnify/ENA primary metagenome ERZ766961 (study PRJEB28924, sample SAMN03173240) | marine metagenome | biome: Marine; feature: Water; material: Subsurface seawater | place: North... | reverse complement strand
GCTAGCACACATAAGTCACATTCCATAAGTCACATTCCTTCGTCTTCTCGCTGTCTCAGTACAGCACGTGTCACAGACCCGACCGACTGGTCGTCACAGGTTAGAGCCCTACACGCTTCCACGCGGATCTACACCTCCACAACCCCGCCACAGCACGTGTCACAGACCCGACCGACTGGTTGTCACATCACTTGTCAGTTTGCATTTTTCGAAATGTTTAGATAGAATGCTCACGTACGTTTTTTGTATGTCTTTAGCAGCAGCTTGCAACATGCCAGCGGGACGCGCGGAATGCTAGCGTTTTTTTACGTGTGACCAATGTCAGAAGATCACTCTGCTGGAAAAGGTTTACAAATAGAACACTGTTTGAAGCTACTCGCCGTCAGTGGCACCAAAAGGCAGCAGGGGCCCCGCCCGATGGTAAGAGAGAGTGTGTATTGAATTACCTCGTACAGACCGGGTATCTTACAACCAAACCAAGCCGATAGGCACGCAACTCCCCCCCAAACGGAGAAAGACCACAACCCAGACCGCGAAAAACACGCCGGGAGCCTCCTCACCCTTTAAAACCGATGGTTAGTATTTTTTTACCGGCACAAAGGAAGTGGCAAGATCTTGTACTTTACGCACAAAAAAGGCGTACCGCCGCGTGGCAAAGCGATGAATGACTAAGCATCGAGCATCAAGACCAGCTCCGGGCACGCATGGGCGAGCTCAGAGAGCTCCTCCTGTGTTCTGTACGCCCGTGGTTTGTGGAAGCCGAACGGTGCGGGATGAAAGTAGCCCGTCTCCACACTGAACTTGCGCGCTATCTCTTCAGGCGGTAAGCGGAGCGATACTGCATCGCAGGGGTAGCTGAAGAAGATGTCTTCGTGCCACGTCCGAAAGGAATGCCCATCCCTGCGTTCGCGGATGACTCGTGACATCCCGGAGCGCCTCCGCAGGGAGAACCCCCCGTCGCCGCCAACCCTGGCAGGGATTGAGAGGTTTGCGTCGGTGGCCATCTTATCGAAGTCGTCCTGGCAAATAGAGTTGCCTTGATCATAACCTTCAGGGCTCACGCCCGGTCGAAACGGTGCGCCCACGTAGTCACAGTCCTTGAAGTCCTCGACGCTCGTTTCTGCGCCACGACACAGCATCGTGTCGGCCTGGAACACGAGCACAAGCTCGCCGTCGCAGGCGAGCCAGAAGTTCTCCTGCCTCAGTAGCATGCTGTACTCGTGGTGGCACGCGCTCGCGTCTGACGACAGGCGGATATCTCGACTCGGCCGTCGGGTACGAGGAGGGAGATGGTGCATGAGAGCGCGTGCGCGAGCGCCTCCTCGACATTGTCAAACACAAAGAGCTGCACTCTCATCCTGGGCTGCAGTGTCAGCACTGTCATCAGCGCAACGGGCAGCCCCGGCAGCTCTGATGCCCTGCTAACGACGCACACCGCCGTCCATTGGATTTCCTTTCGCGAAGTTCGCGTCCCCAGCCGCGCACGCCGCTTTGTTTGCGCCGACCACCTGTGCGAGCACACCGAGTATTGCCAGGAGATGTCCGCCGTTGGCCTTGGTCCAGCCGCGCAGCCATCGCGGGCTGCGCACATCGCAGCAGCGGCAAATCTTCTGGTTTGATCTGGTACTCAGCGACCATCAGACTCAACTCACTCACTTGACTCTGATAGTGAACTCAATATACTTCAACAATGATACTTCGAGAAGTCGCGCAGACATATAGCCTCCATACGGTGGCAGCTGGTGATCTTCCCCGCGGCCCGCATGCCTCTGGAAAGATGGAAATCCCGTTGCCGGCTCATAGCACTTGTTTATATACCCATTTACGCCTTTTCTTTGTCATACCCCAATGTCAACGAGGTTGACTTTTGGTTTTCACACGTGTGAACGTGGCCGAGCGGTTAAGGCGATGGACTGCTAATCCATTGGGGTCTCCCCGCGTGGGTTCGAATCCCATCGTTCACGCTTGATTTTTGCCACTTTTCCTTTTTGACTGTTCAAACTCTGGCGGCGGGGCTATGGGGTTAAATTAGCCGGAGTCAGTCCGCGCGAGGCACGTCCTTGAGAGCTATCGGAGGTGCAGACGATGCAGGCGATCGAGGAATGAGATCATCAGACCCGTGTGCAGGTCCCGCCTAGGTCATTCATGATCGCTGATGGATGAGCTCATGAGCTGAGCGGTCGGATTGTCCTACCAGCGATTAACATCTTGGATAATTGCCGCAAGAGACTTCCATTCAGCCGCACCCGCTGCATCATATCCCCTCCGGTCAGTGCGGTTTCGACGGCTCATTCCCCAGGCAGGCGTGGCAAGCTGGTCAAGCAGAAGCAAACAACTTGAAACATGCGAGGCCTGTGATGCGCGGCAGACAGTCCAACGTACGTTTTGTCGACCCCCTGTTGAGTTCCGAAGGCGGACTAACGTTAGTAGAGCTTCTGTGAGTCACCCCTGCTTACACTCCACAGAGAGAGTGGTCAAATTCAAAATTGACATTACTCAACTCGCCCCGGAAAGTTTGGACAACGGATTCGAGCTCAGAAGGGGTGAGGGCGGTGGCGTCGCCGGTGTAAGGGGTCAGCGCGGAGGGCGAGCCAGCGTGGAGGGGCAGGGCACCGTAGTGGTTGAGGGCGTTCTGGCCAGGTGCGGCTGCCAGCCTCACGGCACGCGATGGCACCTGCACGGAAACGAGAAAAGGGTCCTGACATGAAGGGCCCGAGTGACAACGCGCTGCTACAGCAACGGCTACCGATGACGCAGCTGGTCTTCACAACACGATGCACCGTCGGGACTCTTCTGTTTAGCGGTTTGTTCGTGATCGCAATCGGCGTTGTAAGCCTCCAGTGGCAGGCCGCGAACGTAAAAACCGAGATCGTGTACTTCGGCAAGCCAGGCGATCATGCCCCGTGCTCGCAGGAGTTGGGCGTGTGCTCCTTTCTGTTCGAGGTTTCTAAGGACATTCCAGCTCCCGTATACTTCTACTATACGCTCACTAACTTTTACCAGAACCACCGGCGGTGGATCCAGTCGCAATCTGCTCACCAGATCCGTGGCACATTCGGGGGCGAGCACGGGGATGTGGAGACGCTGGGGTTTCCGTCATGCCGGTTTCAAGGCCGAGCGGATGTACCGGGGCCGCAGGAGGGCTACCGCGTCGAAGAAAAGCGAATATTCTACTATCCGTGCGGGATCGCAGCAAAGACAGTCTTCAATGACACATTTTCGCTTGCGAACGACGCGGGGGAGTTGGTCCAGTGGCGAAAGGAGGGGATCGCGTGGGAAGGGAGCCGAACCGCCATGTTCAAGAGTAGGGACGAAGAATGGCTTCGGGAAAATTGCTATCGATTGGGTGGACCGGACTTCAACTACTCGGGATTCCCAGAGACGCTGCGGGGATTCACGGGCACCGGGGACGAGCAGAGAAGCCGCTTCGACTGCTGGCACTCACTCGCCGATGAAGAGCTTATGGTCTGGATGCGCCCAGCGACAACGAAGGTGACACCCTGCCTACATGACTCCTCCAATCGCAGAGTAGGTGCTCCTGCACCGCTGCTTGCCCATTCACGCGAGGCGAATCGCGCAGGACTTCTGGAAGCTGCACCGGATTATCGATGATCCTCTACCAGCAGGCACGTACAATATGACAGTGCGTCTTAATTTCCCAGTCGCGTCCTTTGGAGGAACGAAGGGCATCGCGCTTTCCAATGCAACGCCTGCAGGAACGCAGGGCATCTTCCTCGGGTTCCGCGCCCGGGCCGTCAAACTCAATTCCATCTGATTTTTGCTAGTCTGTAAGCCCCAGAATGACACTGCCCGACAATGGCTCCGCTCAAGAAACATCCTCTTTACAGTTGGCTGTCGATTGGCGTCGGCATCACATCTCTGGTTACAGCGATGATTTTCGTCATGATGGCGTACAGGACGGGCGGCAGAATCGTTCGCCCTGCGGTGCATGCACCCTACAATCGCTGGATTGCCATATGCGCTTGTGCTTGCGGGAACGGGCTCCCTACTGTTTCACTTGGCGCGGCGCCGGGCCAGAGGCCAAACTCTAGATGTGATGACTCGACATGACACTTGCATGGTCCGCGCTCAGGTCCACTATAAGGAGTGCCGAATGAAGCAAGAACCCAAGGCCGCAGCCGCAGCCGCAGCCGTAGCCGCAGCCGCAGCTGCTACCGGCGCTCCTGATCAGCAGCCGGGTCTCATTCGCCAGCTGACCATGGCGGGACTCAACAGGTTTGGCCCCGACCGCCCCACGCTGGCTGTCCCCGCGTGAAGGCGGCGCTGACTCCCTGGTGTGCCGCGGCGGGCAGCGTGATGCCCATGGCTGGCACATCACCGTCTCAGCAGGAGGGCCTTGGGCTTGTGGTGGTCGACCCTCGGCATGTGTACTGCCCAGCGGAAGAGTCTTCGACGTTTGAAGTGAACTACGTGCAGACCGCGCGATACAATAAGTGGAACTTTTTGCCCAAGAATCTGCTGCTACAGTTCCATCGATTTGTGAACTGCTTCTTCCTAACTGTCTCTATTCTTGCATCAATCTCATCAATCTCACCAATCGGGCCTCTGACCTTCTGGCTACCGATCGGTCTGCTCCTCTTCACAACCATGGTTAAGGACGCCTATGAAGACTACCAGCGCCACAAGGCTGACACTGAGGAGAACGCACGTGTAACAGAAGTTTTCAACCCGGGTCTCGGCGACTTTATGCAAATGCACTGGAAAGATGTTACGGTCGGCAGCATCGTGCGCGTTAGCACGACTAACTCGGACACTTCGCCAATGATCCCCGCGGACCTAACACTGCTCGCGTCGTCCACAAAGACGGGGACAGCCTTCCTTGAGACGGCAAACCTCGACGGGGAGTCCAATCTGAAGTTGCGGGAAAGCCCAGCAGAGACACACCACCTGCTCACGACTTTTCAGGAGGGTGCTGCTCACGGTGCGCTGAACAAAGCCAACGTTCGCAAGCTAGCGCTCAAAGTCGTTTGCAACCCGCCAGACGCATTTCTGTACGATTTTCATGCGCGAATGGAAATTGAGGGTCAGGAAATTCCACTTGGCGGCGGACATCTGCTGCAGCGCTCCACGAAACTTCGAAACACAAAGTGGGTCGTTGGCGTTGCTGTGTACACAGGACGCGAAACTAAGATTCAGATGAACATGTCGGACCCGCCGAACAAGATCACGGGAATCGAGCGACAGCTGAATCGCTTCATGCTGTACCTTTTCTGGGGGCTCATGGCCATGTCGCTTATCGGAGGGATTGGCTCAACGATCATGGTGGTGTCTCCGGAAACAGGATCAGGTGCTTGGTACCTTGCACCCGAGGACAAAACCGCAACCTTTGACGCCAATGTGCCTGGCGTGGTTACCCTGCTGAGCTTCTTTGCTTTTGTCATCCTTCTCTGCTTGTTCATCCCGATTTCGCTCTATGTCACGCTCGAATTTGTGAAGCTCTTTCTTGCGACCGCGATCTGGGGCGACCGCGAGATGTGGGCAGCGGAGGAAGACATGCGTACGCTGCCGCGCACGATGGGGCTTTGCGAGGAACTCGGACAGATCAACTACATTTTCTCGGACAAGACGGGGACGCTCACACAGAACCTGATGGAATTCCGCAAATGCTCGATTGCAGGCGTTGTTTACGGGCGTGGCCACTGCGAGGTCGAGCGCGCAATCGCCCGACTCAAGGGCCAGCGCCTTCCGCCGAACCCGCCCGCGCACGATGGCGTTGACAAGGGATTCAACTTCGTGGACGAGCGCCTGGTGGCTGGCTCGTGGCAGGGCTCTCCACAGGAAGGGAACATCCAAATGTTCCTCACACACCTCGCATTGAACCACACCGTGCAGGTAGGGTACGCGTCGGGCGACGCTGAGAGCGCGGGGACAGATCCGCAGTACCAGGCCGAGTCGCAGGACGAGTGGGCGCTCGTGCACTGCGCGCGCAACCTCGGGGTGTTCTTCCAGCGCCGAGATGAGGCCCACAACGTCGAGCTTCGCGTCGCTCAGCAGGGTGATCCCGTGGGTGCGGGCGCTACGGAGGTCTGGCAGGTGCTCAATGTCAATATGTTCGACAACATTCGAAAGCGCACGTCAGTGGTAGTGTCCAACTCCGCGGGCGATCTGCTGCTGCTAGTCAAGGGCGCAGATAGCTCCGTCCTGCCATTTGTCGAGCAGGACGCGTCGTTCGCGCCCACCGAGCAGCACATCGCCGAGTTTTCGAACCAGGGACTGCGTACGCTCGTGCTCGCGGGGCGCGCGCTCGACCCAGAGGAGTATGCAGATTGGAACAAACGATACCAGCGCGTTGCACTGCAGGCATCAGATCGTGACGAGGCGATGCGCATGTTGGCCTCGGAAATTGAGGAGTCGCACAGTGAGCCGGGGAAACGCTCAGCGCTGGTCGACGGCTCCACGCCGACGAGGCGCCGTCTTCGGCTTCACGGCGTTACAGCGCTCGAAGACAAGCTGCAGGAACGGGTGGGGGAGTGCATCGCACAACTGGCGAAAGCGATGATCAAGATTTGGGTGCTGACGGGCGACAAGCTCGAGACGGCGGTAAACATAGGGTACGCGACAGCATTGCTGAAAACGGAGATGGAACCTCTGCTCCGGGTGTGTCATGAGGATATGGTCAAGACGTGCTCGCAGTACCGCACCATCTCTGGGGTGGAGCACTGTCTCACAGGGGCGCTAGAGCGCGCAACAGCGGGCGACCTCGCTGGGCTCGAGGCAGTGTGCCAACAGGGGCGGAACCTGGTGGGGGGCGAGCTGCTCCTCGGGGCGCTCTGCGACCGCCTCGCGCGACTGCGCGTGCGGCAGGGACAGGGCACGGCTGATACTGTCGAAACAAACACGGAAATTGTGTTGATCGAGAGCCGCTTGCGTGAGGCGCTGCTCAAGGAGCGGGTGCGTCAGCGCATCCTCGAGCTCTGCGAAGTGACATCGGTGGAGCGTCCGGGCGGTTGGGCCCTTGTCATAGACGGACCATGCCTTCGCGCAGCGATGCACCCCGACCTCCGCCTACACTTTCTGCAAGTCGGACTGCGCTGCAAGGCGGTGCTCTGCGCTCGTGTGACTCCAAGCCAGAAAGCGCAGGTCCTGCTGCTTGTCAAGGAGAACCTCACAGACCAGGTGACGCTTGCGATCGGCGACGGCGCTAACGATGTTTCAATGATCCAGGCCGCGCACGTCGGCGTCGGCATCCGCGGCAAGGAGGGCCAGCAAGCTGTGCTTGCTTCAGACTACGCGCTGCCGCGCTTTGCATTTCTCGAGCGGCTGCTGCTCGTGCACGGGCGTTGGGATTACAACCGCATTGGGACGATGGTGTGCTATTTTTTCTACAAATGCAACGTCATGTCACTGACGCTCCTTTGGTATGCATTCGACAACGCCTTTTCGTCGCAGCCGCTGTATGACGACGGCTACCAGGCATTGTACAATGTAATCTTCACGGCGCTACCAAACATGATCTTTGCGATCCTGGACCGTGATCTCGAGGCAGACATCCTGCGCGCACATCCAGAGCTCTACTCAACGGGCCAGGCCTCTCTCATGTTCTCTGCTCGTCGATTCGGGGTGTTCGTTGGTGGTTCAATTGTGCATTCAGCGATGCTGTACTATCTCACGCTCCTCTGCATTGACCGCAACGTGGGAAGCGAAGATGGAAAACCGTTCGGCATGTGGTCCATGGGGACGATCACGATGACCAACGTGATTATGGTTGCCTCCGTGGTGATGGTTCTGTTAACAAAATCTTGGTGCTTCCTTCACTGGGGCATCTACTCCATCTCGGTCTTGTACTGGTTCCTTTTCATGTATGTGTACCACGCGCTTTGGCCAGGTCTGCTGGGGAATGGCATCGATGAGACAGACGGGGTGTACTCGGTGTTTTCAAAGATTTCGCCGGCGTGGCCTTATTGGATGGCTATGGTCGTTGTGACAGCAGCGTGCTGCTTGCCGGTGCTCTGCTACATGTACGTGAAGGAGCATTACTACCCAAACATTGGCGACTTTTACCGCCGCGTCGTCGCCCAACCGCACCTGTATCCCAACGAATCGGTCTCCCCTCCCATTCCAGCATTCCAGGCACTTGCAACAACCGCTCAAGCTGCCGCAGCAGCGCTGCGATTCCTTACTTTCGAGGACCCTCCGGCGCGCTGCAGGTACATATCAAACCTGGCGGGAAGACGGGTTGGACACAGGCTGAAGAGAGCACCCACAGTGTGCCGATTGAGGTTGTTTCGCGGGCTTCATGACATCGGCTAGCTCACTCGCAGCAGCGGGTCTAAACTTTTGGGGTCTTGGCTCCGAGGTGGCCCTGCGACGTGCCATGGGGAACATAGGCGAAGTCAGATGACAGTCAAAGGGGGTTGACCACAGACTTTCACTGACCACAGCCTCGAGATCACGGAGGGGATGGAGCGAGGTACGCGAGAGGCCACATGGGGGCGGGAGCTTCTAGGGTTGGTGCTTGTGAGTAGCGCGAAGAGCACTGCGAACAAAGCATTCGAGATGCATGTAAAAAGAGTTTTGTCGAGGCCTTCGTCTGCGAAGTGCCTTCTAGAGGGGCGCACCTTTCTTCCCCATCGACTACCCACCGCGCATTCCCAGCTTCAGGAAATCCATTTTGCCGTGCAGCTCTCGTCTTGGCAGCGATCTCAGCAAAGCGACACATGTAGCCCTGTCCTCTCCTCACCAGACCGCGACAGCAGTCTGCGATCTCCTCCCCTCCTGGTTAGCAGGACACCCATAGATCCAGAGATCTAGAGAAGAGAGAGAGAGAGTGTATTGGGTGGTATTCACAAATCGGCTCTTCAGAACTTGAAGTTACGGAGGGTCCCCAGAACTCCCCCAGAACTCTCCAGAACTACCACTGGTGCAATCTTCTTTGGCGGAGAAGATCGGACGTGACCCTTTCATTATTATTATCTTTATTTTTTGATAAATAAATTATTCCTCAGTTATTTGTAAACCCACCCTTCGTCATAACTGACACGGGGAACACGCCGAGGTGTAAGCTGCGTTAAGTCCTTGGCGCAGCGGCAGCAGGGCGCACTCGTCGCTATCGCGCAAAGCCAGACACCCGCAGTATTCCTGTTGGCCCTGGTTGAGCAGCGTCTGGGCAACATCAAGTGAAGGACCGGGTTCGGTGACTAATCAAGCATGGACAGCTTGGGCAACCAGGTCCACCTCCCCCTTTCTTGCGGGCCACCCTCCCCGTGGCCATGCAGTGGCCTGCTTAAGCGGACTGCTTAAGTTGCAAGCAGGCCATTCCATGGCCTGCAAAGCTGCCAGCTTAAGCCGCTTCAGCAGGCCACGTAGGTGCGTTGCGCGAAAGAAGGGACCAAACGGGTAGCTCGGCCTGAGACACACAGGATCTTACATGAGCATTGGCCTGTTCTGCAGACCAACGATGGAGCAGCGCCGGGAACTACACGGACTGAAGCAGCGCCGGACAGCGCACGGACCCATAGCAGTGGCACCGGAGGAGCTGCTGAGAAGCATATGCGTTCCATGCGAAACCTGGCAGACATTAAGGGTACCTTAGGCGGCCAGGAGAAGGGTGGCCAGGAGAATGGTGCCGCGGCGAAAGCTGCTGACAAGCCGCCTCCATCCTTCGCCAAAGCTCTCGGGGCGATAGCACCGAAAATGGTGCACAATCTCAAAAGTATGATCAAGGAGCCGCCTCCGAAAGACGTTGTCGACGCGCACAGGAAGCAGCACGACGTGGACGACATCAAGGTAGGCAATATGGCCCTTGAACTGCAACGTAGGTTCATCCGAGCGTTGCCATTCTCCTCTAAAACATAATAGACGGGGTTTACCTGCTGTACCGATGCAAACGGCTGGTAAGGGGTGTAGTGTGAGTAGGGAAGAGCCGATTGTTTGCAGTTTGGGGATGGATGGCTTGCATGGATCTCAGGGAAAATTCACGTGGTGTGACTGGGCAGGCGAGAACCATGTACCGGATGGTCGATGAGGCGCCAGATGGAAAAAAGTTGGTATTCTTCAACAACCGACAGGCCTCACTCTTTTCAATGGAGAACATTGAGACACTGCTCGAGGCATTTACAATCGAGACTGAGCCGAAACTGGTGATTCGTCTGCTTCCGTCGTCGTGCGGCTCCGAGACCCTCGCTTTCATGTCGGAGCGAGTCAAACAAGTGATGGCTTCTGAGCGTGACGAGACGTATGGCGAGCGTCTGAAGGAGGCAGTGAAGGTCCCTGTGCCCGCCTTCTCACCCGGCCCCTGCATTCAGGTCGTCCATTTTAACTGCCTCGCGAGCCAAGAGCCCACAGTGCTGAGGTGCGATGCCCGTTTTCCATGGTGAGCAGGTCCAGGTGGAACACGACCCGGACTCAATTGGAGACTCGCCCGTGCCTGATCTGATGGCTCAGCCATGCTATCTTGACGAGCATAGGCAAGCGGCTTCCGAGTGGAACCTAGAGCTGTTCTGCCGCGAGATCTTGGTGCCGCTCGCGATTGAAACCAAGGCACTGGTCATTGGCAACTGCTTTGCAGACGACGCGCTCTATATGGCTTTCTGCAAGGCCGCGGAGGCTGTCAAAGCGAAATACTCTGGAAAGTTGCCCTTCACGACGTTTGGGATGGCTGATGCACCCTGCTTGTCTATGGCGTGCGTAACTGACGGCACTACAACCCGCAAGATGTTTGACAACTGCATCTCTTGGCGCCAGCGCTATGCCAAGGTCCCGCACTGCACCCATGCCATTGTTACCTGGAGGGGGTCCCTGGTGATCATTGCTGAGCGTGGGGAGTTCTCGCCAGATCCTGGAGGCGATCGGCAAGAACCCGGATGCAGATGAGCTCTTTGGCGACATCGATCACATGATTGACAGTGCGGCCCCCCTAGCACCTGCTGTCAGCCGTGCCATGGGCCTTTTGAGCGGGACTAACACGTTGGCGCTGTGCACAGTGAATCCCGGAGTGGACAACTTCATCGTCACAGATTGCGTTGATGAGATCTTTGGAAAGGTCGAAGGCGTCAAACATGAGGCCAAGGACAAGCTGACTCAAACACTGTTGCAGTACCTGGTGTCACAGCTTCCAGCAATCGCCGTTGGCACTATGCACCACTACGATGCAAAGTATGGTGGCATGCACTGCTCTAGCATGTTCAATCTGACTCAAGTGAACATCCCAGTTCTGCTGCTGGACGTGCGTGCCAAAGAGACATACCCAAAGGATCTGCAAGGCCAGGCACTTCTGGATGAGGCTGTTAAGCGGCATACTGCGCGCGTCGACATTATGCGCGCATCCGGCAAGGAGGACCTGTTCGAGTGTTGTCGTATTGCACACTTTCACCAGCTTCTCACTCACGGTGCGAAAGGAGTCGATGACAAGAATCAGCCGAAGGTGGAGCTATGGAGGGCCATCAGATTTAAGAAGGACCAGAAGGCGTCTTCGGGCCAGTCGCCAGAGCATCGCGCCATGCTTATGCGGATCACGGACTTCCTTCTGGAGGAGGAATATAAGGCTTACTGGGGGCTTCTGACACAGGAGCAGATGCGCATCGCGAGGGAGGAGGGCGTCAAGGACCACAAAGACTTTTACCGGGACCTCATGAAGCAAGCCAAAATGCACTACTATAATCTCCTATGCTCGCCAGGGCTATACTCTGCGAACGTGGTTGACACGGACCGCTTGCACGGACTGGTGCGCGAACTCTGCTCGATCGACAAATTGCCGAAGACTGATTCGCTCGAAGCTCTGCTCGTGGTGCGCCACGCATGGGACACGATCGATGTTGGACGTAAGGTGCTCTGGTGGTACAAATTTGGTGCGAAGGCGTGCTATTTCATGCTGGTCCTCTTCGCCATCGCAACAACTACCGTGACAGTGTTGGCCTCGGATATTAATGCTTTGTCGCCTATTGACGGCGGGGGAAACGACCAAGACATTCGATACTCAAATCACCAGCTGCTGGTCTTCCTGATCTCCACCGCCACTGCCCTGGTCGCGGCGTTCCAAGCTTTCATCAACCCGCTGAAGCGCTGGCACCAACTTCGCGATATCACGTCGACGCTGGAGAGCGAGATGTGGCGCTATCGTACCCGCACAGGAATTTTTACGATGGCAAATGGGCCGTCAGGGCCGACGCAGAGGCTGAAGCAGACAGTAGAAGAAGCTTGGAAAAAGGTAGTAGCTCAAGCAGACGTCTCGGAAACGTCCTTCTGGAGGCAGCATTCACACAAGACGTACCTTCACAACCAGTACGACCCCGACCTGATCAAACCGTCGCTGCTCGACAAGTTCCTCGGGCTCTTCGGAAAGCGGTCGCGCGCCAAGGTCGTGGCGGATGAGATGGAGCGTGCTGATGAGTGGGACGACAACTACTCGCCGCTGCAGCCAGATAAGTACATCCACTTCCGCGTCGAGAAGATGCTAGCTTTCTACCGACTGCGAATCCCGCGCTATTCCCTCGCGAACGAGGTCTTCAACGGGCTTCTCATGGCGTCCTCGGCAGCTGGTGCTATCATTGCCTTCACTTGGATTCCCGAATACGTTGCGATCATCACGGCGGTCACGGCCGGCATCATGTCCTGGGTGGAATTTTCAAGCGTCAACAAGAAACTTGCGCGCTACAACGGCTCGGTTGTTGAGCTTGAGAGCATCGTGCTTTGGTGGCAGAGCATCAGCGCCGTCGACCGCGCCTCGCCTCTTCAAATCGAAAAACTGATTTCGTTGTGCGAGAAAGCCATTAACGCGGAGAGAACATCCTGGCTCTCGTCCACGGCCTCAGACGACGAGAAACAGGACAAGAAATCAGACATGATGGAGGTCAAAAAGGAAAATGACAAGAAAGCAGCGAAGAAGAAAACGGAGAAGAAAATGCCAGCATAAGGGCACACACCTTTTAGCATGGTGCTGCTTTGACAGCTACTGCTAGCAGGAAAATGTTCGTTTTCATACAGGGATGGTTGTACTTGTCGCGCGCCCGCCCAACGTACACCCCCCTTGATCACCCACCCCACCCCATTAGAACATGAGCCACACCTCTGCCCTACCCCACGAGCTCTTAGTCGGCACTCTTTCCCTGGCCCTTAGGCATCTTCTTGGAATCTACAGCTTCAACGTCTTTCGGCCTGTAGATATGTGGTGCGATCTCCAAGAGCCACTCAGAGTCAATTTCCGAGACTGTTCGCATGTAGTCCTTAGACGTGCGAACCAGCTCAAAGTAGCAAACCAAGCGCGGAGGCGGCTGCGCCTTGACCAGTGCACCCTGTGGGTGCATGTGGACCGTCTGTGGCTTCTTGAGGGTCCTGTAATGGCCTGAGCGCTGAAGAAGTGCAGTGTGGTAAAAGTAGCCTGAGCAGATTGCCTTTCGGATCGCCTTGGTGTCCTGCGCGTTAGATTGTAGCTCAACTTCCGTGCGTTCAAAGAGACCGAGCAGCTGATCGCGTACATCCTTTGCCTTCTTCAGCGACCTCACTTGAATGAAGTTCTCGAAACACCACTGCGAGCAGAATTCAAACCGCGACGCGTCAGTCGCAGGAAACCAGGTAGGGCTGGGGCTGCGCAAGGTTTGGGAAAGCAACCTGCGTTGATTCCTGCGTTTCCTGCCACTGGTTGTAGACGTTGTACAGTGCGATATGGTCACCACCCGCCCCTCGATTGAAATTGAGACGGGCATTATCGGCGTGTACGGCCTTGTCCTTCGGGCGGTAGTACACCTGATTGCCTATCGACAGCATCGCGCAGATGATGCAGACCTCCTCGGAGACGCCGTACTGCTCGGAGCCGAGCAGCATTTTGCTCATCATGGGGTCGAGCGGGAACTCGGCCATTCGGCGCCCCGTCTTTGTGAGCTCACCCTGCGCGTTGAGTGCGCCGAGGGCGTAGAGCTGCTCCAGCGCGCGCATGATGGTCTCGGGAGGCGGGGGGTCCATGAAGTCGAAGTGCACCAGATCCTCGATACCCAGCGCCTTGAGCATCAGCACCACATTTCCGAGGTTGGTGCGCTGGATTTCGGGCACCGTATTGTCGGGCAGCTCATGCTTGTAAGCCCACGCCGTGTAGAGCCGGAAGCACTTTCCTGGCGCGGTGCGCCCGGCGCGCCCCGACCTTTGCTGCGCTGAGGCCTTTGAAACCTGAGTGACCACAAGTGACTCCATCCCAGAGCGCGGGTTGAAGCTTTTCTGCTTCACGAAACCAGGATCGATAACAAATACGATCCCATCGATCGTCAGCGAGGTCTCGGCAATGTTGGTTGCAACCACAACCTTGCGCGCGCCAGGCGGTGTGTCCTCGAAGATTTTTGACTGCTCGTGCGATGGGAGGGTTGAATAGATAGGCAGGATGATGAGCTCGCCGAGCTTTGTCCCAAACCCCTTCGTCCGTTCGTTTAGTAGCTCCACAACACCCTCGATCTCCTGCTGCCCGGGCATGAAGATGAGCACATCGCCGGCTCCCTGCGTCATGTGGATCTGCAAAACAGTAACGACGGCGGCCTCAAGATAGTTCGCCTCAGGAGACTTGGTGTAGAAGACATCCACAGGGTAGCGTCGCCCGGGGATCGTGAAAATAGGCGCACCGTCAAAGTACTCGTGAAACTTTTGCGCGTCCATCGTCGCGGATGAAATGAGCAGCTTGAGCTCCCCGAGCGGCGAGTCCTTGTTGCGGAAGCGCGCTACATCTTTGACTAATCCAAACAGCACATCCGTGTGCAGAGTGCGCTCGTGCGCCTCATCGACCATGATTACGTTGTACGAAGCCATGTCCGGCTCGCCCAGGAACTCGCGCAGCATCATGCCGTCTGTCATGTACACCAGCTTTGTTTTCTCAGACGTTGCGTCCTCGAAACGGATCTTGTAGCCCACCTCATTTCCCAGCTTGCAGTCTTTCTCATCTGCCACGCGTTTGGCCACCGACATGGCTGCCACGCGTCGCGGCTGAGTGCACGCAACTTTGCCCCCCCCATCGCAGTACCCGGCCTCCATGAGGTACTGCATGATCTGCGTTGTCTTCCCTGATCCGGTCTCGCCAACGATGATCAAAACCTGCTCCTCAGCCACAGCATCTAGCAGCTGCTGTCGATAGGGCCAGATTGGTAATGACATGCGCTCCTCCATCATGCTGCGTGCTTTGCGCTCTTTGACGGACTCCTCATCAGGAGCCTCAAGGTAGTTCACCTCTGCAGAGGAGATGGCGTCCTTGACGAAGTCCACCTGGTCTTCCAGCACCATCTCGTACTCAGTACCGCGCTGCGCCTTCTCATGTTTGCGGCCAACAATGTTCTTGGCGTGTTCAAGTTGGATCCCCTCGTGCACGTCCTGGTCTGTCGGAAGCACGTTGTCCTCAACCGTGTCGTGCCGATTGTCCAGGACCTTGTAGCGCCGCGAGCGCGACTCTGGCTTCTTTGTATCATCGTAAGACTCAGGCATCACGTAATTAGGAGTCTTGTCGATGGTGTCGTTGCGTTGCTTGACGAGGTCGAGCACTCGTTGCTTGATGGCAAAGTCGCGCTTCTCCTTGGCAGTCAGCTCCTCACCGGCAAAGAGCAGCTTTTCGTCCTCAATCGCCTCCACTAGCTCGTCGATTTTCTTCGTCTCGCGCTTCTCCAGATAGGCTTGGCGTGATACGATACGACTTTCTTCGAAGACAAGTTTGCGCTCCTCCTCCGTCATGGTCCGTGACAGCCCTGTGTCCTCATCCTCAACCTCTTTGGCGTCCTTCTCGCCGTGCAGCTTTTTAGTCTTCTGCTCGTCGCGCTTCTTCAACCGCGCCGCAAACTCGTCACGCTCTTTAAGATCCGTGATTCGCTGGATCTCTTCAAGCTCCCACTCCTCGAGTTCCTCCTCATTTTCCACCTTGGCCTTCTTAGGCTGCGGCTCGTCCTCCTCGTCCTCTGACCACTTCGACTTCTTCCGCAAGTGCCGCTCCTTCTTTGCAGCCTTCTTGGCGTCCTTAGCCTCTTTCTTCTCCAACTTTGCGAGCGCCTTTGCCTGGGCCGCCGCCTCTGCCTCCCTGTCCTCAGCATCGTCCACCAGTGCGTATTGCTCGTTTTTCTGGAGCATCTCAACTTGCTGCCGCTGCCGTTCCTTTTCCGCTGCCTTCATCTTCGCTGCCTTTTCTGCTGCACGCGTATCCTCTGCACGCGGGACCCGCTGCGCACACCACACGCACGTCAGCGTTGCCCGTGCGGAACCCTCAGGGCCTCAGGTGCGCAGATCCCCCTTGCAGGTCGCAGGCTGAGGTCCACACCTGCATGAGCTGATAGGAAAAGCGCCGGCTCTCATCGTTGATTGGCACCCCATTTTCCTGCAACGAGAGATGTCAACAAGATTTTGTGTCGGGCAGTCAGCGGACGGGTCTAGGGCACCGGCGCGATTACATCTAGCGCGGGCGCGGGAACACCTTCAGCGCCTCGAGTAGCGCAGGCTCGTTGCGCGAGCGCTTAGCCAGCGCTATGACATAGTCAACCAGATTGCTCTCCGACATGCCCAACATGGAGTGCAGCTGGTCGCTCACAAACTTCTTGAGATCCCCCATTGTCCCCCCACCTCCTGATGCGCAACCAGATCCCTTCTTCCGAGGTGGGAGATGAGAGCCGAGTGAGCGAGAGAGATCACGTGTCAACTTTTCTTGCGAAGTTGCAGGAAGCTTCGTGAGGGGAGCAAAACTTCGCTCTGCTGCGCGAGCTGCACATAGAAGGGGGGGTTCACTCGGGACTGGCCGACCTCTTGACAGCATGCAGATGCAGGTGCCGCCAACCAACGGTGCTATTCATCTGCGCCCGATCGGCCAAAATGCCTCGAACATCTCTCAGGGCAGTGAGGCGGTGCCGAAGAAGATTGGGGCGAACGTTTCGAACCTTTCGCAGAAGAACATGTCATCTGTGCACCAGGTTTCCAGCTTCACTCCAGCCGGAGCCCTGTACTGTAGAAAGAATGCGCATGCCATAGGGCTGATGTAAATCATTCCTGGGCAGACGAAGTTTTCCTGGATGCCGGGTCGGGGCATGTATTACGATCTGATGGGCCGCGCGCCACACTACATTACCGATTGGACTGACGGTGAAATCTCCCCTGAACCCATTTTTGCTGTAGCACATGTGCTGCGTGAACACGATCTTTATTCTTTCTGGTTTTCTACGCTGCTGTCGGCGGAGCCTGGGCAGGCTGCGACCTGAGTGCTCCTGGAGCCCGGGACATACTGCTCTCATCGGCGAGGAGACGCTCTGTGCAGGTCTTCGCGCGCACATCGGGATCCTCGCGCCAGCCACATACATTTTCTTTGCTTCCGCGATTCCTGCACTGACGTTCGGCGAGCAGCTTGCTGGTTCTGTTCCCTTCTCTCTTCAAAACCTCAGACTTGTAAACATGCTAGGGCTTGCAGGGTTCGTGCATGATGGTACCCTGTAGCGCATGTATGAACTCTGGCTTTCCACACAGATGAAACGGAGGGTCAAATGAACGGGGTGCACGTGTTGCTGGCAACCGCAATTTGTGGCTGCATTCAGTCCATCTTCGGAGGACAGCCGCTGCTGATTGTCGGCGTGGCGGAGCCAATTGTGCTCGTGTACGACTACATGTATCGCATCGCAAAGGAGTAAAGCCCCGCACGGCGCCCGCATCCCCAACCCCCTTCCTCTCAGCGCGTGCGCTTCAATTGTAGCAGTGACGCCACTGGAGAACACCGCCAGTGGGGCTGTCGCTGCAGCTGCATAGGGATTGCGTTTGCTGACTGAGGCGCCGGGACAGTTTTGACATCCCGTTCGTTCCGTGGGCGAGCTGCACACTTTTCTGGACTTCCTTCTTCCTCCTCATCCTCGCGGTTTTTAACACCTGCTTCTACGCACACCACTTCACGCGTTTCTCAGGCGAACTTTTTGGCCTTCTCATCGCTATCCTCTTCCTCCAGCAGGTTGCGCCCCTCCTGCACCATGTTGCCTCGACATGCCATTCCCGCGCCCGAATAATTCTCCACGAGCAGCCTTTGCTGACAATCACCGCCGTGTCCAGGCGGTGAAGGGGCTTGCGTCCGAGTTTTCGCCATCTCATACCATTGTAGCCGCAGCTCGGCGCGCCGGGGCTGCCACAGGTGTCGCAGAAGAGCAGTCGTGGCTACTCTTCAACGGGGCATTTGCGATGGTGTTGGCTGGGGGCCTGCTCTACACCTCACTCGTTTCGGTTCAGGCGCGCAACTGGGTCATCCTGCCAGGCTTTCTGCGTCGCTTCATTGCCGACTACGGCACCGCGCTTTTTGTCCTCATTTGGACCCTTGTCTCCTACATCCCTGGCAACACTGCGTCCGTGGACCTCCCGCTCCCTGAGACGGTCCCACGCCGACTAGTCATCCCAGACACCTTCGATGGATCGTCGAACTACTTTGTACTGCAACGTATGGGTGAGCTTGAGGGCTGGCACATTGCTACGGCCATGATACCGGCGGCAATTATTGCAGTGCTATTTTTCTTTGACCACAACGTGTCCTCTCAGCTTGCCCAAGAGGGCATGCACCTTCGCAAGCCGCCGGCATATCATTGGGACTTTTTTCTCCTCTCAATCATGACGCTGATCTGTGGTTGTCTCGGTATTCCGCCGGTTAACGGCGTGATCCCGCAGGCACCCATGCACTCGCGTGCCAACGCAGTGTGGCTCAAGAAGCGGGAGCTAAAACCCGATGAGGTTGACGACGAGGACGAGCACGAAGGACGGCCGTACTACATCCGCGAGAATCGTGTGTCGAACCTGATCCAATCGCTTCTTTGCGGTGTGGCTCTCCTCGTGACCCCTGTGCTGCAGAAGATCCCTCGCTCCGTGCTGTGGGGCTTCTTCGCATTCATGGCGATCGAGGGTCTCCCCGGCAACGAATTTTACCAGCGTATGATGCTGTTCATCACCGACCCGAAGCGCCTGCACAAACTTCAGGAGGACCCGAAGCATCCGACTTGGCTCGACCGCGTCGAAATGCGGACCATCTTCAAGTTCACCCTCCTGCAGTTTATTTGCCTTGGCGTCTGCTACGGTATCACTTGGGCGGGCATCGTGGGAATTTCGTTTCCGCTGTTCATCATGCTTTTGGTCCCGGCGCGCGAGCAGCTCTTCCCCAAGATATTCTCTGCGCGCGCGCTGGAGGAGCTCGATCCGCTCGACCTCTCGCACGGTGCAGGAGACAACGAGGGTGCGGGGACAGGCGCAGAAACAGCCGGACACGTCGATCCCGGAGTACCAGCGGCGATGTACAATCCGTGGGCGCCCTTTCCTGCGCCGGGCTACCACGCACATCACCATGTCCCCCATCTCTCGCATCCGACGGGCATGTCTTTCGCCAGCGGCGTCGGATTGGGAACCCAGCCCCTTCCCGCAGGCTGGATCGGCCCAACAGGGGCACTCCCATTTCTTCCGGTTGTGACCACCGCACCGGCGCCGCCCGCACATGCAACGGCGCCGCAGTCCTAACGACCGTTACGTATCGCGCGCGTCTTCGCCTAGCCCCTCACGCCTCAACGTCTTCCCTCTGGTCACACGGTATGCTCGGTGCGGCAGAGCAGCCCTGCACATGTCATTGGCATATTACCAGTAAATTCTTATTCACTAGTACCGAAACTGTGCCCACTCTCACGCTGCCTCGACATACCAAGTCGCAGCACCTCTAAATCTGCCAGAGCATCCTGCGCGGGGCGATCGCATTCCCCGGCTGATCGATTGTCTGCGCAATATTCCATACCGTCAGCGCTGCGTTCAGATCGATAGTGCAAACACGTGTACACCTCCAGGGTCGAAAAAACGTGTATGGATCAGACAGGAAAACGACCTGCTGGTGCGGGTTGAACAAATCCCCGGTGGTGGTGCTGCCATCCTGCCAGCCCTGGGGAAACAACTCATAGAGTCAGTACCCGTAAATGTTTGCAGTATGCTGGGAATTTCTACTATGGCATGCAACGCAGCGGGTGCGTTGGATGCGAGGGCGGACAGGACCTGGGGAGAGAGGTTGTCGAAATAGCCTGGACCTGTCGCAGCTGCCTGCGAGTAGAAGTAAGCGGGCGGAAAGGAATCGTCCGCAGCCGTCGGTTGAGCTGCCAGCATCATGCCGGGGAACATCTATGGAACGCCCGACGACAGATTACTGTGCCACATTGGGGAACAAGACATGCCCGGGGCTGGAATGTGGGCCTCGGGGGAAGCAGGCGTCGGCAAGTAACAGGAAGAAATCTCTTCAAAACAACATGCGAAGAACAAGTATTTAGAAAGTACGAGTACTGCTCTGCCACTTCCACACCCTTCTTGTGGGGCAGCGGGAGCGGGACGTACCCTGAGAACCGGCATGATTTTGTGAAAGCTGAAAGGGCAGCTATCAGGAGAATTTACTTCAATTTAGCATTCCGTACTGGCGCGTCCTGATACTGAGATAGGTTTCGTGGAGTTTTAGCCAGAGTTTTAGCCAGTTTCGAAACTCTTTGCCGAGTCACATCAACCCCGACCCTTGCACATCACCCCCGACCTGGGGTCCGCGTGCACTGAGCGGGCTTCGAGGGTCACGGAGCAAGAACGCCGTTGCGGGGTTCGATAGACACACCCTGAAATGGACCTGCGCTCCTCCGGCTACCGCTCCGATATGCAACAGGTGCACCGATTTCTGTACTGCGAGCTCTCCCTGCGAGAGCCTTTGCCTCGCGTTTTCGGGCTCAGGGCCCTGATGTGTGGCTCGAACATGCGCTGCAGGGCTACTCGCAGGGGGCTGTCTCAAATGGGATACAGCGCTCGGGTGAAAATGGAAGCGGGAATTATGCGTACCAGCCTAGATCTTCGTCAGGATACGGCGCTCGCACCACGTCCGACTTCGACGGTACCTCGGTGCAGGGCAATGGCGCGTCCTATGACGGCTACAGTAATGGTGCAAGCGCCCTGTCAGGTAACCTTCCTCACACTCATTTCCCCACAACCGGCGGTAACCTCCGATTTTGCTGACTGCATGCTCCACAAGACCTGGTCACTGCGCTGACAGCGTGCTGTGTGCGCGTGAGGGCAGCCGCGCAAGTGTACGGGAGCCAGGCCGTGCAGGGCGGCCAGGCGCGGCAGCAGCCTTACCAGTCACAGCACTATGAGCAGAGCCCGCGAACTGGAGCTGGGCCTTACCCGGTTCAGGTACGCATGCCCTCCTCAACAGCTCTGTCTTTCCCGCCAAGCTTGCGGCTGGATTCCGCACCTGTCCGGCGTGCGTTATGGGCCGTTGCAGAGAATCCTGTGCATGTTATGACTCGAAGTGCTAGTGATAACGAAATTCGTTCTCTTGCGTGCAGGGTTCCTCGTTGCGTGCATACGACGGCACGGGGCCATCTGGCACGTCCTCTCTCAGGTTTCGTCGCACTCCGGCCCACACCTCGGCAACCTACCCCTTCAAGGCTGGCTTGTCCGGGCTGTACACGCGCTCTTTACTCAGTCGAATAACAGCCCCTGTTGCAGCCGCGGGGTCTGATGGCGGTGTGTGTCCCACCCCACGCAGGGCCTCTAATGGAGACTCTCGCACAAGCTATCAGCAGGGCCAGCTCTCCACTCGGAGCAGCACTCAGCCAGTGCGAAACACCCTCCGGCACCCTGTCACCCTGCACCTCCCTAGGACACAATGTGTGCCCCTCAGCAGGTAATTTGTCCCCTTGTGGTGACTTGCACCAAACTTGCTGCGTGCGGTTGCAGGACTACGACCGGCCTGCGCCAAGTCTTCTGGAGCAGAGAAGCACGCCACGAGCGCCTTCGCTGCAGCCGGCGCCCAATCCCGGCATCGTGCAGACACGAGAACACGGGATACAGCCCAACCCCGGAGTCGGAGGAGGCAACGCCAGCGGCTCCGCGGAGGAGGAAGTTCGGCGACTGCAGAAGCTTTTGTCTCGAATGTCGGCAGAACTTGGGGGGCAGCTGAGCTCTTCGCAGCGTGGAGCGGAAATGGACCCGCAGACCCGCGCAGACTGGCTGCAGAAGATGGTTTTGCAGCTTGAGGCGCGACAGGCAATGCAGGAAGGCGAGCTCCGAGAGTCCAAGGCGCAGGCAAGGCGGGCAGCTCGACAGGCCGAGGCTGCAGAGCAAGAGAACAACTCTCTACGGGAGCAGCAGGCGCGCACGCTGCGCGAATCACGGAGTGGCGGCGGCGGAAATGTGGGCGGAGAAGAGGTGCGCCAGCTGCAACGAGATCGCGACACGCTACGGGCGCAGGTACATCATAAGAGACCCGTGCGCTCTGCTGCATGCTTGGACTGCAGTGCAGGGCTGTAGCACCCGAGAATGACCGGGCGAGCGTGGGTGCAGTACGAGGAGCTGCAAAATCGCCACGGAATTCTGCAGCGCTCTCTTCAGCTCGTCGACGAGCAGAAAACCGCCGAGGCGCGTGGTGCGGCCGAGTCTTCCAGGCGCGTTGCCGAGATGGAGATGCGGCAGTCGTCGCTAGTGAATCAGACAAACCTTCTGACCAAGGAGAACCAGATCCTTCGTGAGCAGCTCAAGGCAGAGCTCAGCCGATTCGAGGTCCAGCGCATGCAGCTGATGCAGCAGCGCGACGGTATCCAGGTTTCGCATGAGGCGGAGCTCAAGGAACAGGAGGAGCGCGCTGCGAAGCTTCAGCAGGACTTGCAGGCTCTACACGATCAGAGCCGCGCACAGATGGAAGCCATGACAAGCAAGTGGCAAGAAGATTCGCGGGCTATGTACCTCCAAATGCACGAGGGGGACTCGAAGCGTGCGGAGCTAGTGGAGAAGCTCAAGCAGGAACAGCAGCAAATTGACCGCTTGCGTGCGCAGCTCGAGGCACGCGAGGCGCAGGCAGAGAATGTGGGACGTGAAATTGGAAGGAAGGACGCGGCACTCTTGCGTAGTGTGCTACAGGCGGAGCGACAGGCGGACGAGCGCGCACGCTCTTTCCTGCTGACAAGGGTAGTCGCGCGGTGGCACGATGAGTCTGTAGACCGTGCTGCACGGCTGCAAATGGCGCACGCGCTGTTTGCAAAGGTCGGACAGCATTGGGGGCGCAAGTTCTACAAAAATCACTTTCTCGCCTGGAAATTCGTCTGGTCCCGTGCACGTGCTGCCCGTGTCGAAATTTCGGCCAAGACGCAACGTGCGTGCATTCGTGCCGCCTTCGATACATTGACACTCGAGGCACGCAGTGCGGCTCGCGACGCACACCTCGCTGCGCTGGCGGCGGAGCGGGAGGCGGCGTTGGTGTCGCAGGAGGGAGAAATCACGGCGAAGCTTACGGCCCTCAAAGAAGCAGCTGTGGCGCAGCGCTCGGCTGAAGCTGCGAGAGAGCGCGCCGCGGCACTGCAGGTGTCCGCGGACGAGCGCAGCGCGAGTGAGGATGCACTGCGCCGTGATGCGGCAGCTGCAGCTGCAGCGGCAGAGGAGAAGCTGGCGGCCACTGTGGAGGCACACGAGAAACGCATGGCAGAGCTGCAGGTGGCCCATGCGGCAGAAATTGCCGCGCTGCAGAGCGCCCTCGACACGGCGACACGCCAGGCGCGCGAGGATCTTGACGCGGCCACGGCTGCACACGCGGCCGCCGCTGACAAAGCAGCAGCGGAGCGTGCAGCAAGCGAGTCAGCTCTCGAGAAGGCGCACGCAGAAAGTGAAGCGCTGCTTCGATCGGCGGCGGAGCAGCGAGAGGCGGAGCTCCAAGCTGCCATGGCGCAGGGCGATGAGGCACATGCTGCGGCAATGGCGCAGCTCGCACAAGACAGAGTTGAGAGTGAGCGTGAGCTGCGCGCCGCGCGGGCGGTGAGCGAGGAGGAGCTACGTGCACAGGCGCGACGCACAGCAGAAATGCACGCGGCGGCTCTGCAGACAGCGGATGCGACAGCGAAGGAGCGGGAGGCGGACCTGCGCCGCGAACACGACGCAGAGCGCTCGAAGCTGCAGAACAACATCGCTGCAAAACAGGCAGAGATGGAAGCCGCGCTTTCGCAGGCGGCGGACGCCAAAGAAGCTCTCGAAACAGAGCTGCGCGCGCAGATTGTTGCGGAAAACAAATCATGGAATCGGCAGGTGGAGGAGCTGCACGAGGAACACTCCAAGCAGCAGCGCGAGTGGCGCAAGAAGGCGCTGGACAAGGACCGGGAGCACGCGGCCAAGCTCGAGGAGCTGGAACGGGTGCGGCTGCAGGCAGAGGACGACTTTCACCAGCAGGTGCTGCTCAAGCAGCAGGAGGGGGAGCACCGCGTGGCGGACCTCAAGAAGGAACACTCGCGGGAGCTTGAGGAGCTGCGCCAGAAGGGCATGCAAAAGGAGCGCGAGGCGATGGCCAAGCTTGAGGCTACGCGCGCGGATAACCTCAGGGCGCAAGAGGAGTGGCAGCTGGAGCTGCAGGAGAAGGACGCGGAGCTGCAACGAAAACTCGACGCCAAGCAGCGAGACTTCCAGACGCATCTCGACTCGCTTCTCTCTGGAAAGGTGAGCTCTTCTGTCCCTCCATCCTGCGAGGCCAAAAACCGGTGGGGCGTTGCTGCGTCATGCGCGATGGTTCTGGCGTGGCACCGTTTGTAATCTGAAATACGTCTCGGCACAGAAAGCCCCGCCGTCCGCCTTCTGCCATGATTGAGGCGACGAATAATTCTTTGGCCGGTATCGCAGGTGAACGCCGCGATCCAAGAACTGCAGGAGAAGCTCTCAGCACAGGAAGAGGCGGGGAACGCTGCAGAAACAGCCATTGCTACCTACCGCACCAAGGAGTTGGAGTTGAAGCAGCGGTTAGGCACCGCGCAGGCGAGCGAAGAGAGGCTGCGGCAAGAGCTCGAGCTTTTGCGTGCGGAGCAGGAGCGCGAGGGGAGTGCGGCAGCGCAGCTACGCGAACAGCATCAGAAGGAGCAGGAGGCAACGGACCGCCTCCGTGACGAGCTCGCATCCGCGCGACAGAGCATGACAGACATCGGGCGTCGCGCAGAAGCGGCCGAGCGCCGCGCTACAGAGGCAGCCGCCGCGCAGGCGGAAGCGGCGAGGCAAGCCGAAGAGGCACTGGCGCAGGCAGAGGCAGCGCAACGACAGGGGCGTTTGTGGGAAGAGGGAGTGCAG
>ENA-UOXV01002325-UOXV01002325.1-marine-metagenome-genome-assembly--contig:-NODE-2325-length-25030-cov-6.156316_pt1 | contig 25030 bp, 22 predicted proteins | sample MGYA00238165_ERZ766961 | MGnify/ENA primary metagenome ERZ766961 (study PRJEB28924, sample SAMN03173240) | marine metagenome | biome: Marine; feature: Water; material: Subsurface seawater | place: North... | reverse complement strand
CTCTCTCTCTCTCTCTCTCTCTCTCTCTCTCTCTCTCTCTCCCTACATCGCATTGTCTCCATTTCGTTCTTATCGTTCTCTTATCTCTTTGTCTCAAACTCTATTTATCTCTTTTATCTCCATGGCTCACTCGCGAGCGCCCGCGCACGGACCGTGAAGTCCCTTCCCGCGGCCTTCCTGACCCTGCAACACGCGCAGGGCTCCACCGGCCAGCAGCACGCACAGGCCGCAAACGCCGCGCTACAACCCCATCCTCTTCCTACCGCCCCCTCCGGCCTTGCCACGCTCGGCGCGAGGCGGGGCACCGCTCGAGGCGCACCGGCCGCGCCTCGCGATGGAGCAGGCGGCACGGCCTGGCCACTCCGCGTCAGGGGCGCAGACGGCCCGCGCGGCGGAGCGCCCAGCGCCGTGGGGCTCGGGCTCTGGAGGGAGCTCGACGCCGCGACCCCCGCAAGGCCTTGTCGGGGGCAGCGACGAGCCTGGCGGCGCACCCTCGAGCCGGCGTCCGCTCACAGCGCGCTCACGGCTCGAGACGCGTCTCGAGGCAGGCGCAGCGCCGCCAGGTCTCGATCATGTGCGGCCTCATCCGTCCTCGGGAACAGCGCGGATCAGGTCGAATCAGTCAAATCTGGCAAAGCGCCGCCACCGCGTCGGACCGGACGAGGTCTCTCAACCCGCCCCTCTCGACGCCCGCACAGTGCGGGGCGGGTCAGCGTCGCCCGGACAGCGCCGCCCGAGCCTGACATTAGGCTAAGCGCGCTCTCTGCCGACAGGTACGATCGGGAGGAGGGTCCTTCTCCAAGGCCTTTGCGCGACAGCTCATCGCCTCGACCGTAGCGGCGCGGCCATCAGCTCCCATGGGTGACGACGTGAGCACGAAATCGTCCCGCGAACGCCCGTCTCGGCGCATGTCGTCGTTGGCCACCGCCCTCGAAGGGAAAATGGCTCTGCCGCAGCGCGGCACAGGGCCGCGAGGTGCTGCGCTCAGAGTGAGGCACGCGGGGCGGTGACAGCGTCGCCCTCGGTCTGCGCCGACTGCCGGGCCGCGCAGATTGCACAAGTGAAGCGCGCGCGCAGCTGGTCTGGCTCTGGCTCGGTCCTCTGTCCGAATGCCGCGCACTTCGAGCGTAATTTCTTTTTCTCATTCGGTCGTTTGCATCACCGCCCTCGCCCCTCCGCTTCTCGCGCTATCCCTGCCCCTCCCATCTCGGAGTAGCGTACAACGCAGCCGCTGGAACGCTCACGAGCGCTCCGCCGGGGAGGATCAAAGCTGTCAGCCTCTTCCCGTTCACCGCGGCGCTGTCGAGACCTGTCGCATGTGGGTGCTGCTGGACTCCCCTGCTCGCAACCACGAACACGCGGTCAGCGAGTGATGCCGTGTCCTGCTACGCTGCGTCCCTACCTCGGGCGGCGCACAAACCCTTGGGGCGCCAAGCTACAAGGGGGCGGGGGCGTCCTCGGGGCGTCGTGTCCGAACACAATGTGCTCTGGTCCCTCCCAAGTCGCTGCCCACGGGACCGCGCTGCCACCCTCAATAGCTGCGTCTGCGCGCTGCCACCCGCCGCCTGCGGCGCGCCGCACCTCTCGCAACGAGTGCATGTCCACACACCGCTGTGCGGAGAGCGGCACGCCGGGAACAAGCCCTGCGCCAACGCCAGCACTACGGTAAGGCCTCGCCGCTGTGCAAGTGTGCTCTTGAGTTAGCGCTAGATCGGAATTGGGTGTGGAGCCGCCAGGGCAGGGGGGAGTGGAGCCGCCAGGGCAGGGGGGACCCGCGTGGACGATGAGAACAGGCGCTTCGTTTGGGGGAAGTGAGAAGGGCGCCGGGAGGCGGATCGATGCTGGCAGGCCCGCGAGGTAGCGCAGGTCTTCGTCCTGCAGCCCGTCGGTCCACGCGTAGTCGCCCGTCAACGATTCAATCACTTCCAGCGGCGGCGCTCGGGCGCTCGTTGCTGCAACCCTCGTCATCGGCCACACGCCAACCTGTCCACGTTTGCAGGGGAAAATGTGTGATGAAGTCCACCAGGGGATGGGACGTGATGGCGGCAAGGATCCCGGGGCTTTACCTCCTGAAGCTCAGCGAGAGTGCGTCCAACCGCGACACTGGCGCCGTTCTCACAGGCAGACAGCGCAGCAGCACGCAGCGCACGACGTGCAACGCACGCTGCGAGAGACTTTACCGCAAGGATTATTTCAGAAGCTCCAAATCCTACAAGGGTGGACCTTACGGGCTCGAGCAGTGTCGAGAGGCGGAGATCGGCTGTGGATAGCGAGGGAGAACCTGCACGTCGTGATTTCCGCGAACGGATACTGAACAGAGCTCCCGTGCGCGCCGAATGACCTGCCGCCCCATCTTTCGCTGTTCAAGTCCGAGGTATCTCATGCTGCTCTGTCGCACTGATCGGAACGTGCCTCGCAGCTCCTTGGGCCCTTGTGCACAAGGTCGCCGACCAGCACAAGAACATCTCGCCCCGGCTGGAACTCGCACGCTTGAAGTAGACGTTCGAGCTCGTCAGCACAGCCGTGCACGTCACCGACTACCACCACGCGAGAATCCTCCACTGCCTTCCATTCTGAGCCACTCTCTTTCTGCAGAACCTCCCCGAGCGTTGCGTGCATCTTTGGCGGAAGAGCTACACCGTGGTCGCGCTGATCTGGCGCAAGCGCTCTCCACTCGCTGAGTAGGACCTGTGCCATACTAGTGGGCCAGCAATTCGTGCAGCAGCAAGAATCAGATCGGCAGGCATTGACTGTGCCATTACAGTCCGCCGGCATTGCTCGGAGCGCGAATCTGCATGGAGGACGGTCAAAATTATAGCTAAAACTCTAATAGGTGCTTGCCTTGCCATTTTTTGGGAACGTGATACAAGGAAAGAAACTCTCAGTGGTGCTTCTCACCCCGCTTGAAGTCAAGGCGGACGTTGCTTGGCAGAGGGACTTTGGGGGCAACGACGCGTGATGGCGTGCAACAGAAGAGGCATCATGGCACTTGCAGGTCTCGGAGGTTTTGCGGTGGCTACAGCGCACCGGACGGCGCGAGCCGACCCCAAGGTCGAACTCGCAACTTCTACAGATTTGTGGTATCTCGTGGGTGCCCGTGCTGGGACGTCAAAGTGGAGAGGGGGAACACCTCTCGGCATAGAGTATGCGTATGGGATGCGCTCAGAGTGCTACAGAGTAGCGCCAGCGGCCCTGGCTTCCCAGAGAGTCTGAATGGAGTGACGTCTCCCTGATCGCAGATAGAGTCTCCTGTAGCGGGCGGCGCGTCTGACTTCCGACTCCCTTCAACGCACTTTAACATCATGCTCGGAAAGCTTGCTGCTGTTGGGAAAGTGCTGGTTGGAGGGGTCGAGAAGAGCGTGCCAGCGTGGGAGCAAGAGATTGCGGCGAAACCTGGGTATAGCGCAGCTCTCTTTCATGCGGGAGGCAGCCGGGGCGCAAGTATTGCAGTAGTGCATTAGGCTCTGTGGAAAATTTTCAGCGTGATTGCTCTCGAATAATGCAGGCTACAGCTCCGGGAGCACGTGACACGGATGGCGCAGAGCAGCGCGGACGGCCTGCTGCTCATGGCGCCCCCACGGGTGCCCTCCGGCATCCCTGTGTCCTTACCTCCCGCAAAAATGAATGCATAGCTTTGTCGAAGCTCCTGAGGCATGCTCACGCTCTGCAGATCTACACTCGCAACCCGAGCGGGCAGGCGCCGGCGGCGACCCCAGCGCTGATATTGGCCAGCGCTGAGGACCCTTCCCAGCACATGCCCTCCGCTACGCCAGCACAGGGGTTCCATCCGGTCTTTGCCCTCTCCGCAGCTGACTATGACATATTTTACTTTACGCTGGCAAGAAGACGCGTCTCAACGCGCTGCGGGTTGTCAGTCCTCGCTAACATTTTATGGTCTGCGCAGACCTTTTGTACCTGGCATTTCGGGACGGATGCAGTGGGGCACCCTCGGACAGTGCACGGAGGAGCTATTGCGATGGCGATCGACGAATCCTGTGGGCACGCGTTCATGGACCTCGGCAGGGGGCCGGGCTACACGGCGTACCTGCACGTCAACTACAAGGCCCCGCTGCCCGCAGGGATTCCCACGCTCATTACCGTCACGCCGACCAAAATGGAGGTCAACTGCGGCTCTTGCCCCGCCTTGCACACCGCCGCAGTGCCTCCCATCCTGGCGCACGTTACTAGATTCCCGCGTTCATGGCCAACCCCCCCCACCCCCACCCCTGAATTCAAAACTGTGCTGATGCCTCGGGTTCGCCACGCAGGGCCGCAAGGTGTATCTTGCGGCGTCGCTCACGGACGGTATGGGCAAGTAAGCTCCATACCTACACAGCGCGCGCGTGCGATACAGCACAAAATTAAGATGGCTGCGATACGCGTGGGACGCAGGGAATTCTCAAGCGGCGAGTGTCTGTACGTCATGCCGCGCGCCACCTCACCCCGCGCCAGGGCCGAACCGGGTGAGGTCAGCGCTTAGAGGGCGCCTGCAACAACGCGCAAAGCACAGCACATGAATCAAACTTTTTGCGCCTGTACAGAGCAAATCCTTGCGCCACACGCAGAGCTGCGGCTCTGCCAAACCCTGGCAGTTGTCCCCTCCCCCCGTTCACCCGTCCCTAAATATTTTTCTACACTCCATCAAAGATAGAGAGAAGACAAAGCGTCTTGCTTCCGTGGCAGCACTCGCTTGGTGCCGAATTGCCACCCGCAAGACCTCCCCGACACACGCGGGCAACGACCGTAGTCGGAACGGGGCCCGCGACTGCAGCGCTCTCCACTGAAACACTTCCGAGTGACGTGGCGTCCCACGTAGAGCTATTCCCCGCTGGCAACGCGAGCGCCATTCCTGCCACCACAACCGATACCGTGTGTTCCGCCGGCGAAGACGCTCCCTCAGCCACCGTGAGCTCGACGCGACGCCCAGACACCTGTGAACGTGGGTGCTCATGGTCAGCTTGTGGGTGATGCAAGGCTCGGCCACCCGGGCCGCTGCAGAAAAAAAGTCAAGTTCCAGGCGGGGCGCTGAGCACTTCGGGGCCAGGGATGGATCGAACCGTCCAAATAGCTGAGCCGAAGACGGCGCTCGAGCGGCCAGAGACCACAAGGCTTGTCTCGATGCTCGCATTGCTTTTTGCAAACAAGGGAAGCACGAACGAAAGCGTGTCACCGGCAGCCAACGCCATTGTTGGCGTGACTGAAAGTGAGAGCACACCGCCAGCCGGCGTGTGCTCCCACAGTACAGTAGAGCTTCCGCCAAATGACCCCACAGGTTCCGAGAGCTCGATCGGCACGGTGGGCGTTCTCCCCTCCGACGCGTCCGTGGAAAGCGTCAGCCGAACGTTGTTGCGAGGCGACCCCAGTCGCGGCAGCCGCAACCCCGCAGCAAGCGGCACCTGCGCCCACGCCCAGTGAGCCCCGGCCCGCGCCCCTGCGCATGTTCGCGCAAGGGGGCAGGCATGACTACTCGCACGCGCACAGGCGTCCACAAACGGACAAGGAGCGGACCTCGATTTCGACGACAGCAAGCCGTGGGAGAGAGGAGACAGCGACAGTCAGGCGCAACGCCTCGAACGGCTGCGCCTCTATCGGTTCCTCCCACATCGCTGTGAATGCGGCACCCTGCGGGCCGGCCAGCATCGGGCGAACATCGTCGATGGAGAAGCCACCGAGGCCAAGAACAACGTTTTCGCCCTGCTGCAGGCGCATCTGCGGTAGGAAACGCAGCGTGGCAACAGTAGCATCGCCCGCCTTGCGCGGTGCGAACGCAATCGACGAATTTAGTAATCCGTAGCACTGATTTGGCGATGTCGATGCCTCGTCCACGGTCGTCCCAAACTGACATGGCGTGCACTCAGCAGCCCCTGAACTCGAGGCGTAGGTGCCGCGCGGGCACGCCAAGCAGACCGGCATGCCCGGCAGGGCCCAGTAACCGGGCAGGCAGGGTGCGCACTCATTGCCCTGCACCTCGGTCCCCTCCGGACACTGCTCGCACGCAGCCTGCCCTGTAGCCCCGCGCGTCGTCCATCCTGGTGCGCATGGCGAGCACGCCACCGCCCCTGCTTCCCCGGAGAACGTCCCCGACGGGCAAGCATCGCACGTCTGCAGCCCGCCCGCGCCCTGGGAGTACCCCGGCGCGCAGGGCGTGCACGCCGTGGCGCTGTCGGCGTCGCTCACGCTGCCGGGCGGACACGGCGAGCACTCCGAGGCGAACGAGTTCGAGTAGCTCCCCGCCGAGCATGCAAGACACTCTGCCAGGCCCGGTGTGGGGCTGTACGAGCCGCCCTCGCACGGCAAGCACGGCGCGAGTCCTTGAGCCCCGGGAGAGCCGCCGAATGAACCTTCGGGGCAGATCGCGAGACAAGTTGTAGCGCCTGGCGCGGAAGTCGTCGAGCCCGGCGCGCAGGGGGCGCAGGCGGTGGAGCCATTCAGCGTCGACCTTGAGCCTTGCGGGCACAGCTCACACGGCTCAAGCCCGTTGGTCGACGCCGAGCCTGGTGCGCACTGACGCGCGCAGCTGTCCGGGCCACCCGCGGGCAGCGCGGGGTCCGTGGAAGTCTCCGGCGGGCACGGAGTGCACGCTGCTGAGCCCGACGCGGCGAAAGACCCAAGAGGGCAGCGGGAGCACGCCGTAGCTCCAAAATCTGCCGACGCAAACCCTAAAGGGCACGGCTGGCAGTCGCCAACTGCAACACCATTGACAACCTGCGTGCCAAACGTTCCATGTCCGCAGATCCCGCGGCAGTCCGAACTGTTGGACGAGCCAATGGTGTCGGCGTGCATCGTAGTCCCGTTTGGGCAGGGTTCGCACGCGCCAGCGCCCTCGGTCTCCGAAAAGGTCATGCGCGGACAGCGCGTACAAGCGGTGGCACCTGGTTCGGAGAAGGTTCCAGAAGGGCAAGTCTGACACGCGGTGCTTCCTGCGAGGGGTGAAAACTCCCCGGCCGAGCACGGCACACACGACCCGAGATGGCCCGGGCGTCCGAACGGCGGCGGCCCTGCGGAGCCCGCAGGACAAACTCGGCTTCCCGTTACGATGAAAGTGAAGCCCGCCCCAGCACTTGACTGCAGCACCGTGTAGTCCTCGCACACAGAAGGTTTCAGTACTGAGCAGGCGTCGACCCTCCCTGGTTCCGAGTTGAACTCCCAATGTCCGGAATTTTCAGTCCTCGCGAGCTGCCCGTAGCGATTCGACCCAAAGAGCCATAAAGCATGTACTCCCTGCCCATCGGTGTCGCGCGTGCGCACAATTGAGTGGTCCGCGCCTGCCGCCAAGCTCTCCGGGACACCCGTGCCGAAGATAGTAGAACGCAGCAAGAAGGGCTTGTAAGTGCGCTCCGTAATTGAGCTGCGTGCGGCAAGCTGACCATAATAGTTGCTCCCGAAGCCAATCACCTCGCCCGCATCTGTCAGCATGAGTGAGTGCTTTCCGCCAGCGGCAATCGCAACAGGCGCCCCCACCGCTCCAGACAGCCGTGTGAGCACCATGCGCGGCGTCGGCACCGCGCCGCCCCACAAACCGTACTGATCCGCAATCCCAAGCTGGCCCTGTGCATTAGATCCAAACGCCCAAACCCGCGGCGGGCCGTTGTCCTTGCGAGTGAGCACGAGAGAGTGCCCTGCCCCCGCGGACATTGCCAGGACTGTAGCGTTGTCGAAGTGAGCAGGCGAGACTTGCATTGGACGCGCATTTGCAGCCCAGGTACCAGCATTGGATCCAACACCAAGCTGGCCGAAGCGGTTGAGGCCAAAAGCCCAGATGGCGCCGTCGACGGTGAGCGCAAGGACATGATAAGATCCAACAGCAATATCAGAGACCGCAAGGTTTCCCCACACGCCTTGGTCCACTGATCTGGGCGTTGGGTTCGGCTGAACGGTCCCCGAACCTTCAGGACGTCCAAGCTGCCCGTACAGATTGTAGCCGAAGGTGTAGAGGCGGCCGTCCGACGTCAGCACAACTGAAAGATGCCGCCCCACACCCACCGTCACAACCGCACGCCCTCCTAGTGCACTGCGTGGCACCTCTGTTGGCACCGACTGGGGAAGAGGCGTACGAGTGCAGGTGAGATCCGGCCCGTCAGGGAAGTTGCAAGAGCGTTCTGTGAGTGGCTCAGCCCCGAGCTGCCCGTACGTGTTTTGACCGGCAGCCCACACTCGAGGCGCTGCGGGAGTGCCGGCGTCCGCAACATTGACGCCAGTCGTGACGAAGAGCGTATGGGAGTAGCCACCTGCCACCTGCTCTACGTCTTCGTTGTCCAGGCCATGAATCGGGTTGCCGACGTCGTTTGCAACCTGAAGCGGAACTGCGTTGACCTCGTCCGTCGCATTCGACACGTGTCCTGAGCCGAGCTGCCCCCAGAGATTGTTGCCAGCTGCCCAGACTTGAAATATTGTCGGAACGCAGTTCTCAAGCGAGTTGCTCCCGATCTGGCTAGTCGACAGCTCGGGACTGCACAACTTGCAGCTCGTCTGCCCGTACTCGTCCTGGTATGAGCCGAAGTCGCACGGCGTGCAGGCGCTAGCATTTGCTGAGTTGCTGAAGCTTCCTGGCGGGCATGGAACGCACTCGGGCGAACCTGCCACTGAGAAGTTGCCCTCACCGCACCCCAAGCACGCTGTCGCTCGTCGAGCAGGCTGATGTAACCCCGCGGGGCAAGCGTCGCACGGGGCGAACACCCCAGGGCTGGTCTGGTTCTTGAGCCCTGTCAAACTTGTGGTGCCCATTTCACAGTACTCGCGGCAAGCAGATGGATCGTCCGCACCCTCCTCCGCCGTTCCGTGCAGCGCCGGACAGCGTGTGCACACCGTCGCAGCATGTGCGTCACTGAAGTAGTCACGTGGACAGGCGCTGCAGGGCCCAATGCCGAGCGAACCCAACTCCTGCTCCACGCCGAACTCCCCCGGGCGGCAAATGGGCTGGCATGCGCCCGGCCCCGAGCGGTGTCCCGACGTGTTGGTTCCAGACGGGCACGAAATGCACGCGACAGAGCCTAGAAATGCGAACGTGCCCTGAAGGCAGACCTCGCAGCCGGAAGCACCGGCCGCGGGCTGCACAGTCCCAGCCGCGCATGGCGAGCAAGGTTGCAGTCCTCGGTCTGTGCCCGAGCTGCCAGGGGGGCAGACCGGGCGGCGCACAGCCACGAAAGAGGCGTCGCAGCCCGCGTAGACGCCGATGGGCTCCATTCCGCCCGCTGTGCACGACCCGGTAAGAGAGTCAAGCGCCGACGCGCTTGCACATCCGAAGCCTGACGTGCTTGCCGCCACCCACTCTCCAGAAAAGCCCCCGGCGTGGGCCGCGTTTCCCAGCTGCCCAAACATATTGGAACCGACCGCGATGACGCGCGAGACTGTGCGCCGGTCCTGATACAGCAAAAGAGTGTGGTCTGAACCGCCCGAGACCACCGAACCGTTGGGCATACGGTCAAGATCGAAAGCAGACGCCGCGCAAGAAATGCACGCCGGCACCGCAATCGGCATCCCGAGACCCACACCCCCCGCCGAAGCCGATAGCTGGCCGTAAAAGTTGCGCCCGAACCCCCAAATACGTCCGTCTAGTGTGCGCGCAAGCGTGTGGTACTGCCCAGCGTCGATGGCCACCACTGGCAGTCCATCGAAAAGCGCAGAGGGCAGCCTGGTCGCAAGTGGGTTTGGCGCATCTGATCCCGGCTGGTTTCGATCCCCTGCAGCGGGCCCGCATTGCCCGCGCAGGTTCGATCCGAAACAGAACACACTGCCTTGCAATGTGCGTACGACCGTATGCATGCGCCCAGCGCGCACCTCCGCGAGCGTCTCCCCATCAAACATCGCCGCATCCACCAGTGTCGGAAAATAGTTCGGAGCATCCGTTCCGGATCCAGTCTCCCGCCCCAGTTGGCCAAACCGATTTCCGCCCCACGAGTAAAGCCCTTCAGAGGTCAGAGCTAGCGCGTGGTGACGCCCTGCCGCAGACTCTCGGAGATCTCCAGCAAGTGCCACCAGACCGGGTTGTAGGTTCGTCGAATCCTGACCCGCCCCTGTTGCACGCCCGAGCTGTCCATAGCGGTTCGCACCAAAGGACCACAGTTGAATTTTTCCTGATGAGCCGACGGTCTCAACGAGCGAAAACGTTCCACCCGCTCGTGCTTGGGTCGCCCGCGCGCCGTTGTCTCCCCCTAGGCTCGACGAAGGTATTGCCTCCGGCGTGGGGTTGGCAGAAGAGAATCCTGCGCCACGAAGCTGGCCCAACTGCCCATTCGAGTTCGAACCCCACGCATAGACGACACCCTGTGCCACAACGAGCGAGTGGTGACATCCAGCTGCTATGGCTTCAGGCACTGCATCTTCGAGCCCAGGTACCAGCTCTGCCCGTGTGTTCGGCGCCAGGCTTAACTTGCCCTCCTCACGCCCAAGTTCTCCGTAAAAGTTGTAACCAAAAGCCCAAATCGCATGCTCAGCCACCAATGGCTCGTAAGCATTTGGCGTGGCCACACATCGCGCCCACATTCGCGCCTCTTCCTCCCAAACAGTAGCCTCGTCGCTGACGCTTTGGGTTTCGTTCCCGCAGAGGGACCCGTTACCCACCAAAGTCATGTTCGGCAGGGAGGCGTTGCAGATTGTCGCTGGTGGTCGAACGGCTTGATACCAAGATCGGTTGGTCCAAAGCGCCGGCGACGTGGCGTTGTCAAAGACAGCATACGCGACACCTGCGCTTGAGCCTGCGTCGCCGGGTTCCCCGAGGGCCCACTGCTGAGCGTCCTCGCGCCAGAACAGGTAGGCCCCCGCATCACCCTTGAACCACATATACTTGCCATCATGGCTGCGATTCAGCCGCTGGAAAAGGCCCATAAGCTCCCCTTTACCCCCGCCAGTAACAAACATCCATTCGCACCCTAGGCAGTGGTGCGCCTGCGACGCCTCCGTGGCGGACTCGTTCCACAGCGCCATCTGGGTGCATTCTCCGCACATCTCGGCGCCGCCGACATCCTTTTGCTCGCAGTAGTGTTGGAAGGCTGCATCAGCCGGGCTACCCGCCAAAACCAGGAGCACCGCCGCAAGGCATGTGAGCTGAACAAGGCTGCTCCTGGAGACGCTTACACGACCGCCTTTTCTACGATATCGCTGCTCACAGCGCCCCAAATGAGCCAAACCATGTCCGCAGAGAATTTTGTCACCCAGCACTGAGCACACTTCTCCTGCCGGTCCTGAACACGCTGCGCCTCGGCCCGAAAGCTGCACACACCCGCAAGGCCGCCGCCCCGCTTCCCCGGGCTCCTCGCGCTCTGAGGAAAGCATATGCGGCGGCAAAGGATTGGAGTCGATGTTCCAGTTGCGGTCAGTACTAGGGCGCGGAATGTCCCCACTCATGCCGATCGCTCCCTCCCCCCTTAGCGTATCACGCGTGGCTAGCGTGGCGGAGTCGCTTGAGGGGAGCTCCGCGAAGTCCATCCAGCGTCTGTCCCGGAGTTTCATACCCCGAAACACCCGAACCGGGAGCCGCAGCGTATCGGTACGCTCCAGCTCCCTGCCCTGCCGGGGCTGCCGCCCCCGCTGCCGCTCAGTTCGGCAACGAGCCGCTCCGCCCGACCGGCTGGAGCAGAATCCCTTCGGTGTCGCTTCGACCTTTGATCGACAACAAACCGGTTGCCTGAACCAAAAGTCAAGCATTCATTCCATATGTGGACATGAGTCTTGGACATGGTCTTCGGAAGGTTATGAGGTTTGGGCTGCCAAAGACCTCTTGACGAGAACGCGGCTGTGGAAGGCAGCGCCTTGTCAGGCGTCAGGTCTTTGTGCTGGTCACACCTTGTCGCCGTTTCACGAATCATTGCCGATAATGCCTTGCCCCTTCAAATTTGGGCTGTGAAGGCCAGTTCCCTGAGAGTTGCAAGCTGGCAAAAGCCTCGGGAGGGGACGCGTCGTGTTGACCGGGCTCGGCGAGAGAATCGCGCGATGGAGGTGCACCACCGCAGCCTGGACGTACCAATCGTCCCAGTACGCACCTCCAGCGCGCGTTCTGTGGTTGGCGCAGCCGCAGGCGGGCGATTCTCCAGTATACAGGAGTCACCCGCAAAGCCACATGCATCGGCGCCTATAGGGATTCTGCGTGCTTCCGAGGTGTGTACCAACTTGCCACACAGTGTTCTAAACTATTGAGAGATGCCAGAATGTGTCTCTGACCCGCTTGCTTCGTTCAGGGGCGTTCGGCGCACCGGATCTCCTCGAGGAGCGCAGACACCAGTGCATCGGGCAACCAGTGGGGAGTCCACCTCGAGATTCCAGCGCGTTCCTCTGGGAGGGGTACCGGTGGTCGCCTTGAGAACGGAGTAGCCTTCTCTCCGTCACTCTCCACTAGCGACGACCTGACGCCGCCCACTAGAAGCGGCCGCTTGCAGTCTGCGCTCCCGCACCCGCGGGCACTCCCAGAAGATGAGGAGTCCATGCCAGCCTCGCAGACCCGCCCGATGGAGCCAAGTGCGCCCTTTCCCACCCCATTGCCCTCACTGGCGCGCTGTACCTGCGGGAACTCTAGCCCGTTGCTCTGCGGTGCACGTGTTGGCGTCGGTTCATATGCCGTGACTGCGATTTGTGTCATACAGGCACTGAGGCAGACAGCACAGATGAGCTTCTGCAAGCGAGCGACCGCGGGGAATGGTCTGAGCGGCTCGAGACGGCGCATGCAAGCGCGGGTCGGGAGAGCTTCCACGCAGCTGGTTGGCAAGAGAACATGCATACTCCTCTCGGACGAGGCGCCGGCGGGGCCGCGATGCCTGACGAGGAGGAGGACGAGCCGTCGCAAGCTGCTCCGCGCCGTCCGCCGTCGCCGCCGCGTCGCCCAGTCTCGCTGCCGCAGTCTCCGCACGAGCACGACTTTCTAGGTGCGGGTATGGCCGAGGAGCTGCGCTCGCGCCGCCGCGGCGAGGCGGCCCGCGCGCCAGGACCTCCATCTTCCGGCGCGGTCTCGCGTGACGCCCGCCGCGGCGGGACGGGCCCGGCGCATGGGCTGCTCCTGCCCGGCGAAAAGGAGGAGATTGTGTTTCCCGGCGATCGCGTAGGCGATAAAGTGGCCTTTGCAGAGCGCGGCGGGCGCGGCGGAGGCGGGGGCGTGCTCATGGTGGACACTCGCAACAAGGCTGCCCTGCGCGAGCGCATCGACGGCAATGGCCCCCGTCGGCCCTTGACCCCCGAAGCGTGCGTGCGCGGGATCCCTTTGCTCGTTCTGCAATTACTGTTGGGGCTGACGGGTGGTGTGGTCAGAGCTGCGGCGCGAAAATGCGGAGATGGAGGAGCTGCTCGAGTTGCTCCCCGCAGTCCAGGCATGGGGCGATGATCTTGAGAAGGAGGCCTCGGCACTCCGCGCGGCACTCAAGCGCACGCAGGCGCAGCCGCTCGTCCCCTTCAGCTCACTTGAACAGCAGGTGGAGGGCGGAGCGGGCGCCACCAACGGCACGGGACCAGGACATGGTGTGAGAACGCGCACGAGTGAAGAAGCTCCTGCCAGCCGCCGGGTGCGTCTCCCAACTGGTGTTATCACGTTGCGATGCCCCGATAGCATGCAGGCAGTTCGGATGCTGAGTCGCACGGGCGCGCCGCCGCAGACGGAGGAAGCGCAGCGCCTGGCGCGGGAGAATGCTGAGGCGCGACTGGAGCTGCAGCGGGCAGAAAGGGCCAAGGATGAGTGTGTTCCGTGCCCAAATGAAGCCGTGCGCTTGTGGCTGTGCATCTCACTGATCGCGAGGCGGCAGGATGATATCAGGGACAGTGCAACTCAGGCTGCAAGTGGCCGATCTAGAATCGAACGACGGTGGCGATCGAGGTGTTTCACGGAAGCATCAGTATCGCGGAGATCACGAACCATTGCAAGACTTGGACAGACCGGGTGCTGCGCAAGGCGTTGGAATACAGGATTCGCCTCTGCAGCGCGTTGCAGGCGCGGTGAGGTCTTTTTTCAGTCCTGTACCGCGTGAGCGCGGGTCCGAGGGCGTTAGATTTCAGGAAAATAGCCTGCAGGTCAGTGGAAAGGACACCTTGTCGGGCTTGGGATCTGGAAGCCCGGAGGTAACGGGGGTACGCATCGGGACGGGTTCGCTGACAGAAACACCCGCCTCGAGGGGAAATGGAGAGACAGAGAGCACTGTTCGGAACAGTGCGGCCTGGAATTGGGGAGTTGGGGACAAGTCTTGTGAGAAAGAGCCATCTCGGTGGACCTGGAAGTCTCCGCTCGCACTGGTCGCGGGAGGGTCATCGCCGTTGGGGCTGCGTGGCGTGGTTGAGTCGCCTGCCATGGACGAGGACGTGACGAGGGTGCCGGCAGCGGCGGCGGCGGGGGGGGGCTCGTTCAGCTCTGTGGGGGGGTTATCAGTGTCTAGCAATGGGATAGGGAGAAGGCTCTTCGGTAGCTTTACCGGTATCTTGGCTGAGAGCACTGGTGGAGCTCCCCGAGGAGCTGGGTTTGATGTCGGGTCTCTGGTGCGGATGCTGCAGGCGGAAACTTGGGGCAAATCGGGGGAGGCCGACGCGCTCGCGGCCCTTGCCGACGCAGTGCGCGACAACGGGGTAGGTGCCGGGGCACTGAAGGACGCGGGGGGTTGCCGCGCGCTAGCGGCCCGTCTCAAAGGCCCGCCTCGGGCTATGGGGACCCGTGCGCTGCTGATTCTTCGGGTCGTAGACATGGCTGGCATGGCGCTAGTGCCACTGCAGGAGGAGCTGGGCGCAGTGGGGCTGGTGGAGGAGGCGGTGCCGCTACTGGACGAATGGGGGCTCGATGGAGTCGGCGAGACGTCGGTCGGTGCCGTGGCGGCGCTAGCTGTTGCGACACTTTGCGAAGGACACGGGAGCAACACCAAGCGCATGCTTCTTGCGGGTGGAGTGCGCCGACTCGTGGCCATGGCGGCTGGGGCACACGGCCAAGCAGCGTTGCAGACCGCGGCGGCGGTGGCGATCCGGAGGCTCGGAGGCTCCGGGCGGCTCGGTGAGCAGGACGCGCGCCTCCTGCAGGATGAGCTCCACCGCTGGGGCGCGGTGCCTGCGCTGCTTCGCATTTTGCGTTTCGGGGATGCCCACGCTCGGACCGAGGCGTGCGGTGCCCTGAATGTCTGCTGTCGCAGTCGCCACCTCCGGAGCCAGGCGAGGATGCGCGAGAAGGGTGGACTCAGCGCGTTGTTACGTGTGGTGCGGACAGGCGTACCGGAGTCGCAGGCGGCAGCAGCGCAGGCGTTAGAGAGCGCGTGTGCATGGCAGGAAGGCAGCTGGCGGGCGCTTGCGGACGAAGAGGGATGGGACTTGCTATGCCGGACGCTTCACACAGGTGCGCTTGCGGTGCAGGTCGCAGTTGTGCGACTTTTACTCAAGGCGTGCGAAGAGTCAGAGGCGAATCGCTCGGGTGTTGAAGCAGCTCGTGGCCGAGCTGCTGTCGCATCCGCAGCGCAAGCGTTCCGTGCGCGCAATCTCGACCGTGAGAGCGTGATGGCCGACGAATTGCTCTTTCTCCTCTGAACTTGCATCGAGTCTCCCTCTCACCGCCTCGCACGAATGAAAAGTACGAATCGCAAAAAAAAATACAGATTGCTACCTGGCTACTCACGTTCTCAGCTTTGAAGCATGCAAATCAATCAGGTTGAAGGGTTTGCCGAATCGCGTGACAATCTCGCCTGGATCTGCGGCACAGTTGGTATTTTGTGGTGCATCACGCGACAGTCTTGTCCATTGCACAGACCAGAAGAGTGCACGACGCCCTGTCTGCCTTCGTGCCAACTGTCTCTCGTGGTTTCTCACTGGGCCGGGATGGTAGCGACCATGAGAGGCGTTTGCTCACGCAGCGCGGGGGCGGTGTCCATCGCCACCTCGGGAGCGATATGCTTCCACAGCGCGCCCTCCACCGAGAGCAAGACAAACTTGGCGCCCAACCCACCCCAGCGCCCTGCGTGGTGTTCCCGCGCAAATGCAGTACCGATGGAGCAGATCGCTTGATCACACTGCTTGTCCGCCAACTCACGCAGTCGCCGGGGAGAAGTCGAGTACGAGGATTGGACAGCCATCCACTCCAGGGCGGCAAGCTGGTGCAGCTTTGAGGGCCTTGCAAGAAACTCCGATTCATCAGCCACCTCCTCAATGATCTGCAGTTCAACCATTTCCTTCAGCACAGCCTGGTGCGTTGAGTAGTACATTTGTGGGGGTGATCAGGTTATGCGAAGATAAGATTATTACATTACTTGGCAGTGAGAGTCTCACCATGAGGTGGTTGCGCCCGATGAGCATCGCCTCAGACTCCGCAGTGACCCAACGCACAGGGTACAGCTCCACATCGTTTTGTTCGCCGCGAGGCCCTTGAAGGATCGTACCGTGTTTGCCGTTAAGTGACCACGCACCAACACCGGCCCAAGGGTCTAGGTCAGCATTGAACGCAGGCTCAAGATTTTCAGGTAACTCTGGAAGTTCACTCCCCTGCCCAGCGTCCATAACGCCCTGTCGAGTCACCGCTACTCCCCTCGTTGCAGGGCTCGCCGCGCAATCAGATTCGTTGAACCGAGAGCGCTTGCTCCCGTGGTCTGAGAAAAGAACGGCGGCTTTAGGCTCGTTTGCGAGAGGAGGCATCCGAGTATCTGATGTGATCACTCGCTGCAAGCCCGCCTTGAGCGGCAGCGTAGATCCGTCATTGTCGTGGTGGGGGTCAACGCGCCGAATGCCTTGATCCCAGGCAGAGTCTTGCGATTCCGTTGAGTGCCCAAGAAGGAATGGAGACGAGCCGCGACCGCTGCTGCCAAACTTTTCCAGTGACGGGACAACAGGAACTTCGTTTACAGGCAGCTCGCTGAAGCGCGAATCACGGACAACGGAAGACGAAGATCCTCTGTCCAAGGGTGGACGGGAGGTCGTTCTGCTCAGCTTGGGGATGCGCCAGGTATTGTCGTTCGGTGCTTTTTCGATATCACCGCTCTTCGCAACCGAGCTGCTTGGCACAATCTTCGCAATGGTCGCTGCAGCAGGAGATGCACCACTGAATTGCATTTTCTTCCGGGGGGCAGGTGGTGGCCGCTTGAGCCGGATCTGATCCGCTCTAGCCCCAATTGGCGGTCCCTTGCCATCAGCAGACACCCCAGCTGGCAAGACCCTGGTCCGTTGCTTCTTTTTTTCTTTGTCCAACTTCTCACGGGACGTGGGGCCGCTCGGTGCTCCAAACTTCCGCCGAACACCAAGGCCCCCAACGGAGACGCCCACCGCTGTAGGTGCCTCGTTGCCAGCAGACGAAGGTCTGGCTTCGGACGGCTCCAGCGGCAAAGAAAGTTCAAGAAGAACGCTTCCCTTTTCTGCGTTGAACGACTTGCGCTCGATGGTCACACCCAAACTTGCAGGGGAGGTGAGCGCTGTGACGGGAAAGCGCTTCGCAGACTTAGGCCACATACCCTCCTCTATCAAGTTCACGACCGTGTCTCTCACACAATTCCCAAAGTCAGTCTCCGAACAAACATGAGCCACTTGGAGCGCTGCAGTCGCATCCTTTTCAGTTCTAACTTTGAGGCGAAGAGTGACGATGTTCTTTTCAGGTATCTCTGTTGGTGACTTCACCGACACCTTCTCTGCTTGCCCTTTGCGCGATTTGATTTCCTCGAGGATGAACAAACCGATCTTCTCAGCAAATGGGTTCAGCCCATGCAGATCATCAATGATTGAGACGGAATTTTCCTTCAACTCTGCAAACATCTTTCCTTCTTGCGATTCTTGTTCGTTAGAATCATCACAGGTTGCAATCACACCAACACAATCTTTCTCACTCATGCTTGCACCTGCAGCTTCTGTGTCCTGTCCGTCTCGCACTACACTCTTTGATGTCAAGTCTTTAGCAGGGGCTTTCTCGGCTGTATGCGACGAGCGGATAGCGTCTTGGTTCTTATACGTGAATTCGTCACTTACGTGCTCGTCAACTCCGTGTCCCAAAGTCAAATACGTTTTCTCTTTTGCATCTGTGCCAAACTCTTTGAACCTCACTAGTGCGCCGTTCAAAGAGATGCGACCATTTTCTTTCGTCTCCCACTTAGTGTGGTGTACCACCATATTGCCATTCTCCATGATCTCTGCGCCTTTCGTTTTTGTCCCTTTTTGAAGACGCTTATATCTTGCAGCAACCTTGCCTCTCTCATCAAGGAAGATGACCCAGCAAGTTGGCCCTTCATTTCGACCTGTGGCTTTGTCGTGCGGTGGCTTTTCTGCTGCGTGAGACCCGAAGTGTCGAAGAGGCACTTCCTCATCCGAACCAAGTGCAACTGTAAGAGCACCCCCGGGCTCCACTTCTGCCTCCTCCACAGCATCTGACTTTTTGTTTGTACGCCCACTTCTTCCGATTTCATCAGCACCCTCAGGCTCTGGCTCTCCGGCAGAGTCTGACTGTTGCTTGACTCTTCGTCTTACGCTTTTCCACTCAGATCTTTCTTCGCAGACACCTTTTTTCCTCTGCGGCACCGAGGTAGAGCCGGGAACGGAACCGATCCTTTCAGAAGCTTTGTGCATGAGCGACACCCATGCATCCAGATGCGCCGCCACTCCAGGTTCACAACCATCACTAATCTTTTGCATTGCAACCCGGACGTCCGCATCCATCCGCTGACGCAATCTCTCCACTTGACTTGCAGAGGAACTTTTTGCGGCCGTCTCGCAACTCGCAGCCCTTCTCGTTTCAATTGGGCGGCCAGCATCTAGCGCCAACAACCGTAGCACCAGCTCAAGTTCCCGCTGCACCACCTCACGGACAAAATGCGCGGCTGTACGACCAGCTGTGCGGTCGATCGCGAAGCCCAGTTGCCGAGCCTGCACGGCGATGTTCTCCAACACATTTGCAGGCTGCTCCTCGTCCTTGCACATGACGTCCCGCCACTTTCCTTGCTCATTCTCTCGGGCTGGTCGTTTGCTGGCAAGCGTCTTGAATTCCAGGTCCCAGTGGTCGCCATCCTCAAAGGCCACGTAAGCCATCATCATGAATACCTGCCGCAAGTTATGCTTTGGAATGCGTACAGCCATGCTATGTGACAACCGCAAGAATCACTGAAAAGGCTGCGAACAAAATTTATAGTGTGAAGCGCCGCTCTCTGCTACAATTTGAGTGAACCAGATTTCCCCTATCGATTCATGCTGCTCAGGATATCGTACAAGTCACAGACCTGGGGGCTCAGAAGATCGCCGCGGAAAACTGTAGGCTTATTGAAGCGCTTATCCTGCTGATGATCCCGCTGCAGCTTCTGGAATGAATGGCTAGGGGCATCCACCCTCTGCCGGCCCAAACACCGTTCAATTGCCAAGACAGGGAACGAGAACCAAAACCGAGGTTCGTGGTAGGAAACGGGTAGGAAACAACATATGCACGGTGCTCCTGGAAAGCGATAGGGGTAATGCTAGGCTAGCAACTATTTTCAGTACAAATGGACGGAGCTGCAAGGCGTGATAGATTCGAGCAGGACCACGCTACCTGTATCGTTCCCTCGAAAAAGTCGGAATGTTGAGACTTCTTTCCATCTTCATCAACAACTTGATATCCTGCGTGTTACAACGAAGGGCTCAACTTGTCGCCATCTCAGCACTCAAGCTTATAGAAATCTGGTCACTCCGTTCGACGATTCGACATGCCACAGCACGGATCTTCAATAAATCAACCAGGTTTGCAGGAGGCCCGCGTTGGGGCGCTTTGTTCACGCCACGGTGGTGCTCACCGTCAAAGAACACTACGATCTTTGCGCACGTCAAGGCCAGCCCCATTTTTTCGTACAAGTCCTCAAGCGCATTTCTGTGAGTTCACAACACATGACATCGGTTAGAGGGCGCAATACTTTAGCTGCAGTCAGTCAGGCGAAACGACTCTCAAAGAGAGGAACCCAAGTTAGTCTCTACCCCTGTCAGCAGATAGACAGAGCAAACCTGTCCAGCATCTCCATCACGCCCTTTGCAGCACAGCCGGGACTCACGCACAGTGCCCGACTTTGTGAGCGGCGCGGTGGAATCACTGCGGGTGGAAAAAGCTACCGACCTGATGTCATCGCGCGACTCCATCTCGTTCGGATCAACAGGGTTGTGCTTTGTGCCCGCTGCAACCCAACTGGTCACAATCCCCTTGTTCTCCGCCTCGCGCCACGAACAAGGAGTGAAATGACAAGAGCGCAGCCTAAATCGGCTGAGCCACCTCACCAAATTGCGGCCAGGCGCGGCTGACCCAGACAGGATGGGTAGGCGCCCAGAAGCGGCATGACCTCCCCTCCACACCTCGACAAAGGTTAACTTTTAGTGCAGTCATGACTTTGCGGAGCGCCTCCAATCACAGTGGTAAATCGGGAGGCTTCAGAGGTATCCCCCGTGTTTGAGAGGCTCGAGGCTACAGAGGAGCAGATGGGCATCGCCCGCGACCGGACACCATGGTTGCTCGCTACAGTGTGTCTTGCTGCGGCTTGTTGTGCGTTTTTGTGGGGAACTCGGCCGGTGGAAGCGGGGGAGCATGAAGTGAGCGTCTGGCTGGGCAAGAACAAGGAAGAGGCGCTGCTCTCGGCGCCTCTCGCGGTGCCGGGCACAGCCAGTCTTGGCAAGGCGACGGCAGGCACAGCGCATTCAGTTTTCAAGACTACTTCTGCAGTACTCCTTACTGCCGACAAGGGAGCACGTCATGCTCCCGGCCAGGCAGCAGAAGTCCGAGTCGAGGACCTCTCCGAGATTGACAACACTGACAAGAGCTTGTAAGCCTCCAGCTTCCCCTTTCAGCATCGAGGGCCCTGGTCCACGTGCTTATTACAACTTGCTGTTTTCATGGCTAGTTGGAAGGCTGCATTGCCTGTCGCGATCATGCTGGATGCGTGGCGGGCAAGTCTGAAAATGGCCCTTGCGATCGGTGCAACTAGGGTTGCGTGCTCCTGGGCGCAGCTCTCTCAGCGGCAGGCAATCGGAGCGTCAATTCATTTCTGACTTCTAGTTCCGTGGTAGCAGGGGTGTGGGCTTCGCCGGGCAGGTGCATCGCGACGAAGATGCTGGGAGCAAGAACGTGAACGAGCCCTTGGTCCAAAAGTTCAACGAGCGCGAGCGTAGGGAAGAAGAGGGGGTGGAAAAGGAACTGGACAGAGGCAAGGACGCCATGGCGGCAGAAATTAGGGATCGGGCATCTGCAAGCCGGGACCGCAGGCGCGCAGCGGAGTTGCGCCTTGCTGCCAAGGCAGCACTCCACAAAGAGTTGTCCGAGAAAACGTCACTTTCAAACGCTGAGGAACCCATCATCAAGACTGACGAAGAGATCAAAGAAGCAAACCAGGCTTACGACGATGACGCACTGGAGCTTGCGTCGTTGCTCGGCAAAATCAGCAGCAGGAATAGCAAGGGCGAACCAATGCCTGCGAAGCTCTCAGCGCATGTCAAGAAGGTTGAGGCAAAGATGAAGGCCGAAAAGCGAGTGCGCCACGACCTTGACGATTCCATCTCAAGCGAGGCCGATACTGTCACAGCAGCTGATCCCGGCAGTCTGGACATCCAGAGCAAGGTCTTCACTGATTCGACGACTGCGTCAAAGCTTGCAGCTCAGGTGGCAAGCGATGCCCGCCCTGAGCTCACCCTGAGCTCAAGTCCGTACGGAAAGCGACTCACATGCTGCGTGCTGTACTTGCCAGGCGCGGAGTCTGGACCGTTCTGTGCAAGAGGCTCGAGATGAGGTGCGAGAAGACAACATGGCAGCGAAGCGGAGCATGCGTGTCGCGCGATGCGTCGCCGGGCTTGCGCGCAAATACCACTTCGACCAGGAGAGAGTTGACAACCGCGCAGCCTACACTGCGGGTATCGCAAAGTGTGCAGATTGAGTGCTGTTCAGCATTGATGTCTGTGGTCGTCACGACCACTTACAGAACTAATCTCGTTTAGTTCGACGCTGTAATAGGAATCGGTGATATGTGTATTCTACTAATGAATTGTGTAATCTAGTGATACATCGCTGTTCAAGTGAGAGCGTCTGGGCGGTCACCTCAACAGGGCATCAAACGTGTAACGTGGGTAAGGATATGATGTGATCGCAATGCAGCGCACCTTCTCCAGACTTCTTAACCACGACTCTGTACACTTCTAAGCCATTCTTGCAACGTTGAAATATGCGCCACTGGGCTTCCCAGTGGGCTCTCCCCAACCTTCTTGAAAACATCACAGCACATTGGCCTAATTGAGGTCACCCGATGTGCTCATGCGCCAACCGGGGTGTGCCTTGATGAGCTGGACTGCAACCACTATCTACCACGTTTGGCGCCGTAGGACCCGTACTGCGCAGCGGGGCGCCCAAAGTTCTTGCCCTGCGCTCCTTCACGCATCCTATCCTTGGCAGCCTGGTCGCCGTGGGTCAAGTCGCGCGTCTTCCAGCAGTAGAAAACAGCGCCAATACCACCGCAGATCGCACCTCCGGCAAGGATCGCAAGCACCATCACGGCCTGCGCCAGCCACGATGACGACGACTTGATCTGCTTATCCAGGTGAGGCTGCGAGTGCTGGCTCGAGTACACAAGCCGCGCCGCGGCACCGTGCTCCGAGGGCCCCTCGTCACTCGACTGTCGCTCAGCCTTCATGGCGCGCTCGAGTGCTCCATGTTTGCTTGCTAGCCGCGCCGCCGCCAGAGCCTTAGCCTTGGAGGGGTCAACACTCGCTAGCGCATCACCCGCTAGCAACGTCCTCTCCGAAAGCGAGGCCCTTTGCGTTTTGTCATCGCTCAGTTGCGTCGTTCGTGCCACCTTGGCGCGACTTCCATCCGAGCCTTGGGAGAGAGAAAAGGATGGAAGAAGCAGCTTAATGGGCGAGCCGTCAGCCGGCCCGAAGCTCGTAACCGGAATCGACGGCCGCATATCCGCATACGCATTCTCGTAAGCGTCCGTGGGAATTGCGAGCTCCGCCGTGGTCCTGGCAGCACTCTTCGTCCTGCAACGCACAGAGCAATTGGGAAAAGAACGACCAGCGGCGATCGGGGTCATGACAGGGGAGCAACAGTAATCGACAACTAGGACAGACCCGTGTAAAACAGCCTTGGCCAGTCCACCTTGGAGGGAAGAAGTATGCGTAACATCACTGCGATGAGCAGAGTTTGTTTTGTGAGAATCAGTGCGCAAAAGGGTTGGGCGCTGAAGCAACAGGGGGCGTCCTGCATTCCTAGATGGGGAAACGTTGGCAAAGAGAGAAGGTTCGGACCTACGCACGGCAGAGAACGACAAAAGTACAAGCACCCCAAGCTCCCGCGTTCGCAAAAATGGCGCCATTCTCGCGCTCTCTTCTGACGGGAAAAGCTTGGACACTAGCGGCCCAATCCGAAGGACCGTCGCCTGTTGGCGGCCTTGATGGCGCCGAGATGCAATCCTACCTCTTTGTCCAACACAAGTGTAAGCGACGTGTGCCCGCGAACGTTCCCGAAGTCGCGCGCTGCCGGGCGCAGCCCTCGTTCGACAGCGTGTGCCAGCAACTTGAAGGAGCACAGCTTCTTTTGGATAAAAATATTATTTAGTTAGAGAGGGCTGGAAACTGTTATGATACCCCCCGTTTGACAGATGAATAATTTCAAGACAGAGTGGCCCTCATCAACCTGTGAAACCGCGCGCCCTGCAGTGCAGAGTTGAAACCACAGGATTCCGTCGAACACAGGAACCTCGCGAACGATGCGCAGGAAGCGCACTCTCACCGCCGCCGCCGGCGAGAACGAAGGTGCTGAAGATGATGTGCCAGAGGCTCCGGCCAATGCCGTCGATGCGCTGGCAAAGGCCGCCAAAAAGGCTGAAGCGTCAGTCAAGTCTACCGATGCTGGGGCGGGACGCTTGAAGAAGCCGCCTGGTCGTCGGGACGCGCCCGGCGAGGAAGGCACTGATACTTCCGCTTCGCCTGCGAAGAAGATGCGCACGGGTGGGGAGGCGAGCAAGGAGAAGGGAACGGGCAGTGAGAAGGGGATCGCGGACAAGCCCGAGGATGATGCTGGAACCGAGAGTGATGAGGAGATTCCGCCGGCTCCAGGGGACGCGGTGAAGGGAGCGAAGCCAATCATCCCGAGGAAAAAGACCGTCGCTCCTGCGCGCACGGTTTCCATGGGCGTCGTGGTAGCTTCCCAGAGCAGGAGGTCGGATGAGCCATCGGTGCCCACTCCGTGCCCCGCTTGCAAGCAAGTCTTTGCCTCTGCCGCTCTACTGCAGAGCCACTCGAAGAGCGACACATGCGCTGGACCACATGTATGCAAGGAGTGCGACAAGACGTTTCGGAAAGAGTCCTTCCTTCGCAGGCATGTTTCTGACCATTTGCCACGTTTGTGCCATGCCGCAACCAGCTACTAAGAAACCACCCGCATCCTGTCAAATCATGTAGGGTGTATGGCATGAAAGCAAATGTACCGATTGAACTCATTAGTTCATACATGCGTGCGCACATGGAGAGCGCAGGCGGAGTTTTGGGCAGACTCACGGATGATTGCTGCCGCACACAGGCATATGGAAATGCACGAGGGAAAGTGGGCTTGCACTCAATGCCCGAAGAAGCTATCGTCAGCAGAGGCTCTGAACATGCACATGATGGCACATAATGGTGAAAAACCTCTTGAATGCCCAACGTGCCATAAACGTTTCCGCCAGAAGAATGCCCTGCGCAATCACCAGCTCATCCATTCCGGCGAAAAACCATACGGATGCGAGGTTCCCTCCCCTAACCCCCCGTTTTCACCTTGCGCGTACACATTATGGTGTTATGCAATGTCCTTCATACTTTGCTCGTCACGTGAACCGGATGCGAACTTGGTAGCTGAACTCATCCTACTGCAGAGCTGCGGAAAGAGGTTCACAGAGAAGAGCAATCTAAGGGTGCACATGCGAACGCACACGGGAGAGAAACCCTTCAGTTGCCGTGTATGCAACAAGAACTTCACTACAAAGGCCAACCTGCGTGAACATCTGATGGTGCACGAACCTCATGAGCTTCCCGAGGTGCCTGCAGGAGGTGGAGAAGCAGGTGCTGCACCGCCTCCACCAGGTTCTACGGCTGTCGCAAGTGCGCAGGCGATCCAGCCGCTGGAGCGCAAATTCGCGTGCACGCAATG
>ENA-UOXV01002320-UOXV01002320.1-marine-metagenome-genome-assembly--contig:-NODE-2320-length-25058-cov-86.268168_pt1 | contig 25058 bp, 26 predicted proteins | sample MGYA00238165_ERZ766961 | MGnify/ENA primary metagenome ERZ766961 (study PRJEB28924, sample SAMN03173240) | marine metagenome | biome: Marine; feature: Water; material: Subsurface seawater | place: North... | reverse complement strand
AAACCTTTATTAAAAGTATTTTTCATAGATTTTTAAATGAAATAAATATTAATACTAATTAGACTATTTTATAGTTGAATTAAATATTATTAATTATAAAACCTTGCTCACGGAGAGATGGCTGAGCGGTTGAAAGCACCGGTCTTGAAAACCGGCAAAGGGGCAACTCTTTCCTGGGTTCGAATCCCAGTCTCTCCGCCATTATTTATCAAAATTTAAAATTTTTAAAAAGAGAGTTTACTTTATTGTTTTCAAATTTTATATCTGTCTTTAATCCATTATAAAAATTGTAAAGATTATTATCGTCAATCTCTAATAACTTAATTAACTCATTTAAATCATTAGCATTAAATTTATCAATATATTGCTTTGTAAAAGCACCAAGAAGTTTATCCATTTCTTTAGTGCCACGATAGTTTGAACGGTAGATAATTTTTTTTTTTAATTGGTCTATATTGACTGTCATAATTATAATATATTAGCAGTTCATGAATATTAAAAGTAATTATCAGTATTTATTATCTGATCTGAGTAAATTAAAAGGCATAGGTACAAAAACATCAAATTTACTAAAAAGAAAAAAAATAAATACAATCTTTGATATTTTATGGAAGCTTCCCAAATCATACACTGATCGTAGTAAATCATCTAAAATTAAAGATCTTAAAATTGAAGAAAATCAAACAATAACAATAATTCCTCAAAAATATCAATTTCCTAGAATACGGAATTTACCTAATAGAGTTTTATGTAAAGATGAAACAGGAGAAATAGATTGTGTTTTTTTTAATAGTTATGAAGGATATGTAAAAAAGATATTACCTATTGGAAAAGAAGTTACATTAAGTGGAAAAATAAAATATTTTAAAAACAAATATCAGTTAACAAATCCTAAATATATTTCTGAAAATGCATCATTTATAAAACAGAAACATAATAGCTATTCTTTGACTGAGGGAATAAGTGAGAAAATATATAATAAAATTATTTCTCAAGTATTAAATATCTTACCTAACTTTGAAGAATGGCACTCTAATGAGATAATGAAAAAATTTAACAATATAAGTTGGCATAATTCTATTAAAGAATTACATAAACCTGAAAATATTGGAAAATTTAAAGAAAATTTCTATCAAAGACTTTCTTATGATGAGATTTTTTCAACGTTTTTAGTTAATTCTGAAATAAGAAAAAAAATTAAAAAAATAAAAAAAATTAAAAAAGAAATAAATAATGAACTTCAAAACAAGATAATTTCAAAATTAAATTTTTCACTTACAAATGATCAAAGAAAAACTTTAGAAGAAATAAATAATGATTTATGTTCATCAACAAAAATGTTTAGACTTTTGCAAGGAGATGTAGGTAGTGGAAAAACAATTGTTTCTTTGTTAGCTGCTTTTAATACAATTAATTCAGGTTTTCAAGTAGCTATGATGGCACCTACTGAAATTTTAGCAAAACAACATTATTCATTAGCTAAAAATATATTTCCAAATAATATTAATATTGAATTAATTTCAGGAAAATCAAGTTATAAGGATAAAAAAGAAATCCTAGAAAAATTATCAAGACATAAAATTAATATTATTTTTGGAACTCATGCAATATTTCAAAAAAAGGTTGAATTCAAAAAACTTGGTTTAATAATTATTGATGAACAACATAAATTTGGAGTTAATCAAAGAAAAATGCTGTCTGATAAAGGTGGAAAAAATTGTGATATATTATTGATGACAGCAACACCCATTCCTAGAACTCTCACGATGTCAATTTATGGTGATATGGATCTATCAATTATACGTGAAAAGCCCAAAATGAGAAAACCTATCAAAACTTATAGTAAACTTGAAAATAAAATAGACGATGTAATTAAATTTATTAAAAAAGAAATAGTTCTAGGAAACCAAATATTTTGGGTTTGTCCCCTAATTGAAGAGTCAAAAAAAATTGATCATGAATCTGCTGTTAAAAAATTTGCATATTTAGAAAAAATATTTCCAAATCAAGTATCATTACTTCATGGTAAAACAAATATTGATCAAAAAGAGATAATTTTAAATAAATTTTTAAAAAAAGAATTTAGTATATTGGTTTCGACTACAATTATTGAAGTTGGTATAGATTTTCCAAATGCCAATGTGATAGTCATAGAAAATGCAAATAAATTTGGTTTATCTCAATTACATCAGTTAAGAGGTAGAGTCGGACGAGGTTCTAAAGAGTCTACTTGTATATTAATGTTTAAATCAAATTTAAGCGATAATGCAAAAAAAAGAATTAATATTTTAAAAGACTCAAATGATGGATTTAAGATTTCTGAAGAAGATATGAAATTAAGAGGTTTTGGAGATATTTTAGGATTTAAACAAAGTGGTATAAAAAACTTTAAATTAGCTGATCCAATTCACAATCATGATCTTTTTCTTTTAGCTGAAAAAGAAATTAAAAAAATTGAAGCTACAAAACAAGATATAAGTAAATTTAAACCTTTAATAAAATTATATGATCGTGCTGATATAATTAATGATATTGCTTAAACTTTGCCTGAAGAGGTTCCAGCAGATACAATGAATTTAGATGCTTCTTCAAAGTTCATATCAAGATAGATAACATCTTCAATTGGAAACATTAATAAAAAACCACTTGTTGGATTTGGAGTTGTTGGCACAAAAACATTAATTAGTTTTTGATTAGTTTTTTTTGCCATTTCACTTTTATTTTCTTTTGTAGCAAAACCAACAGCCCAAACTCCTTTTCTTGGATATTCAATTAAAACTACACTTTTTTTATCATTATCTTTATTTGAAAAAGTTTCCGTCATTTGAACTATTGCTGAATAAATTGCTCTTAAAAAAGGTATTCTTTTAAATAGATCATCAATTAATTTAAGAATTCTTTTTCCTAAAAAAGAGAGAGACAATCCTCCAACAATCGTAATCAAAATAATTGAAATCAAAATTTCAATACCTGGAATAGCATATGGTAAATAGCTGTTGGGATTTATATTTTCAGGAATAATTTTAGACGAAACACCAATTAAAATTTTACTTAAATATAAAGTAAAACCAATTGGTATGAGTACAACTACTCCTGTAATGAAGTAATTTCTCAAAATTAACGTTAAAGACCTCTTTTTTTTATCGTTTTTCATATCTTAAGCATATGTTGAATAAATAACAAAAGAAATTGCAATTAAAAATAGGATTAATAATATTTTATTGTTAAGATTCATACTAAAATATATTATCAATGTTATTTAAAAATGAATAGAAGAAAATTCTTATCATACATAGGTTGTAGCTGCTGTGGATTTGTCCTCAATTCATGTTCTACAGCACCAATTACAGATCGGAAACAATTAACACTAGTTTCTGAAGCAAAACTAAATGCTCAAGCAGCTCAAGTTTTTGAAAAAATTAAAGAAAAAGAAAAAATGAGTGATGATCTTAAGTCACTTAATGAAATAAAAGAAATTGGAAAAAAAATGGAATATTCTATTGGAGAATATTTTTATAGATCAAAATTAGACGATCCTACTGTAAATTTTGATTGGGAATACATTTTAATTGATAACAAAAAAGTTAGAAATGCTTGGTGCATGCCAGGTGGTAAAATCGCTGTGTATACAGGCATGCTTGATGTTACAAAGAATACTAATGGTTTAGCAGCAGTAATGGGGCACGAAATAGCTCATGCTGTAGCTAAACACTCTGTAGAGAGAGCAAGCCGAGGTCTTTTATTAAATTCTGGGACTCAAATTATTGATATATTTAGTGGTGGCAAATTATCAAAAATTAATAGAACTACTGGTATGAATACAGTCGGAATGCTTTCTCAATTAGGGATAATGTTTCCATTTAACCGGAAACAAGAAAGCGAAGCTGATTACCTGGGTTTAATTTTTTCATCATTGTCAGGATTTGATATTAGAGAAACTACAAAAATTTGGGAAAGGATGAAAGAATTCAATAAAGGAAAAGAACAATCAGAGTTTATGAGTACTCACCCTTCACCAAATAACAGAATAAAAAAGATTAATGAGTGGACAAATAATATTATTTTAGATTATCCACCTATAAAAAAAGTTTAATTTTTTATGGTGAGCCGTGATGGACTCGAACCATCGACCCATTCCTTAAAAGGGAATTGCTCTACCAACTGAGCTAACGGCCCATAATAATTAAAAGAGTTATGTGTATACATAATTATGTCAATAATTCAAATAGGAATTTATGGGACAAATGGTTTCTAATTTACAACTTATCAATGTATTTATCATGAAATTCGTCAAAGGTACCATGCTGAATATTTTCTCTAATTAAACTCATTAATTCTTGATAAAAATTGATATTATGAAGAGTCAATAACATTGATCCTAGAATTTCATTTGTATTGAACAAATGATTCAAATAATTTTTTGAATATTTATTTAAATCTAAATTTTTACAATTTTCATCAAGTGGAGAATTATCATTTTGGTATTTGTTATTTTTAATATTAATTCTTCCATTCCAAGTAAACGCTAAACCAGTTCTTCCAGATCTGGTAGGCATAACGCAGTCAAACATATCAACACCTCTTTTTACTGCTCCCAAAATATCAGATGGGGTGCCTACACCCATAAGGTAATGTGGTTTATTTTCAGGTAGTTCCTCTTTAATGTCATCTAGAACAGAAAACATTTCTTTTTGTGTTTCTCCAACAGCTAATCCTCCAATAGCATAGCCATCAAAATCAAGATTCATTAATCCTTTTAAAGACTCAATTCTAAGATCTTTAAACAATCCGCCTTGTATAATTCCAAACAGACCTTTATGAGGATTTATTCCAAATGCCTTTTTAGATCTTTCTGCCCAGTATAATGATAATTCCATTGATTTTTGAATCAATTTGTAATCATCGGTATTTTTTGGACATTCATCCATGATCATAACAATGTCTGAATTCAATCCTAGTTGAATTCTTATACTTTCTTCAGGACTAAGATAAAATTTTTTGCCATCAACATGTGAATTAAAAATAGCACCTTTTTCACGATCAATTTTATTTAATTTAGCGAGAGACATAACCTGAAATCCACCTGAGTCAGTCAGTATCGGTAAATCACAATTCATAAATGTATGCAAACCTCCAGAATTTTTTATACGATCCACACCAGGACGGATCATCAAATGATATGTATTAGCTAAAATAATTTCTGAACCAGTTTTTTTAACACTATCTATTGTGCATGCTTTGACGGTAGCTTGAGTTCCTACTGGCATAAAAGCAGGGGTTTTTATATTACCTCTATGAGTTTCTATTAAACCGTGTCTAGCATAATTATCTTTATCTAAAATTTTAAAGGCAAAATTTTTTAATGCCATTAAATATTATAATGATTTAAAGCTAATTATTTTATCAGGATCAGAGACTGAGCCATTATTATTTTCATCACCACGTTTTATTTTATCTACAAACTCCATTCCCTCAATCACCTTACCAAACACTGTGTATTGATTATCCAAAAATGGTGCAGGTTTAAAACATATAAAAAATTGACTATTAGCACTATTTGGATCTGAGGATCTAGCCATTGATAAAGTTCCTCTATCATGTGGCAATTTATTAAACTCTTCTTTTAAATCAGGTAATTCAGACCCCCCCATGCCAGCCATACTTAAATTAAAATCCTTTGATGACGAGTTTCCAAATTTAACATCTCCAGTTTGAGCCATAAAACCATCAATAACTCTATGAAATACTACATCGTCGTATTTTCCACTATCTGCTAGATCTTTAATTCTTTTTACGTGATTTGGTGCCACATCTTCATATAATTGAATTTTTACATCACCATCTTTAAGTTTTAAAATCATAATATTCTCCTCTGACATTGTTTGATTGGTTATTAAAAAAAAGAAAAATAAAATATTAATTAAGAATTTATTCATATTTGCTTTTTAATAATTTAATTGTACTTTTTGTAGTAAATTTTCTTATATCGCCTTTTAATTTAACAATTTCCTTAACAAATCTTGATGAAATTATTTGATTTTCAATATCCGACATTAAAAAAATTGTTTCAATATTCTTATTTAATTTTCGATTCATTCCTGCTAATTGAAATTCATATTCAAAATCTGATACAGCTCTCAAACCTCTTAAAATAATATTTGATTTGTATTTTTTGCATAAATCAGTGGTAAGTGATGAAAAAGAAATTACGATAATCTTCTTTTGATTTAATTTTAAATCTGAAAATAAAGCTTTTTTAACAATTTCAATTCTTTCATCTGAATTAAAAAGATAATCTTTATTATCAACATTTGACACTGCAACAACAATTTTATCAAATAATTTTAACCCTTTTTTAATTACATCTATGTGGCCAAATGTGATTGGATCAAATGTTCCTGGGTATATGGCTGCCTTATTCATTAAACTAAATTATCATTAATTTTATCAGCTGAAACAACTTTTTCTTCACCAGTTAATTTAATAATTCTTACACCTTGAGTATTTCTTCCTGCTGTTCTAATTTCTTTAACAGCAACTCTAATTACTCTTCCTTTGTTTGTAGAAATTAATATTTCATCACCATCAAAAACGGGGAAAGAAGATGATATGCTTCCATTTCTTGGTGAGTTAATAATCCCTATTATACCCTTCCCGCCTCTATTTGTTACTCTATAATCTGCATGTGGTGTTTTTTTTCCAAAACCATTTTCTGTTATTGATAAAATAAATTTTTCTTTAGCTTTTTGTTCAGATTTTTCATCTTTAGTTTTTTTTCCATTTTTTGAATTTTTATCATTATCGATAATAGATAGAGAAACTATCTGATCATTAGGAGCTAAAACAATCCCTTTTATACCTTTAGAAGATCGACCTTTAAAGATTCTTAACTTTTTAGACTCAAATCTAATACATTTACCTAATTTAGTGCTTAAAATAACATCTTGGTCTTCTTTACAAATTTTAACACCAACAATTTTATCATTGTTATCTAACTTCATAGCTATTTTTCCAGCAGCATTGATAGAAGAAAAATCTTCTAAACTATTTTTTCTAATTTTACCTTGAGCAGTAGCAAAAATAATTTGTAAATTTTTTAATTCAGAATCATTTTCAGGAAATGGCATTATTGAACTTATTGATTGATGATTTTTTAAGGGTAAAATATTAAATAAAGATTTCCCTTTTGATGCGGATGAACCTTCAGGTATTTTCCATGCTTTTATCCTATAAACTAATCCCTCAGTTGAGAAAAATAAAACTGATGTATGAGTGTTAACTGACAAAGCTTGAACAACTGAATCTTCATTTCTTGTTGTAATTCCTGTTTTACCTTTACCACCTCTTTTTTGAATTTTTACACTATTTAATGACCCTCTTTTAATATAACCTTGTAAAGTAACTGTAATTAAAACTGATTGTTTTTGAATGGTTTCCTCAATATCATAGTTTAATACCGCATCTATTATTTTTGTTCTTCTAGGAGATGAATATTTTTCTTTAATATTTTTAAGCTCTTCACTAATAACTTTTAACAATTCTTTTTTAGAAGAAATTATTTTTTTATAATTAATAATTAGTTCAGCTAATTTTTTTATTTCAACTTCAATTTCATTTATACCTAAAGCTGTTAATTTTTGTAATCTCAACTCTAAAATGGCATTAACCTGAAACTCAGAAAGAGAATATTGTGTAATAGATTTTTTATTTTCAATTAGTGAAATTAATTTTTTTGATTTATTAATTTTCCATTTTGTTTTTAGAATAGATTTTTTGGCATCATCTGGGGTTTTTGAAGATCTGATAATTTTAATTACTTTGTCTAAATTTTCAACTGATACAGATAATCCAATTAATATGTGTGCCCTTTCCTCTGCTTTTTTTAAATCAAATTTAGTTTTCTTTACAACAACATCTTCTCTAAATGATAAAAAATTAGTTAAAAAATCTTTAAGGTTACATGTTTCTGGTTTTCCATCTACGATTGCTAAAGTGTTAAAACCAAACGAACTCTCTATCTGAGTGTTTTTGTAAAGTTGTCTTTTAATTGTTTCTGGTTCTACACCACTACGTAAATCTATTGAAACTCTTATACCTTCTCGATTAGACTCATCTCTTATATCTCTAATGCCTTCTATTTTTTTTTCTCTAACAAGTTGAGCAATTCTTTCATTTAAAACAGATTTGTTAACTTGATAAGGTATTGAAGTGATAACAAGTCTCTCTCTTCCATTTTTAAGACTTTCAATTGAAATCTCTCCTCTAATCTTAAACGAACCTCTACCTTTATTATATCCATCCTTAATCATGTCTTTTCCAATTATTACTCCACCTGTTGGAAAGTCCGGACCCGGTATATGTTTCATCAATTCTTTTATCTTGATATCTTTATTTTCTATTAAAGCTAAAGTTCCATTAATTATTTCTCCTAAATTGTGTGGTGGAATACTCGTTGCCATACCTACTGCTATACCCCCTGCACCATTGACTAGTAAGTTCGGATATTGAGCTGGTAAAACTGTCGGCTCTTTTTCAGTCTCGTCATAATTACTTTTAAAAGAAACAGTATTTTTTTCAATATCATCAATTAAATATTGAGAAACTTTTGAAAGTCGAGTTTCTGTATATCTCATAGCGGCAGCAGGATCGCCATCTATTGAACCAAAGTTACCTTGACCATCAACCAAAGGTAAGCTCATTGAAAAATCTTGTACCATTCTAACTAAAGCATCATAAACTGACTGATCACCATGTGGATGATACTTACCTATAACATCTCCAACTATTCTTGCAGATTTCCTAAATTGTTTTGACCAGTCGTAGCCACCTTTATACATAGCGTATAAAATTCTTCTGTGAACAGGTTTTAAACCATCTCTAATATCTGGAAGAGCTCTACTGACTATAACGCTCATTGCATATGAAAGATAAGATGAGCTCATCTCATCATGCATTGATATTAGCTTAATATTTTTATCTTCAGGTACTTCAGTTTTTTGCATAAAAATTAAAATGGAATTTCGTCATCCATATCATTAGAAATTTGAGACAAGTCATCTTTACTAGAAGGTGATTGAGTATTATCATTAGCTATTCCACCTCCACCTGAATTACCACCACCCAACATAGTTAAAGAAGAATTGTATCCCTGGATAACAATTTCAGTAGAATATTTGTCTTGGCCAGATTGTTCATCTTTCCATTTTCTTGTTGTAAGTTGTCCTTCAACATAAATTTGAGCACCTTTTTTTAAATACTGTTGAACAACATTCACCAAACCTTCATTAAATACAACTATACGGTGCCACTCTGTTTTTTCTTTTTTTTCACCTGTGTTTTTATCTTTCCAGGTTTGACTTGTAGCTAAACTCAATCTAGCTACACTTTTTCCATTAACCATCTGTTTGATTTCTGGGTCTGCGCCCAAACGCCCAATTAAAAGTACTTTATTTAAACTTCCAGCCATAATATTTTAATATTTGTTAAATTAATTAATTAGAATTATATCACAATTTACTCTGAATATTAATTTTATTAAGTCAAAGCAACTAAAATTATGATTAAAAAGATAGTTATTAAGGGAGCAAAAGAACATAATTTAAAGAATATTTCTTTAGAAATTCCAAAGGATAAATTTGTTGTTATTACTGGCTTATCTGGATCAGGAAAATCCTCTCTTGCTTTTGATACAGTTTATGCTGAGGGACAGCGAAGATATGTTGAAAGTTTATCTGCTTACGCAAGACAGTTTTTAGATAAGATGAAAAAACCTAATGTTGATTTAATTGAAGGATTGAGTCCTGCTATTTCTATAGAACAAAAAAATACGTCCAAAAATCCAAGATCTACTGTGGCCACTGTAACCGAAATTTATGATTACATGAGAGTATTGTTTGCAAGAGCTGGAATTCCTTTTTCACCTTTTACAGGCAAACCAATAACCTCTCAAACAATCACACAAATAGTAGATAGAATTAAAGAGTTACCCAAAAAAGCAACTATATATATTTATGCACCAGTAGTTAGAGGACGTAAAGGTGAGTATAGGAAAGAAATTTTAAATTATAAAAAAAGAGGATTTAGAAAGATAAAAATAGATGATGTTTTATATGACATAGATAAAATTCCTGAATTAAATAAGAAAATTAAACACGATATTTATATTCTTGTTGATAGAATAGTTCTGAATTCATCTTTAGGTAATAGATTAGCTGAAAGTATTGAGTCATCAGTTAACTTAGCTAATGGACTTGTGTTTGTTGAATACGAAGACGAAACATTACCAAAAAAATTCAGGAAATTAGAAAAATTGATATTTTCAACAAAATTTGCTTGTCCTGAAAGTGGTTTTACAATTGAAGAAATTGAACCAAGACTATTTTCTTTTAACAGTCCTTTTGGTGCTTGTGAAGAATGTGAAGGAATAGGTATTAAATTAAATGTAGATCCAAATTTAGTTATTCCTAATGAAAAAAAAACTATTGCTAATGGAGCTATAGAACCATGGGCAAAAACTACTACTTTATATTATGCTCAGACACTTTCATCATTAGCAAAACATTATGGTTTTTCATTAGATGAGAGGTGGAATAAACTACCTAAAAAAATTAAAGATATAATTCTTTATGGATCTGATGAAGAGGAAATAAAATTCTCCTATGATGATGGTTATGAAAAATACTCTCACAAAAAAACTTTCGAAGGGGTTATAAATAATCTTGAAAGAAGATATTTAGAAACTGACAGTGACTGGAAAAGAGAGGAAATTGCTCAATATCAGTCTGATACTAAATGTGAAAGATGTAATGGTCATAGATTAAAAGATGAGGCTCTATGTGTAAAAATTGATGGATTGCATATCAGTGAAGTTACAGAAAAATCCATTTTAGATGCAGCAAATTGGTTTGAGAATTTAAAAAATAATTTAGATAAAAGACAAATTAAGATTGCTGAACATATCTTAAAAGAAATTAATGAAAGATTAAATTTTTTATTAAATGTTGGGCTTGATTATTTAACTTTATCAAGAGAGTCTGGAACTTTATCAGGAGGTGAAGCGCAGAGAATACGTTTGGCCTCTCAAATAGGATCTGGTTTAACAGGAGTCTTGTATGTGTTGGATGAGCCCTCTATTGGCTTACATCAAAAAGATAACATTAAATTAATTGATGCGCTAAAAAGATTAAGAGATTTAGGAAATACTGTAATTGTTGTTGAGCATGATACAGAAACAATGGAAAATGCAGATCATATAATAGATCTTGGTCCTGAAGCAGGTAACAAAGGAGGACAAGTAATCGCTGAAGGGACTTATAAAGAAATAAGTCAAAACAAAGAAAGTATTACAGGGAAATATCTTTCACATAAACTTAAAATAGATGTACCAAAAAAAAGAAGGTTAGCAAAAAATGGAAGGTTTTTAGAAATTACTGGTGCAACTGGTAATAATCTTAATAATGTAAATTTAAAAATCCCACTTGGAAGTCTTACATGTGTTACTGGTGTTTCCGGTAGCGGTAAATCAACTTTAGTTCTTCAAACTTTATATAACGCTTTGAATTTAACTTTAAATAATAACAAATCTAGAAAAATTCCAAAACCATTTAAAGGATTTAAAGGTACAGAATTAATTGATAAAATAATTGATATTGATCAATCGCCAATAGGACGAACACCTAGATCAAACCCAGCAACATATACTGGAGCTTTTGGACCAATAAGAGATTGGTTTACTGGCTTACCAGAATCAAAAACTAGAGGATATAAACCTGGAAGATTTTCTTTTAATGTTAAAGGAGGTAGATGTGAAGCCTGTGAGGGAGATGGTGTTATAACTTATGAGATGCATTTTCTACCCGATGTATATATTCAATGTGACGAGTGTAAAGGCACAAGATATAATCGTGAAACTCTAGAAATAAAATTTAAAGATAAAAGTATTGCTGACGTATTAGATATGACAGTTGATGAAGGTTGTGATTATTTTGAAAATATCTCAAATATTCGAACTAAATTATTAACTCTAAAAAAAGTTGGTTTGGGGTATATAAAGATTGGACAACAGGCCACAACATTATCTGGTGGTGAGGCTCAAAGAATAAAATTAGCCAAAGAATTATCAAAACGTTCAACTGGTAGAACTATGTACATATTGGATGAGCCAACTACTGGACTACACCAACACGATATTAAAAAATTGTTAGAAATTCTTCATACATTTGTCGCACTAGGAAATACTGTTGTTGTAATAGAGCATAATCTAGATGTGATAAAAACAGCTGATTATATTGTAGATATGGGCCCTGAAGGAGGTGTTAAAGGGGGAAAAATTATCGCTGAAGGTAAACCTGAGGAAATTTGCAAAGTAAGTGATAGTTATACAGGTAAATTTCTAAAACCACTTTTAAACTAGATAATAAGCATTGTCATATCCTACCAAATAAGTATAAATTTAGTTATGAGTAATTTACTTTCATCATTATCAAAAACAATACATGCTTCACTAGCTATTGCTGTGATTTTATTTTTGGGTTTATTTTATCAAAATGATGGTTTCAGTTTTGATAGAATTTTTTGGAGCTGGTTTGCTAGATATGTACATGTTGTTGTTGGAATAATGTGGATTGGTTTATTATGGTATTTTAATTTTGTTCAAATACCTAACATGAGCAAAATACCTGATGAACAAAAGCCTGCAATTGGAAAAGTAATTGCTCCAGCAGCATTATTTTATTTTAGATGGGCTGCTGCATTTACAGTTTTATCTGGTTTAATACTTGCTGGTCTTAATGGTTACTTGCATGATGCAATGACATTGAGTATTTCTTCTGGCGTTCCAAAGCATACTGCTATTGGTATAGGCATGTGGCTAGGTTTAATAATGGCATTTAATGTTTGGTTTGTTATATGGCCAAATCAAAAAAGAGCCTTAGGAATAGTTGAGTGTGATCCTGAACTAAAAGCTAAATCTGCTAAAACAGCTATGTTGTTTTCTAGAACAAATACTTTGTTATCATTGCCAATGCTATTAACGATGATAGCTGCTCAAAATTTATATTAATTTTTTTCGTCCTCTTTTAAAATCGTTCTTTGAGAAACTTTTAATCTAACTAAAACTGTATTAGCAATATATATAGATGAGTAAGTTCCAAAAACTACTCCAAAAATCATCGCTAAAGAAAAACCTTTTAGAATTTCACCACCAAAAAAGAAAATTGATAACAAAGCTAATAAAGTCGTTACAGATGTTATTAATGTTCTTGATAAAGTTTCATTAATAGAAATATTTGTTAGTTCATAGATTTTTATATCAGAATATTTTCTAAGATTTTCTCTAACTCTATCAAAAATAACAACTGTATCATTCATAGAGTAACCTACTATTGTTAATACGGCTGCAATAATAGATAAGTTTATTTCCAAACCTAACAAGGAAAACAAACCTAAGGTTACTATTACATCATGAAATAATGCTAAAATTGCACCTAAGCTAAATTGCCATTCAAATCTTATCCAAATATAAATTAACATTAACACTAGAGCAACAGAGATTGCTATTATTCCTGACTTAAGTAATTCAGCACTTACTTTAGGTCCAACATTTTCAACTCTTCTAAAATCAAATTGATTACCAAAAGATTTATCTAAATTTATTTTAATTTCATTAATAATGTTTTTGTTACTATTGTTTTCAAATTTAATTAAAAAATCTAATTCATTACCAAAATTTTTTACTGAAACATCTCCTAAGTTCATTGTATTAAGGTTCTCTCTTAAAGAAGAAACGTTTATTTTATTATCCGATGATCTGAGCTCTATTAGAGTGCCACCCTTAAAATCAATGCCAAAATTTAGTCCTTTAAAAGTTAATAGAAATAAAGATACAATAACTAAAGTTATAGATAGGATATTAAATTTGTCGTAATATTTGTTAAATGCTATCATCTAAATCAATCCTTCTTTTTCTTTATTTTTAGATACATACAAAACAGTTAATAATCTTGCTATAAAGTATACTGAAAACAATGTTGTAAATATTCCAATTCCTAGTGTTAAGGAGAAGCCTTTAATTGGACCAGAGCCCATAAAAAACAAGATTATTGCTGCTAATAATGTTGTTATATTTGCATCTAAAATAGCAGTTCTTGATTTTGTATATCCACTATCAAAAGCAATTAGATTGTTTTTTTCATTTTTTAACTCTTCTTTAATTCTTTCAAAAATAAGAACATTTGCATCAACGGCCATACCAACTGTTAGAATTATTCCTGCTATGCCAGGTAGAGTTAGTGTTGCTTCAAAAATTGTTAAAATTCCTATTAGTAAAAATAAATTTATTATTAATGTTATGTTGGTGATTAATCCAAAGATTTTATATTTAATAAAAATAAATAATATTACTAATAAAAAACCAATGGCTAAAGCAATCATTCCAGCATTGATAGAATCTTGTCCTAAATCAGGACCCACTGTTCTTTCTTCAATTATGTTTAAAGGTGCGGGCAATGCACCTGATCTAAGAAGTAATGCTAGATCTGTTGCCGATTGAAATGTAAAACCTCCACTAATTTGACCCGATCCACTAGCAATTGTATCTCTAATTACTGGGGCACTTATTATTTTACCATCTAATACTATTGCTAATTGTTTTCCTATTCCAGTTGATGTGGCTTTACCAAATCTTTTTGCACCAACCCTATCTAGTGTAAAAGAAACTACAGTTTCATTTGTTTCACTATTCATCCTTGGTTGAGCATCCAAAAGATTATCACCACTTAAAATAATTCTTTTGCTTACAATAGCTTCGTCAGAATTATCTTCATATTTTAACTTTTCTGTTCCAAATGAATCTTCTTGGTTATTGGTTACAAATCTAAAAGTTAAATTAGCTGTCTTTCCAAGTAATGATTTTATACGCATTGGGTCATCTAGCCCCGGCAACTCCACTAAGATTCTATCATTACCTCTTTTTAAAATATTAGGCTCATTTGTTCCAATTTCATCTATTCGTCTTCTTACTATTTCTAGAGCTTGGTCTTGTGAAGAAGTTTTAAGTTTAATTAATCCTTGATCTGAATAACTTACAAAGAAAATATCATTTTCCTCAATTAAATCTAATTGGTGTGATTTGAATCTTGGATAATAAGGATTAAAATCACTCTCTTGATTATTAAATTCATCTAAAATAGTTTGTTTGTAATTTTCATCTACTGAGAAAGAAATTTTTTGATCTAAAAGCTTTAAGTTTTTAATTTTAATATTTTTATCTTTGAAATAATTTCTTAAAGTAGTAGTCAAATTTTGAAGTTTTTGTTCAATTACAGGTGTATTGTCAATTTCCAATAATAAATAAGACCCTCCTTGTAAATCTAAACCAAGGTTTATTTTTTTATCTAATAAACTACTTTTAAATTTAAAAAGATTAGATGAAGCTAGTATAATAAAAAATAAAGATATTAATAAAATAGAGACTATTCTTAATTTTGAAAAGTATAGCACTTTATTTTAACAAAAATTATTTTTTTACTTCTTGAGAATTCATTAAGCTCTGAACACCTGTGCCTCTAATGACTTCAACAGTAATATTGTCAGCAATTTCAACTTCAATCTTTTCATTATCTATAACTCTTGAAATTGTTCCTGTAATTCCACCAGATGTAACGATCTTGTCACCTTTTTTTAAACCCTCTACCATTGCTTTGTGTTCTTTAACTTTTTTTTGTTGAGGTCTTATTAAGAAAAAATAAAAAATAACAAAAATTAATATTAAAGGTATAAATTGCCCTATTCCTGAACTTTCCATAAAACTCCTTGATTAAAAATGAATTTTTATACTATCTATTCAATTAAAACAACTTTAATTGAGTGAAATTTTTTCTAAATTGTTCATATAAGGTCTTAGTACTTTTGGCACTACTACCGATCCATCTTTTTGTTGATAATTTTCTAAAATAGCAATGAGAGTTCTTCCAACAGCTAAACCACTTCCATTAAGAGTGCCCACAAATAAAGTTTCTTTATTTGAATCTTTATACCTGGTCTTCATTCTTACAGCTTGAAAGGTGCCGCAAGAAGAACAAGAAGATATTTCTCTATATTTATTTTCCGATGGCAACCAAACTTCAATATCATAGGTCTTTTCAGCACTAAAACCCATATCCCCACTGCATAAAAGTACTTTTCTATAGGGTAATTCTAACAGATCTAAAATACCAGTAGCACAATTAGTCATTCGTTCTAATTCCTCTGAGCATTTGGTTTGCTCTACAATACTTACTAACTCAACTTTGTAAAATTGATGCTGTCTAATCATTCCTTTGGTGTCTTTACCATAACTACCCGCCTCTTTTCTAAAACAAGGAGTTGAGGCTACAAATCTTAAAGGAAGCGATTTAAGATCTACAATCTTGTCTTTAACAATATTTGTTAAAATAACTTCAGCTGTTGGAATTAAAAACTTTCTTTCACTACCCTCTTCTAATTTAACTTCAAACTGATCATTTTCAAATTTAGGAAGCTGTCCAGTACCAAACATAGTATTTTCAGAGGCTAACAATGGAGGTGAAATTTCTTCATAACTATTTTTGGAAGTATGTATATCTAACATAAAATTTGAAATTGCTCTTTCCAGTAAAGCCAGTTTATTTTTAACAAAAACAAATCTTGAGCCTGTAGTTTTAGTCGCTAAATCAAAATCAAGCATGTTAAGTTTTTCTCCTATTTCATAATGTGATCTTGGATTGAAATCAAATTTAGTTATTTCGCCTGATTTAACAATCTCAACATTGTCATTTTCATCTTTTCCCTTAGGAACATCTTCATGAGGTATATTAGGTATGCTTGATAAAAGTTTATCTAAATCTAATTTAATTTTTTTTTGTTTTTCAGTTATCTTGTCAATGGATTGTGATATTTCTTTTGATTTAGCAAATAAAGATTTGTCTTTTGATTTTGAAATATCTTTTTTTTCTTTTTCTAAACTTTCTTTTTGTTGAATTAAATCTCTATTTTGAATATCCAAATCTTTAAGTTTTGCAAAATCTATATCAATTAATCTTTTTTCTAATGATTTTTCAAAAGCTGGAAAATTTTTTCTAATTTCTTTTAGATTATGCATCAGAATCTTTTAAATTTTTTTTTTCTATAAATTTTACTGAAAAAATTGATAATTCATATAAAATTAATAAAGGAATTGCTAATCCAATTTGAGTTATTGGGTCAGGTGGAGTAAGTAACGCTGCGGCTGCAAATATTATCACAACAACATATTTTCTTCTTTGTTTCAAAAATTCAGAATCAATTAAACCTACTCTAGCTAATAAACTTAGTACAACGGGCAATTGAAAGCTAATTCCAAATGCAAAAATAAGTTTCATTATTAACGAAAGGTATTCATTTACTTTTGCTTCTAGTTGAATTGGTAAATTGGTAGATAAACCAGTGCTTTCAAATGATAAAAAAAACTTTATAGCTAGTGGCATTATTAAATAATAAACCAACATACCACCTATAAAAAATAAAATAGGTGTTAATATCAGATAAGGTAATATTGCAATTTTTTCATGTTTATAAAGACCAGGTGCGATAAACTTCCATATTTGCATTAAAATATAAGGACATGTCACAAAAAAAGCTGTGAAAAAAGAAACTTTTAAATATGTTAAAAAAGTTTCTTGAAGTGCTGTGAAAATCAATCTTCTTTCTAATCCATCATTTTTTACTGCTTTTGCATAAGGCTCTACTAAAAAACCATACAAATGTTCTGCAAAAAAATAACAACCTATAAAAAAAATAATCAAAAATATAAAACTATTGATCAGTCTTTTTCTTAATTCTGTTAAATGACTTACAAAACCACTTTCATTTTCTTCATGACTCATCTTTTTTTTCTTCTTTTTTATCTATTTTATTGTCTTCAAGGTCAATATTTGAAACTTCATTTTGAATATTATTAATATATTTTTTAGCTGTTCCAATCCATGAACCAACTTTTTTTAACATTATAGGAAAATCTTTAGGTCCAAGTATAACAATAGCTATCGCAACAACTATTAAAATCTCAAACCAACCAATAGTAGGCATGTGATTTATTCTTTTTTATTTGTGTCTTGATTATCTTCGGAAATATTTTTAGGCTCATTGTCATCAGTCACATCTGATGCCATCCCTTTTTTAAAACTTTTTATTCCTTTAGCAACATCGCCCATTAAACTGGATATTTTACCTCTTCCAAATAATAACACTACAAGTATTACAACAATTGCTATTTGCCAAATTCCGATGCTCATAAAAACTTATAACCTTTTTATTAATAATTTAAAAGTCAAATATGGTATTTTATTTTTTTTCTTCTGTGTCAAGGGTGCTATTAAGCATTTCATCAATATTCGAATAAATATCCTCTTTTTTATCGTCTTGTTTTTCTTTATAAAATTTACCAGTTCCAAAAATTGCATTATCAATATTAGTACTATCAATTAATCCAGCAGCTCCTAATTCATCTACGGTTGGTAAATCAGATAATTTTTGTAAGTTGAAATGGCTCAGGAAATCATCTGTTGTAATATATTGGATAGGTTTACCTGGAACACTTTTTCTACCTCCAGGCTTGACCCAGTTAAGTTCCATTAATATTTCTAGGGTATTAGTACCAAAAGCTACACCTCTTATTTCTTCAATTTCAGCTCTTGTTACTGGTTGATGATAGACAATAATAGCAAGTGTTTCTATTGCTGCTCGAGATAATTTTTTTTCAACAGTTTTTTCCTGTGTCATTAAATTAGAAAGATTGGGTGATGTTCTAAAAGACCATTTTTTAGAAATACAAACTAAATTAATTCCTCGGTTTGAATATTCAGATTGTAATTTTAATAATACTTTTTCAACATCTGTTTTTTTTGAGATTTTGCTTTCAATAGTCTCAATATTTAACGGTTCAGCTGCTGCAAATACTATACCTTCAATTTCTTTTTCAATGGAAGAAAGTTTTGATGGAAAATTTATAACATTGTTATCTTTTTTTAATTTTTTTTTAATCATTTATTCTCCTTAACATAAATATCTTCAAATAGATTTTCCTGTTTTATTTTAAGATTACCTTCTTTCACTAATTCAAGAGAACCAGCAAATATTCCAGCTTTACCAGTTCGTTTATATTTTGATCCATTTTTAAAATTTTTAGGTATTAAGTCATCTAATTTTTTCCAATCAATTAATTTTCCAAAAAAATTTTTTATAGTTTTTATGCCTTCCTCAGTAGTAAACACAGGTAATTTAGGAATGTTCATTCTTTGAAAGTCTTTTGTCATTATAATTGTTGAGTAAGTTTTTAATAATTCAAATAAATTAACTTTATATTCACTATTATAAATTGGTCTGATTCCTGCTCTCATACCTCTAGTTCTAATTTCTCTTCCTAATCTTTTTCTTTTTAACATTTGTTCTGATAACAATCTTATTAATTCCAATTTTTTAAGTTGGAGTTTTAATTTATCTGCAACTTCTTGGACTTTAAATTCCTCTTCAGGTGAACCAGGTAATAACAATTTAGATTTTAAATAAGCTAACCATGTCGCCATTAATAAATATTCTGAAGCTATTTCTAAGTTTAAATTTTTCTCTTTTGTAATAAAATCATGAAATTGATCAGCTAGCTTGGTTATTGATATATCCTCAAGATTTACTTTTTGGGCTTTAGCTAAATCTAAAAGAACATCTAAAGGACCTTTGTAATTATCAACATCTACTTTGAATAATGCAGAATCATTTTCAATCATTGAATAATATTAACTTAAAATTTTATAAAATTGTGATGTTTTTTTAATTATAAATTTATTTATTATAGGAGAGTTTTTTCCCACTGTTGTCATTTCATTTAAATTTCCGTTACAATGTAAGGCTAAATTACAGCCTGCTTTAAACGTTTTAATTGTATTTTCTTCAAGACTGTTTTTTAGACTTTTCATTGATAAATCATCTGAAATTATGATGTTCTTAAATTTGATTTTTTCTCTAATTAATCTAATTAATTTTTTTGAATGAGTAACAGTATTTTTTTTATCAATTTTACTAAAAATTATATGTCCAGTCATAGCAAAAAAAGCTTTTTTATTTTTAAAAGCTAAAAAATCTTTTTTTAATAGATAGCTTAATCTTTTTTTAACTATTGGAGTAAAATGATGACTGTCTACGTTAGCTAAACCATGACCAGGAATATGCTTAATCACAGTTCCAATTTCATTTTGGTGATAATAATCAATACAATAATCACCTATTTTAGAGACTACTTTTGGATCTTTTGAAAACGCCCTATCTCCGATAACATTAGAGGCACCTTTAATTCTTAAATCTAAAACTGGAGAAGTGTTAACGTTTACACCTATCGATTTCAGTAAATATGAAGTTTTATCAATAAATAATTTATAATATAAATTAAATTCCCTAAAATTTTTTTTAAATTTATTTCCAAAAAATTCAGAAGTTAAATTGTTAAAAGAAATAATTTTTTCTAGCCGATTTACTCTACCACCCTCTTGATCAATTAATATAGGATATTTTTTATCATTAAAAATTGCTCTTATAGATGAAGTAAGTTCAAATGTTTGTTTAATATTTCTTATATTTCTAGAAAATAAAATTACCCCCCATGGTTTAAACTTTTTTAAAAAATATTTTTCATTTGATGAAAGCTTAAGAGATTTGATGCCAACAATAAATGATCGTCTGTTATTCATTATTTTCTAATAATTTCCAAAAATTAAACTTTTTCTTTTTTTTATTGTTAGTTTGTTCAACGTACTCCACTATATCTTTGCTATCATCTTCTAAAATAGGGATCTTTTCTGCATAAATTTTAATTTTTTCATCAATATTGTTTAAAGATCTGTATGAATTTTTTTTATTAGTATCTGAAAAATAATATCTGACAGTAAAAAAAATAAAAAAACAAATTACAAAAACGAATATTAAATATTTAATTTCTTTAAACATTACATTTTATCAGGAACATTAACACCGACAATGTCCATTCCAGATTTTATAACATTTGAGATTGCCTTTAAAAAAATCAACTTATCATCAGTGATATTTTTTTCATTATTTATAAATCTTTTTTCAGGTTTATCTTTTCCTAAATTCCAATAAGAATGAAACAAAGAAGCTAATTCATACAAGTACGTAGGAATACGGTGTGGTTCAAGTTTTTTAGAAGAAGATTCTATACACTTGGGCCATTCAGAAATTTTTTTTAGTATTTTTATTTCATCATCAGAATATTTAAAATCATAATTATTAATTTTAATATCTGAAGCTAAATTCATTTCTAGATGTCTAAAAACAGATGCAATTCTAGCATAACAATATTGAACATAATAAAGAGGATTGTCTTTAGATTTTTCAATTACGTTATCAAAATCAAAATCTAATTCTACATCACTACTTCTATTAAGCATAATAAATCGCGTTGCATCTTTTCCAACTTCACTGATCAGATCATCTACAGTTATATAATCACCTTTTCTTTTAGACATTTTAAAAGGTTTTTTGTCTTTAATAAGTTTAACTAATTGGCTTACTTTACAAATAAGTTTTTCTTTAGAATTTGATAAAGCTTCAACAGAAGATGAAATTCTTTTTATATAACCTGCGTGATCAGCACCTAAAATATTTATCAAATAATCAAAATTTCTATCAAGTTTATTCTTATGGTAAGCTACATCGCTTGCAAAATAAGTCCATGCACCATCAGACTTTTGTAGTGCCCTATCTTTATCGTCACCAAAGTCAGTAGATTTAAAAAGCAACTGTTCTCTTTCAACCCAATTATCATTGTCCTCACCAGCAGGTGCTTTAATCTTACCCTTGTAAACAAATTTGTTTTTTTGAAGAAAATCAACAACTTTTTCAACTTCTTGATTTAAAACTAATTTTTTTTCACTTACAAAATTATCATGTGCAATACCGAGACTACTAAGATTTTTTTTAATTAGATTAAGAGCCTCTTTTATAGAAAGGTTAGTAAGTTCATCAGAAATACTTTCAAAATTATCAAAATTTATATCTTTATTGGCAGAAATAATATTGTTAGCAAAATCAATTAAATATTCACCAGGATATAAATTTTCATTATTCGCAGGAAATGCTTCATTGTATTTTATTTCCCTAATTCTAAAATAAACTGATTTGGTAAAATTAATTATCTGATTTCCATAGTCATTTACATAGTATTCTTTAGTAACCTTATGATTGTTAAAAAGTAAAATATTAGCGATAACATCACCTAATATTGCTCCTCTACAATGACCAACATGCAAAGGGCCAGTTGGATTGGCTGAAACAAATTCAACTAAATAATTTTTCTTTTTTTCTTTTTGGTTTACTCCAAATGTCTTTGAATTTTTTATGATCTCTTTAATAAAATTAGTCCAAAAAATTGGCTTAAATTTTATGTTTATAAAACCAGGCTTAACTACTGATATTTCTTTAATTAGTGGATCTTTTTTTTTGACTATTTCAGCTAAAATTTCGGCTAATTCTATTGGAGTTTTTTTATTAATTTTTGATAAAACCATCGCCACATTAGTTGAGATATCACAATTAAATTTTTCAGGTGGGATCTCAGCATTAATTCCATCTAATTTATCTGGTAAAATAATTTCACCTTGTTTGGATAAATCTAAAAGAATCTTTTTTAAATTATCTAAATATTGATCAAAAATGTTCATTTAATATCATTATAAAGGTTAATTGCATATCTATCAGTCATCCCTGATATAAAATCAGAAATTGCTCTATATTTATTTTTTGACAGTTCTGCTTTTGGAATAAACTTTCTAGGGTTTTTGTTTATTTTTTCAAATAATTTTTTAATAATTAATTTACCTTTGTTGTTTTTAGCTAATACATTTTTATTGTTATACATTTTGGATTTTAGAAAATATCTTATTTCATTTTCAGAAATCTTAATTTTATCTGAAAAATTAACCATAGGAAAATCAGTTTTAGCAATGTCTTTGTAGTCATTAATTTTATTTTGAGTTAAATTCTTTATAGTATTATTAATTAAATCTTTAATCATTAAATCAATCGAGTCTCTGATAATTTGATAAGTTGTAATCTTGTAGTTTTGTTTGTTAATCTTTTTTTTATATTTTTGGTAAATACCTTTAAAAAAATCTATTTCAACTAACTCCTCTAATTTAAATAAATTTGCTTTTATTCCATCTTGTATATCATGATTATTATAAGCAATGTCATCCGATATTGCTGAAATTTGAGCTTCTAGAGAAGGATAAGTCTTGAAATTAATCATTTTTTTAAATTTATTAATACCAATTAAATTGTTAACTAAATCTAAATCATTTACTGGACCATTATGTTTTAAGAGGCCTTCTAGGGTTTCTATTGAAAGATTTAAACCATTAAATTTTAAATATTTGTTTTCTAAAAACATAACTATTCTTAAAGTTTGTAAATTATGGTCAAAACCACCATGTTTACTCATACACTCATTTAATGAGTCTTCACCAGCATGACCAAATGGTGTGTGACCCAAATCATGAGCAAGGCTTAGAGTTTCTGTTAAATCCTCATTAAGATTAAGATATCGAGCTATAGATCTTGCAATTTGTGCAACTTCTATTGAATGAGTTATTCGTGTTCTATAATGATCACCTTCTGTATTAACAAATACCTGTGTCTTATGTTTAAGTCTCCTAAAAGACGCACTGTGAATGATCCGATCTCGGTCTCTTTGAAATGGAGATCTGTATTTTGATGAAGATTCCTTGAATATTCTTCCTTTGCTTTTAAACAGACCAATCTTTAAATATTTTTTCATCCTTTAAAATAAATAATTAAGTATTATATTAGTAATATCAGCGATCTATTATGATTAAAGAAATTAAATTTACTGATAAAGCACTAAAACAGATCAATGTTCTGTTATCAAAAAAAGATAAAGGATCTTTTTTTAGAATCGCTATTAAAGGTGGTGGTTGCTCAGGTTTTCAATATGAGTTTACTTTTGATAAAGAGAGAGCTGATGAAGATTTAAATTATGAAAATATACTAATTGATAAAACATCAGCCGATCTTCTGAAGGGATCAGAGGTTGATTATGTGTCAGAACTTATTGGTGAACAATTCAAGATTACGAACCCTCAATCTAAATCATCTTGTGGTTGTGGTGTTTCTTTTTCTCTTTAATGATTATTTCATCCTGGAATGTAAATTCTGTCAGAGCCCGTATTGAAAATATTAAAAGTTATCTTTTAAAATATAAGCCAGATATTGTTATGATGCAGGAAATCAAAACGGAAGATGTTAATTTTCCTTATGATGATTTTTCATCTATGGATTATGAAAGTCATGTATTCGGGCAAAAAAGTTATAATGGAGTTGCAATTATTTCAAAATCAAAGTTGAAAAACATTAGAACAGATCTAATTAAAGATAAATTAAAGCAATCAAGAATTATTTCTGCTGAATTTGAATATAAGAAAAAAACTATTCAATTAATTAATATTTACACACCAAATGGAAACCCAGTTGATACTGAAAAATATGATTATAAAAAAAATTGGATGGATCAATTAATTAAACAATTAAAAACTTTATCTAAAAAAAACTCTAATATAATTCTTGCGGGAGATTTTAATGTAATCCCAGCTGCTGAAGATGTTTATAATGTTAAAAGTTTTGAGGATGATGCTTTATACAGATTGGAAATAAGAAAAAAATTCAGAGAAATGCTTAATTTAGGATTTAGTGATGTTTACAGACATTTTAATGAAACAAAAGAAGGTTATACTTTTTGGGATTATATGAGAGGTGCTTGGCAAAAAAATAATGGGATGAGAATAGACCATTTCTTAGTTTCAAATTCTTTAATTGATCAAATCAAATCTATAAATATTAACAAAGACCCTAGAGGAAGAGAAAAACCCTCAGATCACACACCTATAGAAATTAAATTAGCTTAATGATTTTATTTTATTAACTAACTCCTCGTTTATATTACGAGGACCTTTATCAAGTCTGTTTTTATGTCTTCTTTCACC
>ENA-UOXV01002316-UOXV01002316.1-marine-metagenome-genome-assembly--contig:-NODE-2316-length-25085-cov-4.186177_pt1 | contig 25085 bp, 18 predicted proteins | sample MGYA00238165_ERZ766961 | MGnify/ENA primary metagenome ERZ766961 (study PRJEB28924, sample SAMN03173240) | marine metagenome | biome: Marine; feature: Water; material: Subsurface seawater | place: North... | reverse complement strand
CAATGGAGCGATCAACCGCTGTATCTCATTTTCGGCATGCTGAATACAAAAGACCCGATACCGTATCTGACCCCGATTAAACCCTACGCTCAAAATTTGTACGCGCTCGCCATTCCAGGTGAGGCGGCAAGCTTGAGTGCGACAGCGTTGCAGGCGGCGGCGCAAGAGGTTGGTTTTTCGGCGATGGCGGTGCCGAGTGTCGCTGCCGCCCTTGATCATATTTGCGAGAATGAGACAAAACCGTCGCGCATTTTGATCTGCGGATCACTATATCTCGCCGGTACGGTGTTGAAAGAAAATCATGAGGAACTTCAGGCTATTTGATTAAAGTTCTCAGATCTTGAATCAAGTTCGCCGTGCAGCCCCTTTAAAACAACAAAGCCCCGCCGTGAGGCAGGGCAATGTATTAAAGCTGTTTCTTAAAAGTGAAATTTAAAGAGCCGACTGAACCCATTCTAAGAGTTGGTTTTTTGGTAAGGCGCCGACTTTCTGTGAGACGATCTCGCCGTCTTTGAACAGAAGCAATGTTGGAATACCGCGAACACCGTATTTGCCCGGGGTGCCTGGGTTGTCATCGATGTTCACTTTGGCGACAACAATTTGATCCGCCATTTCAGCCGCGATCTCATCAAGCGCCGGGGCGATTTGTTTGCAGGGGCCGCACCATTCGGCCCAAAAATCGACAACCACGGGTTTATCAGATTTCAAGACATCGGCTTCAAAAGAGTCATCAGTGACTGAAATGGTCATAAGTATGTTCCTGTTAAGCAGTTGAGGTGAGTTGAATTGTTGTTTGGAATGTAGGCAGCAGGACTGGCGTCGTCAAGGTGCGTAGGGGGCGAGACGGTCTGTATCCAGCGGCATCAGGGTGGGACCGTCCGTCCACAGCAGGTAGCCTTTAATCTCTTTGCCCGGATAGATACGCGACAGAGCGGCTTGGTAAGCAGCCATTTGTTTTAAATAAACCGGGGCGATATCTTTAGCATCAAGCGGCGGCGGCCGGTTGGTTTTGTAATCAACGATGGCAACGGTTTGCTCGGTCACAATCAGGCGATCGACTTGACCGGAAATCACGGTGCCATCGATCTCCGCAACCAACGGCACTTCGGCCAAGCTCTCGGATGAAAACAAAAAGGCAAAGTCCGGGTGCTCGATAATGCGCAGTGTTTCTTGCGTGATATCGGATTGTTCATCAACACTCAACGTGTGGCGATCTTCAGCAAGGAATGCTTGGGTCGTTGCCATCCGTTGGTTGGGTGCCAGATCAGGCAACGTTTGTAGAAGCGTGTGGATTAAACGGCCGCGCTTAAAGCGAGCGCCATGATCATCGCCAAAGGGAGAGCGGACCGTGGGCTCATCGTCCGTGGGTTTTGAAGGTGCGAGCGGCTGGATGGGTTCGGCTTCCGGGGTGGGCACCGTGAGAGCCCAAGCCGGTAAAGAGATAGGCTTGCTTTCTTCTTGTTTCTCAACGCTTTGCGGAGGGGTTCCCGGTTGTTTTGAGGAAATCCGCCAGCCTGTTGAGCCGTCCTTGAGGGTAATTTCTTCGCCCTTGCCTTCGATGACAGGCGCGATCAGGTCATACCAGCAATCGGTGCTGCGTTTGCGCGTGCTTTCCCAGCCACCGATATACAGTCGGTCCTCGGCTCGTGTTAGGGCGACGTATAACAACCGGCGGTATTCTTGTTCACGTTTCAAGCGAGCCGCATCGCGAAGCTTCCGGGCAACGGTTTCTTCTGTGTCGCGGAAGGGCGGCCATAGTAGCAGCGATGCATCGTCTTGGGTGTCACTGTCGTGCCAGAGAAGTTTTGATTCTTGCCGGGCATCCGGCGCCGCACAGGTGTCCGGTAAGAATACAATACGGGCTTGCAATCCTTTCGCGCCATGAACCGTCATGACACGAACCTCGCCATGGCCTTGTTCAAGATCCCGTTTCACTTCGGTGCGCCCGGTTTCAAGCCAGTGTAAAAACCCTTGCAGCGACGCGACATGGTCCCGCTCATACGTCAGAGCCAAAGACATAAACTCATCAAGCGGGTCGGCGGCGTCCGGTCCAAGGCGGGCCAGTGCTTTTTTACGGCCTTCAAGGCCATCAAGCACGTGGCCAAAAAATTCAAACGGCGGCATGAAATCGGCTTTGTTGAGCAAATCGTTTAGCATGTCGTGGGCGGTTTGAAAGGCGTCCTGATTCGCTTGGTTTTGTTGCAGCGCCGCCCATAATGTTCCAGTGCGGCCATGGGCCAGTGTGTAGACCTGTTCTTCATCAAGGCCGACCAGCGGGCTTTTCAGAATCGTGGCGAGGGTTAAATCGTCCTCGGGCAGCAGGACAAATCCACCGAGGGCGATTAAGTCCATAACGGCGAGCTGTTCGGTGAGGATCATGCGGTCGGTGCCGGCCACCGGGATGCCGCGTTCTTTAAGGCAGCGGACCATCTCTTCGGTGAATTGCCGGCGCCGTCGCACCAAAATCATAATATCATTCGGCTCGATGGGGCGGCCTTGCGATTCAAGGATCGTTTTATCGTCGAGCCAAGATCTGATTTGATCGGCAATACGTTTTGCCAGCTTGCTCGGCGGGCTGGCCACGGGGAGCTGATCGAGAGGCGCATCCCATGGATTTGAATCGGGCACATCTTCTGGTTTTTCCGTTGGCCACAATTCAACCAACCCGGTTTCACCCATGCGGGACACTTGGTGGCGGATCGCTCGGTCGCGCGCTGTTAGGCCTTCACGAGCTGCGGCATTATCAAAGACCTGATCGACCGTTTGCAGGATGTCGGCGACAGACCGAAATGACAAGGCGAGTTCAACCGGGTCTAAACGCTGGCCGATTTGTTCACACTGGGTGGCGAAATACTGGCGCATGGTATCAAAGGCTTCAGGATCGGCGCCTTGGAAACTAAAGATCGATTGTTTCTCATCGCCGACCGCAAACACAGTGCGTGTAACCTCACGCGCCCCGCTGCCGGTGAAAAAGTCCGATGCCAGCGATGCAACAATATCCCATTGTTCCGGGCTGGTATCTTGTGCCTCATCGATCAGAATGTGATCAATGCCGCCATCAAGTTTAAAATGCACCCAGGGGATCGACTGTTCCGTATTGAGCAATCGCCGAGCGGTTAAAATCAAATCGTCATAGTCGAGCAAGTCTCGTTTGCGTTTTAAGTGCTCAAACGATTTCGTTAAGACGTGCCCGAGTGTCAAAAGTGATTGGGTTGCCTCAATGGTTTGGTGGGCCCGCAGGCGGTCGATCACCGCGAGAACGCGATTTTGCTCGGTTTGTAAAATCTCAAGCATTTGGGGATGGGCCCCGAGGACCTTTTTTGAAACAAGCCGAGAGGCTGCGTTCGGTTCCATCTTTTGTGTGAGAAACTGCGGCACATACGTATCGCTGAATATACCCGCGCGGTCTTGTGGCGCGGCTAACCACGTATCAAGAACGGCTGCGCGCGCCTGATCGAGCTTGCCGGTGCTTTGTGATAGGGCCTCGAAAGCCTCACGCAACCCGGCGCCGTCAAAGGCATCGTCTTGGCAAGCGGCAGGGATCACATCATCAAGCGTTTCGTTCTCAGGAATTCCGAGCGTGCTTCGGATATGTGCGACCACGCCTTCGGTGTCGCCATAGTGTCGCAGCAGGGCATGAAGTTTGGACCGGTTACCGGCAAGTTCGCGCATGAGGCCGGCAAAGTCATTTTCATTCACCAGCCCTGCCAAGTGTTCAAGGGCTCGTGCTAAAGGGCCTTCTGGTTCGGCAAAGGCTTGGCTGAATAAATCGTCGCGGGCTTCGATCAGTAACTCGGCGGCACTCCGGTCGTCGATGACAGAGAAGTGGGGCGGTACTTCTGCTTCTAATGGAAAGCGCGCGAGGAGGGATTCACAAAATGAATGAATGGTACGGATCTTTAACCCTTCTGGTGCATCGAGAGTTTCAGCGAACAGTCGGCGGGCAGCAGCAAAATCGGCCGCTTCTGGTTTGTGGGCGAGCAAGGCCAGCAGCTCTTCGCCGAGATCATCATCACCCATCACGGCCCATTGCCCGAGGCGTTGATGAAGCCGATTGGCCATTTCGGCGGCGGCGGCTTTGGTGAATGTGAGGCAAAGGATGCGCCCCGGTGCTGTGCCGGCCAACATCAGGCGCGTGATGCGGTCAATCAAGACGTGGGTTTTGCCGGTGCCGGCATTGGCCGCAACCCACGCTGAATGCGTGGGATCGGCTGCCGCCATTTGTTGGGATGAGCGGCTCAACACATTTTTTCTGCGTTGCGTACTCATGAGTCGTCTCCGCTGCCGCTCGACCACTCTTTTACGCGGGCTAGATGATCGTAATCACCAACGCGGTTGATAAACATCGGTGTTGGGCGAGAGAGGTACGGTGTTTCAGCGCGATCAAAAGCAGCGATCCGTGTTTGTAATCCTGTATAGGTTTTCGCCATCAACTCTTGAATATCATTCTTGAACGGAATGACTTTCCCCGGATTGCGCCCCCCCGAGAGTTGTACAATTGTCAGCTCTTCGACGTCTCTGTCAGAACCAATTTTAAAGCCATCCTGTTCTGCGATGACGGCCTCAAGAGGGAGCTGCGGTGCAAGCCCACTTTCGGCTTGTTTCTCTGTTGGCGGTTGCCCGGTTTTGTAATCAAGAATTGCCATGCCGTTGTTGGGTGTTTGGTCGATCCGATCGGCACGGGCGGTGACGGTAAATGCACCAGCCGGACCATCAAGTGAAAACTGACCCTTTGATTCGGCAGCCAGCACGGCATAGCCAGCAGCACGGCGTTTAATTTCGTGATCGATAAACCAGGCGGCAATAATTTCAAAGCGCGGCCACCAAAAGGCTTTGATGTTGGGCCAGGGCGCAAAAGGCTCGAATGTTTTTTGTCCGATGGTAATTAATTCATCGAGAGGATGATCGGGCAAGGCGTCTTGATACGTTTGAGTAAAGCGATCGAGAATGTCGTGAATAATGATTCCGCGGTCCCGCGCACCGGGGTCTTCTTCGAGCTGTGCGAGTAGTTTTAAATTTAAAATATTGCGGGCATAAATTGAATAGGGATCGCGAATCCACGTTTCAATACGGGACACCGACATCTCACGTGGCCGCACGTCAACCGGCGGTGTCGGCTTTGGCGGTTTGAGTGGGATTACCTGTGTGGGCGTGTCGAGAGCTTGGCTCCAAGACAGCCACGAAGACTGTTGTGTGAGCTTTTCTGTTAATCCGGCCGCTTCGATCAGGTTTTCGAGTCGAAGCAACCAGCGCGCCGGCATGCTGGGTGCACCGTCGACTCGTTCGGCGCGGGAGAGAATAATGTTAGGCGAACAAAACGCCTGGGCAAAATCATGGGCCGTTAAACCGATGCGCCGTTCCGGCAGCGGCAGGCCGAAATCGTTCAGCATCGGGCGGCTCATCCAGGGATTGGCACGGGATTCGGGCGGCCAGGTGCCTTCGTTTAAACCGCCGAGAATCATCAAATCGGCATTTTGCAGCCGGGCTTCCATGAGCCCCCAGATAAACAATCGCGGATTTTTACCAAATCGCGGCCGAACCACGGCGCCGGATAACAACGCATCAAACAATGCCGGGTAGGTGGTACCATCGAGGGCGCCTAATGCGTCTGCTGCTTCGGCCAACTCAGCAATAAATCCGGCTGCCGTTTCGCCGGCCTCGCCCGCCCATAGTCGTTCGGCGCCCGGTTTGCTATCGGTGGCGGCGAGGGCTTCTGCCATCTGAACATGACAGCTGACGAGATCACGCAAGGCAATGGATGGGTGGGCTAAGGCATCACTGAATGCCTGCGTTGCTATCTCAAGATAATCAAGGAGTGGATTGAGGTTTTGTTTTTTGCTCGATAGAGCGTCTTTGAGACCGGCCAGGCCTGTTGCAGGCCGCGGTCCATGTAAAATGGTGCGCTCAAGGAGTCGAACGCTTTGCCGAAAATTGCTTGTTATCCTGCCGCCGCCGGCCAGGGGATGCTTAAGCGCCGCTAGGAGCGCAACCGGTGCCATGTTATCGGCGACCATTCGTGCGCTCAGCCGTAAAAACGCACCCGCTGGTGTTTGCGACAACGGCACACCGGCAGAATCATCGATGTCGATCTCCCAGCGTTTAAGGGCTGTTGCAACGCGCCGGGCCAGTGATCGATCCGGTGTGATCAAGGCGGCTGTCTTGCCTGGTGTTTCAAGGGTTTCACGCATCGCGAGCGCAATCACGCTGGCTTCTTCTTGTGGCGTCGAACAATTGATGCGCGTTAGATGATCGAGGGCATCGGCCGATATGGCACGGGGATCAAAACGCGGCCCGGTGAGTTTTGCCGGCTTTAGCGCCTCATGGAGGAGCGATGATCGTGGTGAAATTGTTTGGCCGGTGTCGCTGTGTGGCCACATCTGAACCGATGCCGCGTCAATACCAAGACGGTGTAACAATTGCGTCATGCCAAATTGTGGATGGGTGGGTTCTAAAGCGGTGATGGTTTCATCTGATAAGGCTGAATCAAAACCGGGTAAAACCACCATGCCTTTTGGTAGTTGTGCGACGACGTTTAACAGGTCGGCTGTTGCCGGAATCGTCCCTGTTGAACCGGCGACGATGACCCAGTCTTGAGGCGGTTCGCGCTGCCAAAGTTCAGCTTGGGATGCCAGTAAGCGATTGCGCCGATCGGCCGGATCGATACAACCTTCTTCTTCGAGAATCTTTGGCCATTCTTGCGTCAGTAGTTCAAGAAACGACAAGGTGATTTGCCAGTGTTCGGCAAACTGTTCGGGCACTAAATCGGCTAGTTTTTCAAAACTAATTTGTTCGGTATGGGTTTGATCGAGCAATTTTCCAAGTTCAGCGGCCAACCATGAGGCTTGGTCGGCTGTGATGTCGTTTCCGGAAAAAGCCATCACCAACCGCGCCAACAACAACCGTCGGCGAATGCCGGAAATGGCCGGTGGGATTGAAAGGCTTCCGGGCATACTGCTCGGGAGGCTTTCATCAAGCGGTTGGCTTAAGGCGAGTTCATCTTCATCTAAGTCGCCGAGGGGGCGCAACCGAGGCAGCAATAAAGCTTGGCCGGTACTTTGGCGTAAAAACGCATCGCTTAAGGCCCGGCAGGCACGTCGAGTCGGTAAAAGCACAGTGACTTGAGCTAAAGCATGGGGATCATTTTTGGTAAGTGTGCGAATGCCTGTTGCCAACACATCAACAAACGGCGCGCCGGCTGGAATAGAATATACAGTTGGTGTTGCCATCAGCGGTGCCGGATACCGGCGTAACGGGCTTGAATATAGTTTTCGGCTTCTTTGAGACTTTCAACCGTGCCGACATGAAACCATTCGCCGTCATGGACGATGCCATAGAGGCGGTCTTTGTCGATGGCGTTGTCATAGAGCTGGTTGAGCGAAAAGGCCCCGTCGGGCGCTTTTTTAAAAAGCCGCGGGTGCAGGATTTGTATGCCGGTATAAAGAAAAGGTGAGACTTCTAGCTCGGGTCGGCGTTGCAATGCGCCGGCAGGGTCGATAACGAAATCTCCCGTGCCGTCATAACCGTAAGCTTCAACGGTTGAGTGCAATAACAAGAGCGCATCCATTTTGCAATCGTCCCAAAGTTTGGCTAAACGCAACAGGGTGTCCTCATACCCGTTCAACCATAAAGCATCGCTGTTAATAGCATAGAAGGGGTCATTGCCGAGCAGGGGTAATGCATTGGCGATACCGCCACCGGTATCGAGCAATGTTTCTTCGCTGGAAATTTTAATGGCGGGTGACGAGCGCTCTTTGAGATGCTGCTCAATCTGATCGCCAAGGTAGTGAATGTTCACCACGACATTGTCCACATGGGCTTCTGTGAGGCGATCGAGGACTCGATCGATTAAGGAGCGGTCGAGAACAGGCACCAACGGTTTGGGTAGGGTGTCCGTCAGGGGGCGCATACGGGTGCCGAACCCGGCGGCCAATACCATGGCGGTACGAGGTGCTGTTTTTGGGGCATTTTTATTTTTGGTCATCGAGTTCCGCTTGGTTTTGGAGGCATGATGCGTTTCGCGGCTGGAATATGCTGATCGAACCAACCGGCAACGGCCGAAAGGGCGGGATGTTGCAACGATCGTTCGAGTAACCGCCAAACCCGGGGGATGCGTTTGAGGTACGTTGATTTATGATCGCGCCAGCAGAGCCGGGTAAAAATACCGATTACTTTAGCGTGGCGTTGCGCGCCTAAAATAGCAATCGCTGTTTCAAACGCGGCACGGTCATTTTTAGAGAAGGCCGCGCAATATCGGTTTAGCATGTTCGCCCTCAAAGTGTCGTCGATGTCCCGGCGGGCATCTTCTAGCAGCGACATCACATCGTACGCGCTCGGACCTGCGAGGGCATCTTGGAAATCCAGCAAGCCACAGGCCTGAACGCCATCACGCCCGCTTAGTCTCATCAGATTATCAACATGATAGTCGCGTAGTACCAACGTTTGTGGTTGGTCACCTAAAAGATGAAAACATTCGAACCATGCCATGGCATAATTTTTACGCACGGAGGGCGAAACAGGTGCTCCTTCAATCGCGGGTAAATACCAATCAGAGAGCAAGGCTGCTTCATCGAGCAATCGAAACTCGTTATAAGGTGCTAGATTTTCGGGGACGGCGGCAGGTTGGCAGTGCAGCTCGATCAATGTATCGGTCGCGAGCGTATAGAGCTCTTCTTCATTGGCACCGTTGTTTAGAAGATGGGTGAATGTGTCTTCGCCAAAATCTTCAATCAGCAACAAGCCGTTTGTTAAATCTTCGGCAATAATTTCTGGCGCGCTAAAACCCAACGCGCAGAGATGGCGCGCAATCGACACAAAGGGCTGAACAGATTCCAAGGGCGGCGGCGCGTCCATAACCAGCGCTTTTTTATTGTTATCATTCAGGCGGATATAGCGCCGAAAAGAAGCATCGCTCGGTAGTGGATGTTGTTCGGCACCCGCCCAGCCGTGCGTTTTTAAAAACTGATCAATGACGGCGGCGCGATTAGCCACGTTCAATCTCCTGTAACCGAGCAATCCAACCGCGGTGTCCGGTCAGAATGGCTTGGCGCGCTTGAGGGTTTTTTGAGAATTCGAGTCTGATATCGAGGCGCTCGGCGGGGATCAATGCACCAATTTTTTCAGGCCATTCAATGAGTGAAATCCCCGTTACAAAAGCATCTTCAATATCGAGCTCATAAGCTTCTTCCGGATCGTTTAGGCGGTAGAAATCAAAATGATGGATCATCGCATCACCGGTTTCATAAGTTTGCACCAAGGTAAATGTTGGGCTCGGTACCTCCTCGGGGGTTTTGCGTTTGGTTTGAATAAAGCCACGGGCAAAGGTGGTTTTCCCGGCACCCAGTTCGCCTGATAACGCAATAACATCACCAGCCTTGGTGTGGCCGGCTAATGTTGCGGCGAGATCCAGCGTTGCCTGCTCATCGGCTAGGTTAATTGTCATTGTGGTTGGCGGAGACTGTATTGCCATCATGCTTGGTTTTATCGGGCCGGGCGGTCAGCCGCAAGGGAGGCCTGGAGAGCTATGGTGAGAGGCTTGTGGCGCCTTTTATTCTTGATGGCGCCAGCCATAGAGAAGCGTCACGTTGATGCGGCGATTCTCGTAGCCATCTTTAAAATGGATGTCATCGGTGGCGTGAAACAGATCGGAATTAAAGATCACCGCTCTGTTTTGTTTGTGAGGGACCCGAATGGATTTTGCCTTCGATGTTTCCAAGAAATTCTGGATCGCGTCTTGGTCAGCATTAAATTTTTCGAAGTCCCAATCCAACGGCGCTTCTTTATCCCAAATGACGAGGCCGCCGGACTCAGGATCTTCATTGGCCTCATCCGGGGTGATCCAGAAGTTAACATTAACTGCAGCTTCATCGGCGTGGCGCTCAATGCCGGTCATGCTGCTGTCGTATTTGTATCCCCAAAGATTAATCAGCTTGTGATCTTTAAAGATATTCGGCAGCGCTTTGGGAAGCTCCTCGACAATTTGATTTAACAACGGACAAAAGAAACCTTCGTTCATAAAGGCACCGAGGTAGCCGTTGGGATAGAGGAACTCATGCCACACCATGGATTCGAGGGCATGCGCGCGAATGGCCTGCAAGGCTTCGGGCGTTAAAAAATCATCGAGATAGGTAATGCCCGGTTGGTTTTTTGCGTAATCAGCTTCGATGGCATTATGATCTAATACGGGATTAACGGCAGGCTGTTCGAGTGCCGGTGTTTCACGAAAATATACGTGCCGATTATAGGTTGGTGCAAAAGAGGACCGCATTGATTCAGGGATCGGCGAGGCGTGCGGGTCTTCCGGATTAACGGGAAAGTTCTCGAGAAGTTTACTGTAAGCCTCGATTGTTTTCTCATAGCGCGCATCAATTTTCTTTTGTGCGAGGAGATAGCCAAATTGTTCGATGTCATGGCGTAATTTCGTTTTAGAGGTAAAACGAAAGTCGACATCATCCGATAGCGCTGTTTCCCCGGACCGGTATTTAAGGTTGGATTTCGTGGCATAGGCCTCTTGCGCGCCGGCAATGTCGCCGCCCAGTCTCAAAGCATTACCGAGTTGATTCCAGAGGTCGAAATTATCGGGTTCAATCTCAAGGGCCTTTTGATAATTAATTGCGGCATTTACGAAATCGCCAAGATTTTTTTGCGCATCGCCAAGCAGTCCAAAGGCGGGTGCAAATTCCGGCTCGGCTTGTAGCGCGCGCGATAGGTACATCACGGCTTCCAGATAATTCTCGCGCATGATGTAAACGCCGCCGGTGAGGTAGAGGGCATCAACATTCTTCGGATCGGAATCAAGGACACGCTTGTAGCAAGCAATCGCCAGATCCAGGCGATCATTTTTATGATGGTTTAAGCCTTCTTCGAGTAACTCTTGTATGTCGGCTTCATCCAGCGGCGTAGCAGGCGTGCCTTGTGAGAAATTGATGACCATCAGTCAGACGTCTCTGTCCCTATAGATAAGTTACAGAACCTAGAGCCCCATTGGCGCCGACCGAATGTTTTAGTAGCGGTAGTACTCGGGCTTATAAGGGCCGTCTTGAGAAACGCTAATATACTCGGCTTGCTCTGTATTGAGCTGAGTGAGCTTGGCGCCAAGGCGGTCGAGATGTAGCCGGGCGACTTTCTCATCAAGTTCTTTAGGCAACACGTATACTTTGTTTTCGTAATTTGCATGATTGAGCCAAAGCTCGATTTGAGCCAACACTTGATTGGTAAATGATGCGCTCATCACGAAACTCGGGTGGCCCGTGGCGCAGCCTAAGTTTACGAGCCGGCCTTCCGCCAACAGAATCATGCGTTTGCCGTCGGGAAATTCGATCTCATCGACTTGCGGCTTCACGTTATGCCATGTGAAATTCTTCAGCGCGGCGACCTGAATTTCCGAGTCGAAATGGCCGATGTTGCAAACAATGGCACGGTCTTTCATCGCACGCATGTGGTCCAGCGTGATGACGTCAACATTGCCTGTGGTTGTGACGAACACATCGCCTGATGCTGCGGCGTCTTCCATGGTGGTGACTTCATACCCTTCCATGGCGGCTTGCAGGGCACAAATTGGATCAATCTCTGTCACCAACACGCGGGCACCTTGGGTGCGCAGGCTTTGCGCTGAGCCTTTACCGACGTCGCCGTAACCGCAAACGACGGCCGTTTTGCCGGCGAGCATGACATCAGTGGCGCGCTTGATGCCATCGACTAGGCTTTCGCGGCAGCCATACAGGTTATCGAACTTCGATTTCGTTACGGAGTCATTCACGTTAATGGCAGGCACTTTTAAGGTGCCGGCTTTTTCCATTTCATGGAGGCGGTGAACGCCGGTTGTGGTTTCTTCCGAGAGGCCAACAATATCCTTGAGAAGCTCAGGATATTTCTCATGCATGATTTGGGTGAGGTCGCCACCGTCATCGAGCAAGATATTTGGCACCCAACCGTCTGGGCCGTGAATGGTTTGTTCGATACACCACCAGAACTCTTCTTCTGACTCGCCTTTCCAGGCAAATACCGGCTGTTTGTTGTCAGCAATGACTGATGCGGCATGATCTTGGGTCGAAAAAATATTGCAGGAGCTCCAGCGAACCTCGGCACCGAGATCCACCAGGGTCTCAATCAACACCGCGGTTTGGATGGTCATGTGAATGCAGCCCGCGATGCGCGCGCCTTTGAGGGGGTTTTTGCCAGCGTATTCTTTACGCAACGCCATTAAACCGGGCATTTCCGTTTCAGCAATAGCGATTTCTTTATGGCCCCACTCTGCGAGCCCGATATCGGCGACTTTATAATCCTCAAATGCGGCCATCTTACGTACGTCTCCTCGAAATTTATGTGCTGACTATATTATGCTATTTGAAATTATGCTATTTGAATTTAAGCGGTGAAGTTGGGGCGGTCTTAACAGACCGCACCCACCGCCTGCAAGGGGCAAGCCGGAAATTGTCACCATCTCAGGCCAAAGCGTTAAAATCATCCAATAAGGTGGCAATTCGCCCAGAATCGATTTGATCCATGATGATCTGGGCCCGATGGTTTGCGGCGGTTAAATCGAGATGATGGATTCGCTGTTTGACCCGAGGGATATTCGATGCCGTCATGGAAAGATCGCGAAATCCAAGACCGAGAAGCAAGGCCGTAAATCGAGGATCACCAGCCATCTCGCCGCACATGCTCAGCGGAATTCGGGCGCGCAGGGCGGCTTCCGCCGAAAATTGAATGAGACGCAGAACGGCAGGGTGAAGAGGGTCATATAAATGGGCGACATGTTCATCGGCCCGATCGATGGCAAGGGTATACATGGTGAGATCGTTAGAGCCGATGGCGAGAAAATCACTCACTTGAGCCAGCGCATCGGCGGCGAGGGCCGCGCTGGGGACTTCAATCATAGCCCCAATGGGTGGTAAAGGATGAGGGAAGTTAACCTTGCGGCGTTTGAGCCGGCGGGCCGCCCGAGCCATGATGTCCCGGGCCCGGCGAACTTCCGAGACGGTGCTGACCATGGGCAACAAAATACGGACATTGCCGTGAACACTGGCGCGCAAGATGGCTTTAAACTGAGTTTCTAATAATTCAGGTTTTGCCAATGAAAGCCGAATCCCTCGGAGCCCCAAAGGTGATACCCCCATGGAATTGTGCGCAGCGTCTAATGATGCAGATGATTTTTCACCACCGACATCCAGGGTGCGGATGGTTACCGGCCGGCCTTTCATGGGCTTAATGAGATCTCTTAAGGCGCGATATTGTTCATCTTCGTTCGGCACGGTTTTTCTGTTCATGAACATGAATTCGCTGCGCAAAAGACCGATGCCTTCGGCGCCGGCACGCGAAACGAGATCAAGTTCCATCGGTAATTCGACATTGGCTTGAAGTGAGACAACGGTGCCGTCGCGGGTTATTGCCGGCTGATCGCGAAGCCGTTTCAGCTGGCGCGTTTTGCGCATTTGCTCCGCGCGTCGTTGCTCGTACGTCGCCAATGTTTTGGGCGTTGGATTCACAACGATCCGGCCCCGGTCGCCATCAACAATAATCGGATCATTGTGACAGACATTTTGCATTAGATGTTCAGCACCGAGAACAGCCGGCAAGCCGAGGGCTCGCAAAAGAATGGCGGTATGGCCTTCGGCGCCGCCGACCATCGTGGCGGCTCCGGCGGTTAAACTCGGATTGAGTTGTGCGGTGTCTTCCGGGGTCAATGAATCGGCAATAACGATGCTGCCTTTTGGCACCTGGGCAAATGGCTGTACCGGTGCCCGGGAGAGACTACGTATCAGGCGGTTCCCGACATCACGAATGTCATCGATCCGGGCAGCAATATAGGCATCTTCCATTTTTGCAAAAGTTTTAGCGATGTCTTCAATCTCAGACTGTATGGCGGCTTCGGCATTGACACGCTCAACCTTGATTCTGTTTTCGGCACCCCGAATGAGGCGGGAGTTTTTAAGCATTTGGGCATATGCATCAAACAGGTACCCCATTTCTTCTTCAGCTGTTGCCGTTGCGCCTTTTAATTTATTGCGGAGTCGTGTGATCCCGCGCCGGGTGCGCGTAACGGCACGATGAAAGCGTTCAATCTCTTCGTTCACTTTGCCGCGTGTGATGCGATATTTAGGCGCGGCAATGGAGCCGCTTTCGCGTACGAAAGCCTTGCCGATGCCAATGCCGGGCGAGACACTCAATCCTATAAAATATTTTTCTTCGTTTTCCAAAATATTACCTATCCGGTTCTTGCTTTAGGTCTCTTCGAACTTGTCTTCAATCAATTGGACCAAAGTCGAGAGAGCATTGGCCGCTTCAGGCCCAGTCGCCACAATTTCAATTTCAGATCCGAGACCGGCGGCGAGAGTCATAAGCCCCATAATTGATAAGCCCGAAACGGTTTGCCCACTTTTCCGCACAGAGACTTCAGCTTCAAACTGACCGGCGGTTTTTACAAACTTTGCGGCAGCACGGGCATGCAAACCCCGTGAATTTTGAATGGTGACTATTTCTTGGTGAGTCATATTTATTGATTAACGTATTCTACGCCCCTTATTCGTTCTTCAGTAGCTGTGAGGCAATATTGATGTACTTACGCCCGGCTTCTTGGGCGCAAGCCACGGCATCTTCAAGAGATTTATCATTCCGGACACTGGCGAGCTTAATCAGCATGGGTAAATTAACGCCGGCGATGATCTCGACATTGGCGCGGTCCATAATGGAGATGGCAAGGTTGGAGGGTGTGCCGCCAAACAAATCGGTTAAGACAACAACGCCCTGTCCTTTATCGACTTGATCGACGCTGCTGAGAATTTCCGCGCGTCGTTTTTCCATGTCATCCTCAGGACCAATGCAAACAGCACGAATGTTTTCCTGAGGGCCCACGACGTGCTCAAGCACGGCAATCATTTCTGTGGCAAGTTGGCCATGGGTAACGAGGACTAAACCGATCATGCTTATAAAGTACTCCGTGGAAACGCCATTACGTTATTTTTTTGGATTATTGAGATCACGGTGTTGAATTTGTATTTTACGATTTTGTTGAGACAACCACATTTTTAATTGTTCGGCAACGAACACAGAGCGATGCCGCCCGCCGGTGCAGCCTATGGCAATTGTAAGGTAGCTCTTTCCTTCAGCAGCGTAGCGCGGCAAAAGCTGTTCCAGAAGCCGCGTTAAATTTTCGAAAAACAACTTAAATTCTTCGTCGCCCGAAATAAATTGAGCCACGTCTTCATCGAGTCCCGTCAGGGATTTTAAGTCAGGTTCATAATGAGGGTTTCTGAGAAACCGGACATCAAAAACAAGATCAGCTTCGCGGGGCAGGCCACGCCGGTATGAAAACGACGTTACAAATACAGCGAGGCTTTGTTGATCTTTTTCAGAGAAATGACCCTGCAGAAGATTGTTCAAATCTCGAGGTGAAAGCTGTGTGGTGTCGATAACAAGATCAGCGCGGCGGCGCAGGTCCGTTACCAATCGCCGTTCATGGCGAATGCCATCGATGACGGGTCGATCTAACGCGAGTGGGTGACGATGCCGCGTTTCTGTGTAGCGGCGATTGAGTTCATCGTCGTCACAGTCAAGAAAGAGAACAGTTACAGACAAATTGGTTTGATGCAGTAAATCGTCCCAATACTTGATGAACGAGTCCACTTCAAAATCCCGCGTGCGAATATTGACGCCGATGGCAAGTGGCATGGCGCCTTCCTGAAAGGGCAATGTTGATTGATGGGGCGTTACCAAACTCGCAAGAAGTGAGAGCGGTATGTTATCGACCGTTTCATAGCCCATGTCTTCGAGCGATTTGAGGGTCGATGATCGTCCGGCACCCGACATGCCGGTCACGATCAGGACTCGGCGTGTTGGCGTCGCTTCGGCTTGCTCGGTTGATGTGCCTGGGTTGCTCATGAGGTCCTCAATACCTTATTGGGCGGGTACTCTACAGAATCCTGACCTCGGTACAATGATGGCAAGATGTCCCGACGGATGGAGCCTAATTACTAAGCAATATCATTAACTTAGTCGGTTTCAATAAAGACCGGTTGTTTGATGTCCCGAACCGCCAAGCGAACTTTGGCACACGCTGAGGCGGCAAACGGATCAAGCGCGATGAGAGGAATCTGCAAGTCTAATGCTTCCCAGAATGCGGATTGTGGTAACCGATCGATCTTTTCCGGGTTTGTCATTTGAAATGCCAAAGCGATGCTGCCCCTTTGTTTAAAATGAATCCGTGAAATTCCCAAACCCCGTACTTCAAGGAGCCCGGCAATATTTTGCGGCGCCGACGCGATCAATGTGTTGCCTTCGACACTGATGTCGATGCGGTCGTCGGCAATTAATATCGCGCCTTCGTCAATGAGGCGCAAAGCAAGATCGGATTTACCGCTGCCTGATGGCCCAAGTAAGGCCACGGCCGTTTTGTCAATCGTGACACACGTACCGTGAATTTGTGAGGCCGGAGTCCTTGTGCCATGAAGTGTCATTGTGTCATTAACAGTCATTGTGTCTTTAAGCGCAGGGAAGTTGGACGACAAAACGGGCGCCGGCAATTTTGCCCGTTGATGATTTATGATTTTCAGCCTTAATCACGCCGTTGTGGGCTTCGACGATTTGTTTTGAAATGCTTAGGCCGAGGCCGGAATGCATGCCAAATATTTCGGTTTCGGGGCGTTCTGTATAGAAGCGGTTGAAAATTGCGGCTTCCTTACCCGGTGACAGGCCGCGACCTTGATCTTCGACAATAACGGTAATCCATTCTCGGGAGGCATCTTCTGTTGATGTCTCACGGCTCGCTGATACGATGATTTTGCCATCTTGCGGGCTAAACGTGATCGCATTTTCCATTAAGTTTCTAAAGACCTGACCAATACGGCTCTCATGGCCGACGACGATAAGATCATTTTCAACGTTCAATTGAATTTGGGTGTTTCTTTCTTGCGCCATGGATTGATGAACGTCGGCCAAGGTCTCCAGCATTCTCCCAACATCAACTGTGATGGTTTCAGCGCGGGACATTTCTGCATCCACGCGAGAGGCATCAGAAATATCGCTTATTAAACGATCAAGCCGCTGAACATCATCACGGATAATTGCGAGTAAAGCACGAAGTTGTTCCGGATCAGTAACTTGCGATGCCGTTTCAACGGCGCTTCTAAGAGATGTAAGAGGGTTTTTAATTTCATGGGCAACGTCAGCGGCAAATCGTTCGATCGCGTCGAGGCGCTGCCATAAGGCCTCGGTCATTTCATTCAATGTTGCGGCGAGCTCACCGATCTCATCTTGTCGGCCCTTAAAATCTGGGATTGTATGTTGGCGATGTTGTCCGTGGCGAACTTGTTCTGCTGCTTTAGAAAGTCGCAATAGGGGTCTCGCAATTGTGCGGGGAAGATACAGCGATAGCAAAATGGTAATGGCAAGAGCCACGAAAAATACGGCGAGGATATCAAGCCTTACTTGTAGCAGGACTGCATCAATACCTTCCGATCCCTTCGACAGCATTAATGCGCCAAGGACCTGTTTGTACCGTTGCACCGGCACGGCCACGCTCAAAATCATACGGCCTTTACCGCGGCGAATTTGTGTCACTGATTCGCCGGCTAAACCTTTTAGGACTTCGGGGTAGTCCCGAGCTTGCTGCAAGGCCTTTTCTTGAAATATTGGAATGTTGTCATCGCCGACGATGAGTTTTGCGAGTCGGTCGTATAAATTTAAGAATGAACCAAGGACCCCACTTTCCCGAGGCGGTGGCAAAGCCTCAACTTCAACGGCGATGCGTCCAAGCAAAAGCCGAGAGTCGGCAATGAGTTGTCCCTCCGGCACAAACAATCGAGCTCGGGTTGATGTCGTTTGCGCGAGGCGCCGAATAATTTGATTGGCTAAAGACTTAACCATTTCTTGTTGTGATGATTTGCGGCGAGTCACGGCCCCTTCGGCAAGTGCACCGGCAAACATTTCGGCGTGTGTATTCAGTGCGGCAAACTCTGTTGCGATTAGGCTTTTTCGGTATTCACCCAAATACAACAGCCCAGCAACCAGAATGCCGAGCGCTAATAGATTGATTGCCAAAATTCGCCGCGTAATGGGCGACATCGTTCGTGGCTTACGCAGTCGTTTGGGGTGTGATTCCTGATCTGACTTTGTCAAATGAATCAGTCCCCGCGATAGCGGTAGCCAATGCCGTACAAAGTTTCGATATGGTCGAAATCATCATCGGCTTGTTTAAATTTTTTGCGCAGGCGTTTGATGTGGCTATCGATGGTTCGATCATCAATATAAATGTGTTCGCCATAAGCGGCATCAATGAGTTGATCGCGACTTTTTACATGACCGGGATGTAGGGCGAGTGCCTGCAGAAGCAAGAATTCCGTTACGGTGAGACTCACCTCAATGTCATTCCACGCACAAATATGACGGGCCGAATCCATTGTTAGGTTGCCACGGCGCACAATATTTTCTGGTGCATCGTCTTCCGTTGATTGAGTGCGGCGTCTCAGAACCGCTCGAATCCGTTCGATGAGGAGACGTTGAGAAAACGGTTTTTTGATATAATCGTCGGCACCGATACGCAGGCCGGTAATTTCATCAATTTCTTCATCTTTGGACGTCAAAAAAATAACCGGCAGTGAACTGTTCTCGCGGATATGGCCAAGCAGTTCCATGCCATCCATACGCGGCATCTTAATATCAAGAATGGCAAGATCCACCGGTTGGCGCTCTAATCCTTCGAGGGCAGCCACACCATCAATGTAGGTGTGGACTTTAAACCCTTCGGCTTCGAGCGCGATTGAAACCGAAGCTAAAATATTTTGATCGTCATCGACGAGAGCAATGGATTGCGTCATGTAGTTGGTCCCTGTCTCCACATTAGTGCCAGATCGGCTCTAAATATGAGGATCTCTATTAAAGCGGTCATTTGTGGCAAAATTATAGCCATTTCTGTGCGCCGAGGATAAGGGAGATATAATACGCTTAAATTGTCCTTATCTTATTATTCTGTTCCTATTATTCATGGGAGCGCGCACGACTAAAAAAGGAGGCGTTTTGCCACACGTTCAGGAAATACCGTACTTATTAGATATCATCGTTTTTCTGGTGATCTCAGCCATCGTCGTGCCGATCTTTCACCGCCTTAAGGCAAGTCCTGTTTTAGGTTATCTGCTCGCCGGCGTGGCGGTCGGACCTTATGGGTTCGCGATCTTCGATGATATCAACCAGGTCAAAGTTTTGGCCGAGTTTGGCATTGTGTTCTTGTTGTTTTTAATCGGCCTCGAACTTTCCTTCGATCGGCTCTGGACGATGCGCCGTCTGGTTTTCGGTCTCGGCTCATCGCAGGTTATCGTAACGGCGGTTGTCATCGGCCTCATAGCTTGGGGCTGGGGAAATTCTCCCCAAGTCTCGATCATGCTGGGGGCCTGTCTCGCGCTTTCTTCGACGGCCGTTGTCATGCAGCTTCTTAGCGAACGGGGAGAAATTTCAAGCCATCTCGGACGCACGACTTTCGGTGTGTTGTTGTTTCAGGATCTCGCCGTCATTCCGATTTTGGTTTTGGTCACTGTTTTGGGAACCGATGGAGACGCCTCGATCCTAAAATCTTTGGGGCTAGCCGCCGGGAAAGCGATCATCGCCATTGGCATTATTATTATTTTTGGCCGGCTGCTGCTTCGCCCGTTGTTCCATTTGGTGGCGGGGACCCGGATACCGGAAGTGTTTATGGCAATGACTCTGCTGACGATTATCGGAACCGCCATGCTGACGGGCTTATCCGGCCTATCGATGGCGCTGGGTGCATTTTTGGCGGGCCTATTGATCGCAGAGACCGAATTCCGCCATCAGGTCGAGATCGACATTCAGCCATTTAAAGGGCTTTTGCTGGGCGCATTTTTCATGTCTGTCGGTATGGCGATTGATTTTACCACCGTCGCCGATCAAATTTTTTGGGTCGGCAGCGCCGTTATCGGTCTCATGGTTCTTAAAGCGCTAATTGCCGTGGCCATTTGCCTGGCATTTGGATTGTCGCGATCTCTTGCGGTTCAGAGTGGGTTATATTTGGGTCAAGCCGGCGAGTTTGCATTTGTTACGATTGGGCTGGCAATAATTTACGGCCTTATGCCCCGACCCGTCGGACAGTTCATGCTGATCGTTGCGGCCCTTACGATGATGTTGACACCGTTCGTTGCATATATCGGGCGGGAGCTTGGGCAAAGACTGGCCACCACAGAAGCGGTCTCGCAACTGGGTTCGGATCAAGCAGCAAGCGAAGACACAGCAAAGAATCTTGCGAGCCATGTGATTATTGCTGGATTTGGCCGGGTCGGGCAGACCGTCGCTAAACTGTTGAAAGAGCAAAATATCCCCTTTACGGCGCTTGATTTAGATGCCCAACGCATTGCTGCCTGCCGCAACCAAGGCCTCCCGGTATTTTATGGCGATGCTCGGCGAGCAGACGTTCTGGCGCGGGTTGGGGCCGCAGAGGCATCGGCCATTGTGATTACCTTGGATGAGCCGGCGGCGGCAAGTCAAGCCATCACCAATTTTCGGCGCCAATGGCCTGAGGTGCCGATCTATGCTCGGGCCAGAGATATGGCGGCATCGGTGACTCTACGTGAACTGGGCGCTGATCATGTGGTGCCGGAAACGGTCGAATCGAGCCTGCAGCTTTCCGCACAATTGTTGTCTGGCCTTGGCTTTCCGGCTTCTGCCGTCGACGGGTTGATTGAGCGGATTCGCCAGCAGGAATATACATTGGTGCGGCCGGTCATTGATGCTTCAGAAAAGAGTGAGTCTTCATCAACTTAGGGGGGCCGTTGGATGATCTTCCGGGCGGCGGCTAATGGTGGGGACACTCATGCTCAAATTTCATAGGGGCTATTCGTCTGGCGCCTAGGGTTTTTCTTGCAAGCGCTTCTTGTTTACGGCACTGATTACAGTATTAAGGATGCAATCAATCAAGATTTTCTCGAATCCACAAGATTCAGCGATCTTGTCGGCAATTGTGAATTCGATGGAAACAAAAACTTCTCGGGAGACATTTTATGAGCGCACTTAAGAACGCGCCGACTAGCAATCAAAAACTACTGAAGTGGGTCGACGAGGTCGTTGCTTTATGTACGCCGGATAAGATTCATTGGTGCGATGGTACCAAAGAAGAATATGACCGGCTGTGCCAAGAGATGGTTGATGCGGGCACGATGAAACGCCTGAACCCAGAGAAGCGGCCGAACAGTTACTTGGCGCTGTCTGATCCTGATGATGTCGCGCGTGTCGAAGATCGCACATTTATATGCTCGACGAAGGAAGAAGACGCTGGGCCGACCAACAACTGGACCGACCCGGAAGAGATGAAGACCTTATTACGAGGTTTGTTCAAAGGTTCAATGAAAGGGCGCACAATGTATGTGTGCCCATTTTCAATGGGGCCACTGGGCTCACCCATTGCGCACATTGGTGTGCAAGTGACCGACTCGGCGTATGCCGCTGTGAGCATGCAAGTGATGACCCGGATGGGCACAAAGGTGTTGGATGTGCTTGGTGACGGTGAATTTGTGCCGTGCCTACATTCTGTCGGCGCACCGCTTGAAAACGGCAGTAATGATGTGCCGTGGCCGCAAAACGAAAAGAAATATATTGTTCACTTTCCCGAAGATCGTGAAATTTGGTCGTTTGGCAGTGGCTATGGCGGCAATGCATTGCTGGGCAAAAAATGTTTTGCGTTGCGGATCGCATCGTCTATGGCACGCGAAGAGGGCTGGCTTGCTGAACACATGCTGATTCTGGGTCTCGAATCACCGGAAGGTGAGAAGACCTACATCGCGGCAGCCTTTCCGAGTGCCTGCGGCAAAACCAACATGGCGATGATTATTCCGCCGAAAGGGTTTGAAGGCTGGAAAGCCTGGACCGTCGGCGATGATATTGCTTGGATTAAACAAGATAAAAACGGCCAACTGCGCGCGATCAATCCCGAAGGTGGCTTTTTCGGTGTGGCCCCGGGCACGTCGATGGAAACCAATCCGACGGCCATGAAAATGTTGGCGAGCGATTGTATCTTCACCAATGTTGCCGAAACCGATGACGGTGATGTTTGGTGGGAAGGCATGGACGGTGAAACCCCAGCCCACCTGACCGACTGGAAAGGCCAAAGCTGGACGCCCGATAAGGGAACCCCCGCTGCTCATCCGAATTCTCGTTTCACAGCACCTTTAACTGTGTGCCCAACATTAGACCCCGCTTGGGATGACCCTGAAGGCGTGCCGATCAGCGCGATGATCTTTGGCGGCAGGCTCAGCCGAACCTTCCCGTTGGTATTCCAAGGGAAGGATTGGGAGCACGGTGTTTATCTCGCCGCGACCATGGGTTCTGAAGCGACTGCCGCAGCGGTAGGCCAAGCGGCGATCCGCCGTGATCCAATGGCGATGCTGCCGTTCTGTGGCTACAACATGGGCGAGTATTGGAACCATTGGCTGGAGATCGGCAAAAAACTTAAAAATGCACCACCGATCTTCCGCGTGAATTGGTTTCGCAAAGATGGCAACGGTAAATTTATTTGGCCGGGCTTTGGCGAAAACATGCGCGTTTTGAAATGGGTCGTCGATCGGGCCCGTGGCCGGGTTGATGGTGTCGAAAGCCCGTTTGGGACCATGCCCCGTTACGAGGATATTAACTGGACCGGCTTGGATTACGATCCCAAGACATTCTATGAATTAATGTCTGTCGATCGCGAAGAAGGCAAAATCGAAATCGAGGATCAAAAGAAACACTTCGATAAATTCGGCAGCAGATTACCGAAAGAACTCGAATCGCAACGCCAGCAGCAATCCAAACGGTTGGATGATGCGCCGGCGCTTTGGGAACTCGACAAATAAGGACCTGATCGAACTTACTGAACGTTTCGGGGCAATTTTAACGCCGCGGCCATCAGTGCGCCCCAACCAATCATGAGGCTGAAGCCGCCGGCCGGCGCGGTGCCGGGAAGCGGTTGATAACCAAGCAAGCCAATGGTGTAGAGCGCGCCGCAAAAGAGAACGATCCCGGCGATAAAAGCGCCACCGGCGATGCGGACCAAGAGAGCGGCCACGCCTTTTGTACATGTTGAAAGCCAAGCAATGACGAAAAGGGCCAGCGCATGCCACAAGTGATACTCAGCGCCCATTTTGAACATAGCGCGGCCACCGGATGTTGCTTCCAGGCCGTGCCAGCCATAACCGCCAGCGGCAACGGCGAGTAGGCCGTTGAAGGCGCCGAGAAAAAGCCAATATTTCATGATGAGGGGCCTCAAAATTGATTTCTAAATATAGTGGAAAGTACACCAAGAGGCCCTATATCTAGAATGATTTCCATTTGCTGCCGGCAAGACCGTGAAAAGGTCCAAAAAGACATCAAATCCAAGGAATTCCAGCTTGGCAGACGGCTGGAAGCCTAGTAATCATCACCGCTTCCACAAGATTACGGATACTGAAGAGAAAGAACGGCATTTATGACGGCTCCAGGTTTACCCCCGAAACAAGGACTTTACGATCCAGCAAATGAGCACGATTCCTGTGGCATTGGGTTTGTTGCGAATATCAAGAATCATAAAAGTCATAAAATCGTCGAAATGGGCCTTGAGCTTCTCGACAACCTGACCCATCGCGGTGCGGCAGGAGCCGATCCTTTATCCGGTGATGGTGCTGGCATCCTGATTCAGATCCCTGATCGATATTTGCGTGAAGAATTAACGGAGTCCGGCATGCATCTGCCAGAGGCCGGTGAGTATGGCGTCGGCATGGTGTATCTGCCGCGCCAAAAAAAGCTGCGTGAAACCTGCATCGATATTCTTGAAAAATTTGTTGCCGCCGAAGGTCAAAAAGTTTTGGGTTGGCGCAAGGTTCGCATTGATAACGAATGGCTGAGTGAGACGGTCAGAAAAAATGAACCTGATGTTCGTCAGATTTTTATTGGCCGCGGTAAAAATTGCAAAGATCAAGATGCGTTTGAGCGGAAATTGTTTGTTATTCGCAAACAAGTTCATATCGCCATCCGTAAGCTGCGCAGTAAGAACCAGGAAAATTTTTACATCACCACGATGTCATCACGGACGATTTGCTATAAAGGCATGATGCTTGCCTCGCGCGTTGCGCTGTACTGGGTCGACCTTCATGATGAGCGGGTCGAGTCAGCGATTGCATTGGTTCACCAACGATTTTCGACCAATACATTTCCGTCATGGGAATTGGCGCAACCGTTTCGGTATATGTGCCACAACGGCGAAATCAACACATTGCGCAGCAATATCAATTGGATGGCAGCACGGCGCTACACCATGAAGTCCGATCTCTTGGGCGATGACCTCGATAAACTGTGGCCGTTAATTGGTGATGGCAATTCGGACTCGGCGACGTTCGATAACGCATTGGAGTTGTTGGTTGCCGGTGGGTACTCCCTGGCCCATGCGATGATGTTGATGATCCCGGAAGCATGGGCAGATAATCCGCTGATGAACGACAAGCGCCGGGCGTTTTATGAATATCATGCGGCCCTTATGGAGCCGTGGGACGGTCCGGCATCGGTTGCCTTTACCGATGGCAAACAGATTGGCGCAACACTGGATCGTAATGGCTTAAGGCCGTCTCGGTACATTGTGACTGATGATGATCTCGTCGTGATGGGATCGGAAGTCGGCGTGCTTGATATTCCTGAAGAAAAGATCATTAAAAAATGGCGTTTGCAGCCCGGTAAGATGTTCCTGATTGATTTGGAACAAGGCCGCATCATCGATGATGACGAAATTAAAGATGAACTCGCCACGGCACGGCCCTATCAAGACTGGCTCGATAAGACTCAAATTATCTTGGAAGATTTGCCATCCGAGGTCGCGCCGATGGCGCCCGATGATCATACCTTGCTCGATCGCCAGCAGGCCTTTGGCTACACCCAAGAAGATCTTAAGTTTTTTCTGGCGCACATGGGAGCCGCGGGTGAAGAGCCTGTTGGTGCCATGGGGCGTGATATCCCGCCAGCGGTTCTCTCGGACCGACCGAAGATGCTGTACGATTATTTCAAACAGTGTTTTGCCCAAGTAACCAATCCGCCGATCGATTCGATCCGCGAAGAATCCGTGATGTCGCTGGTCTCGCTCATCGGTC
>ENA-UOXV01002315-UOXV01002315.1-marine-metagenome-genome-assembly--contig:-NODE-2315-length-25088-cov-6.650142_pt1 | contig 25088 bp, 22 predicted proteins | sample MGYA00238165_ERZ766961 | MGnify/ENA primary metagenome ERZ766961 (study PRJEB28924, sample SAMN03173240) | marine metagenome | biome: Marine; feature: Water; material: Subsurface seawater | place: North... | reverse complement strand
CGCGTATTTATATCCGAATGGCGAAACAACCGACGCCAAAACCGCCGCACTGATCAATGGTGCTGCCAGCCATACCATCGAATTCGATGATATCTTTCGCGATGGCATTTATCATCCGGGCGTGCCCGTGATTTCAGCAGCGCTCGCGGTTGCAGAAAGCAAAGGCGTTTCAGGTGATATGCTGCTTAGGGGCATCATTGTTGGCTATGAGGTTTCCAACCGGATCGCGCGTACCGTCAATCCGGCGCACTACGCGTATTGGCATACGACCGGAACTGTTGGGACATTTGGCGCAGCGGCGGCGTCAGCAACCATCCTAGAACTGACCGAGGAACAGGCGCTGAACGCCCTCGCCAATGCAGGCACGTTGGCGGCTGGCCTGCAGCAGGCATTTCGGGGTGATGCGATGTCGAAACCGATGCATGGCGGCCACGCGGCTGAAACAGGCATCACGTGTGCCCTTAGCGCCAAGGCCGGTGTTACTGGTGTGCAAGATATGCTGGAGGGTGAGCGCGGCTTCGGCAAAGCCATGTGTGATGATCCGGACTGGACAGACGTCGCCAGCGGCTTGGGCACAGAATTCACGATCTCCAAAACCACCACGAAAAATCATGCCGCGTGTGGGCATGCACATGCCGCCATTGATGCAGCGTTACATTTACAATCTGAACATGGTTTCAAGCCCGAAGACATTGAACGGGTCGATGCCGGGACCTACGGACCTGCGGTTGAAATTGTCGGCGCACAAGAAATCACAACAGCGTTCGAAGCTAAGTTCAGCCTGCCCTATTGTGTTGCGGCGATCCTGATCACAGGAAGCTGCCGAACGGCGGCCTTTGACCCTGCGCTGTTGGCTGACGAAGATATTGCTGCACTCGCACGGCGCGTTTTTGTATCAAAGGATACCGCCTGCGACGACGCGTTCCCCAAACAACGATCCGCGACTGTCATCATCCAACTCAAGAACGGTGAAACGCTGGTCCAACACGCGCCGACACGTAAAGGTGACCCAGACGCGCCGTTATCCGATATCGAACTTTCGGAGAAATACCGCGAATTGGCGACACCTGTGATTGGCGAAGCACACACGCGCCAGCTTGAAGAACGGATTTGGGCTACAGAAACACTCACCAACGTTCAAGAACTCTACCCAACACTTTCTGCTGCCGCCGAATAACCCGCGTTATTCTTTTGAAATTGCTGTAATTCGTTCTGCGACCGCCCGGCCGATGTCGGCTGTGCTTGCCGAACCACCAAGGTCCGGCGTGCGGGCAATACCCTGCTCTAACACATTGGTCACTGCATCACGCATGGCAGCCCCCGCCGCAATCAGATCGTTATGACTATTTTTTGAGCCGAGCCAATCTAACAACATGCCAACAGACACCATCAACGCTGTGGGATTGGCCGTTCCCTGCCCTGCAATATCGGGTGCCGCGCCGTGCGCCGCCTGGGCAATCGCAACATCATCATTGGCGTTGATCGAGCCACCAAGCCCGATCCCGCCGGACAGTTCCGCCGCCAAGTCAGACAAAATATCGCCGTACATGTTGGTCGTGACCAGCACGTCAAAGTCTTCAGGGCGGCGCACCAAATGCGCTGTAGCAGCATCAATGATCAATTCTTCCAATTCCACCGATGGATGCTCCTTGGCAACTTTGTTGACCTCTTCGAGGAACAAACCATCTGATATTTTCAGCACATTGGCCTTGTGGACAGCAGTGACTTTCTTGCGTCGTCGTTCGGCCTGCTCGAACGCTTGGACCGCAATTCTGTTGCAGCCCGCGCGCGTGATCTTTCGCACCGATAAGGCCAAGTCCTCGGTCGGCATAAACTCGCCTGATCCCATGAACATGTTTCGATCCGCATAAAAACCCTCGGTATTTTCGCGGACCACAACCATATCCATTTTTTCCGCACATGACGGTACGCCCGCAAAAGTTCGACTGGGGCGAATATTCGCATATAGATCGAGGGATTTTCTCATCTTACCTGATGGGTTAACGCCGCCCTCCTCTACGGGCGGATATGCATACGTATCGACAGGTCCCATGATCGTGCCATCGGCATTTCGACATGCGTCCAAGACAGCATCAGGCAATGCTGAGCCATCCTGTGCAATCGCGTCCAATCCCAATCGATGTGTTTCAAGTGTTAAGCCCAACCCAAATGCTTCATCCGCAGCCTGAAGTGCTGTTACCGTAGCATCCATGATTTCCGGCCCGATGCCATCGCCCGGTAAAACGATAATTTTCATGACTGTATCCTAATCGAAAGCTTGAAAATTGGTGGTCCCGTCGCGTTCGATCTGACTGACCAAATTAATTTCCCAACTAAGATACTCCTTCATCGCATCCTCTTGGGCTTCATCGTTATCATATGGCTTGAACCACACATCTACAGGCGGATCTAGATTATCTGCAAAGCCTGCTTTCATCGGAAGCTTTGCGGCCTTCCAGGCTGCGTTTCCACCTTCTAAGACCAAGACTTCACGATCAAAGCCTGCTGCAATCAGATCGGCAGCTGCGAATTTCGCCAACGTGCCATCTCGTGATGTCAGCACAATGGGCCGATCCATCGGCAATTCATCCAAATTTCCAGGCAAGCTCGCCCGAATGGCAAAATGACTTCCCGGAATGTGGCTGCGCCGATGCGAGACACTGTCGTTCAGATCAATCAGGTGGACCTGGATCATTCGCGCGGCAAGCTCGGTTGCCGATAGCGTCGTAACATCTGGAATAGCGGGCATCGTTGAGACATTCTCACCCGTTTCCGTCATCGCAATACTGCCAGGTTCTAACACATAAACATCCCAGCCAATTTGCACCAACCAGTGCGCCGTCATGATCGCGCGAACACTGTTGTCATCGACACAGACAATCCTGGCACCCAGCGTACCAACGAACCGGTCCGTTGCCTGTACAAGTTGCCCGCCAGGAGCGGAGAGACTTCCAGGGATGTGTGCTTCGGCAAATTCAGCAGGCGCGCGCACGTCCAGCACATAGGTTGTTTGATCATCTTCTGCCTGCCAGCGCGCCAATGTATCCGGATCGACCATCTTTACGCCAAAACGGTCTTTGACGCCGTTGGCACACGCTAGGGCTTTGTCTAATCCAGCATTCGTCAGTGTGTCGTAGGTGGCGGTATTACCTTGGCCCAGTTCGAATCCTGCCAATTGCCACCCCATGGTGCCGTTCTCTAAGGCAACCACCTTATTCGGAATACCCGCGTTCTTTAATGATTGGCAGCCGATGATTGACCGTGTTCGGCCCGCACAATTAACAATCACTGTCGTGTCGGGGCTCGGCACCAGATCATGGACCCGAAGCGCCAATTCCGCACCAGGGACATCCACTCCCGTCGGAATATTCATGACGTTATATTCTGGCATTGGCCGCGAATCCAAAACCACGATGTCATCATCTTCATCGAGCATTCTTTTGAGTTCCGCCGCAGGTAACCGTGGCGTATCGTAGGTGTGTTCGACAAACTCTCCAAAGGCCTTTGACGGTACATTTACGCCTGAAAACACTTCGAATCCGGCATCAGCCCAGCCCTTAAGGCCTTCTTTTAAATAAGAAATATTGGAATACCCCATGGCGGCTAATTTCGATGCTGCACGCGCGATATAAGGGTCATCTCCCGCATCACCTGAACACAAAACGATGGGGGTGTTCAGTCTGGGGACGCGATCAAGAATATCCAGTTCTAAACTGGATAGAGGCACAGAATTGCCCCAAAGCAAGTGTGCCCTTGAGAAAACCTGCTCTGTCCGGATATCAATTATGGCAACTTCAACGCTGTCACGATTAACAATAAGTTCTCGGACTTGCGCTGCACTCAACGCATGAATTCCTTCCAAAGACACTGTTTAACTCCCCTAATCATTGTTTTTCAGTTGTTTTTGATGTTCGCGGGCCATGCTCAAACTGTCAACGGACTAGCGGCCATAATTCGCTTATGAACTGCATTTGAATTTGTAATGTTTGAACCTCTTGCGCTGAATGTCCATTTTGGGTGACAATATTGCATGATGACATTCAAAAAACTCCTACCATTCGCAATGGTAGCGACCGTAGCGTTCCCCGCTTCGGGGCATGCTGCGCCACAAATCCTTGCCGTTATGGCTTCACTTGGTCCTCAGCCGATCAGTTGTGGCAGCGCAGTTTGTACGACTTCGTTCACTAGCTACTGCCTGCAACGCGAGCGTGATGTACCCATCACAGGTCAGGCCTATACGCCGACTCATGAAAAAGCCTTCACACTGATCATTGCCCGTGAAGACGGGTCTGAAGTCAAAGTGCCTGCGATGGATAATGTGTCTTTTTCCAGCGCGCGCGGCTATTCATCCGTCCGGGCCATCATCCCTAAAGACGTGATCACATCACACGGCGGTGTTTCTGCGACGATCGTCGCAGCTGTTGGTGCATCTCTGATGCCAGAGGCAACACCCGGTGATGAAAACCCGATTTCAGAAGCCGAGCTCGCCTTTGCCACCAAGTCATTGCGCGAACATGGCCAGGATATTGTTGATGCCACACCTGATGCCAAGGCAGCACAAATCGTCAACCGCATGGCTGCGACAATTATCCCAAAGATGCCTGCTTCTAATGAAGCTTTAGACAAGCTTTGGCATGATGTGATTGATGGCCTGGGCACATCTCGCCCGGCTGGTGCGGATGCAATTCAGCGCGCAAGGGGCATTTATGAATGGTGCAAGGGTCGTTCGTCCTACCATTCCATGGGCGGTATCAAAAGCTGCCTGGAATACAAGCACGATGACACGATTATGAAACTGAACACGGATTATTGGGAGAGCCAGCCCGGCTTCTAGTCACTATTGACCGTCGCGGCCTCGGCCTTCCCGCCCACAAGCAGGAGGTTAAGGCGTTATGAAACTTAAGGCATGGTTGATTGGTGCATGTGCACTAAGCGCATCGCTCATGGCGAGTGATGCAAAGGCGGCTCCACAAATTCTAGCAGCTCTACCAATGGAAAGTGGTATTGAGCTCGCCTGTTCCGATGGAATTTGTGCGGCACAACTCACCACCTATTGCCTGCAGCGCGAACGGCCTGCGCCCACGATGGGTGCCGCCTATGTTCCGGCCACAAAGGAACACTTCACACTGGTTCTGACCAGCACCGACGGGCAAGAAGTTCGACTGCCCGCCAGCGAACATATGCGTTTCGTTGAAAATCGTGGGTTTATGTCCGTCGCCGCATCGATTGAATTGGGACGCATGAAAGCGCTTGGAGCACAATCTGCTAAGATCGTCGTCTGGGAAGGTGCATCCCTTATCCCTGTCCCTGAAGAAAATGATCCCAATCCCTTAACCGAAGATGAAATCGCGTTTGTGACGAATTCGTTGCGGACTATTGGTCAAGACTATGTCGATCATCAGCCCAAAGCAGGCTCAGCGCAGTTACTAGCGCAATTAAATGCAGCCTTGCCCAGTGATGGGATTGTCGCAGCCAACACATTCAATGGCATGTGGCAGAACTCTATCGGTGATGAAATACCGTTACCGGCTTCTGGGGCTATCCTGGAGAGCGCTGAGCAAGCATTCGAAGAATGCTCAGGCCGTGCCAGCACCTATATGGTGGGTGGCCTTCGTCGTTGCCTCGAATTTCAACATGACAATATGATCCGTGGTTTGAATGTTGAGTACTGGCAAAACCAGCCGGGCAGCTAAACTTCAATAGATGTTGAAAAAAGCCGGGGCAATGCCCCGGTTTTTTTCATGTCTGCCCTCGCCAATTCTATGCGTGGACTTTAATCTCTCCCTATCAATCACCAAATCCCTTATTCAATCATCAAAGGGCATGACATGATTTCATCACCAAACGATACCGTACTCGTCGATCTGACCGACGGGGTCGCAACAATCACCATCAATCGACCCAATAGCTTAAACGCATTAAACGATGATGTCGTGACGGCACTCATAGATATAACGGGCGCCATTAAACAAAGCACCGATATCCGTTGTGTCGTTCTGACGGGAACTGGTGACTACTTCATCGCAGGCGGTGATGTGAAACGCTTCAAGCGCAAGTTCGAAGAATCCACTGACGATGCCGAAGCCGAAGCATGGTTCAAAAGCATCCTTGGGCGCATTCACATCGTCGTCGATAACATGAATGCATTTCCCATGCCCGTTGTTGGTGCCGTAAAAGGCGCTGTGGCAGGTGCTGGGTTTAGCCTGATGCTTGGTTGCGACCTGGTTATCTCGGCTGAGGAAACGGTGTTTACGCTTGCGTATTGTCACTTGGGAACAAGCCCAGATGGTGGATCCACCTATTATTTGCCGAAAACCGTAGGCATGAAGCATGCGATGGAAATCGCTCTGCTAGGAGATCGATTCGGACCCGATAAGGCTCTTCAGTGGGGTTTGATTAACAAAGTCGTGGCAAAAAATGCCTTGGACGCCGAAGTCGCAAAGCTTGCTGGCAGGCTGTCGAACGGCCCCACAAAAGCCTATGCCGAAACCAAACGCTTGTTACTGGATAGTGCAGATCGAACATTAGACGCCCAACTCAGCGCCGAGACCGATAGCTTCGTTCGCTGCGCTATGAGTGACGATTTTAAGACTGGCGTTACTGCGTTCGTCGATAAACAAAAACCAGCCTTTAAGGGCAAATAGAAAACTTTAGGAATACATACCCAATGACTGATAAGCCACTCGCCGGAAAAACGGCACTCATCACCGGGGCATCCCGTAATATTGGACGCGGCATTGCCCATCATTTGGCCCAAGAAGGGGCCAATATCGTCGTCAACGGCGTGTCTGACCCAGATGCCGCCAATCAAGTCGTGGAAGAAGTCAAAGCCATGGGTGTCGACGCCATCGCCTGCATGGCCAATGTGACAGACAAAGCCGCGGTCGATCAGATGTTTGCTGATGCCGCTGATGCCTTTGGTGGCGTGGATATTCTGGTTTTGAATGCTTCCTCGCGCGGGCAGGTTCCATTCCTCGAGATGACCCATGAACAATGGCGCGACGTGATCGATATTACGTTGGACGGCGCTTTTTATTGCTCGCAAGCAGCAATACCAATGATGCAAAAGAACGGCTGGGGCCGGATTGTTACTCTGGGCGGTATTTCCTGGCATGTTGGCACCAGCACACGCGTTCATAACTTGGTTTCAAAATCAGGCCTCGCAGGCTTTACCCGCGGTCTGGCGGTCGAATTTGCCGAAGATGGCATCACTGTCAATTGTGTGTCACCAGGTTTCATCGATACGGTCCGCCCCGCATCTGCTGGCGCACGCCCCAACCGCAAAGTTGATGCCCCCGTCCCAAGATTGGGTACAGTCGATGAAATCGCTTCGATGGTGAAATATCTATGCTCGCCCGAAGCGGGTTACACGACAGGACAAATTATGCATGTGAATGGTGGAATGTATCTCGGCGGGTCGTAACGCTTGTCCTTAAGTGCCGGGCGTATTGAGAAGTTTCAGCACATCTTCGATCGAAATCTCGTTGCCCGTCTTAAGGTCATCATCGCTTTCGTACTTGTCACCAAAGCACGCATCATGCTGGCCATAGCCCCGATCAATCGGTTTGTTTTCCAGTTCAGGGGCCGACGATTGATTGGCGCTGGCAGTACTGGCGACAACAATCATCGCTAACGCTAAGAATACTGCCGATGCTAAAGCTTGGGTACGGACCATGATGTCTCCTCGTCCAAAGGATACACAGGACGGATCAGATCACTCCAGTTGAAATTACTCAGGACTGGTGACGTCAGGCCCTTACAATCAATCTCGTAAACACGATCCGGCGTAAAATATTCGTCAAAGCCCGCACGGAAATGCCCGCGCGATTTCACGACAACGGTTCGAAGCGATGCAATATCCAGATCGAATTGTTCAACCATGGCTGGGTCAGCACATTGTTTACGATGGCTCGCGATGCCTATTAAAACACCACCGGCGCGTAGAAGCGCGCATGGTCCTAGCGATACAGAGCGTCCTCTTAGGATTCCTCGACGCCCGACGATCTGTCCATCTGTGAGTTTTTCAACAGTCATAGATAAAGACAGTGGATCATCGAATTCGGTTCCGCCGTTCGCATTAAACTCAGCTTGAAAGCTGCCACCCACACCAACCTCATGAGCCTTTGCGGCGACATCGGCATCGATCATCAATCCAATGAATGCACCTTGTGCATCAGCATCTGTTAATGCCTTGGCGACGAACGTTGTATTCCCACTCGCGCCGCCCCCTGGATTGTCGGCCACATCCGCCATGATGATTTGAGGGCGCGCACGATCCAGGCCATTTGCCACCGCAAGTTCTGTCGCGCTCTTTAAAGATGTCAGATCTTTTTTAAAACGACCACGATCCGCCCAGGCCCGTCCTGCAATATCTTCGGCCAATGCCTTGGCAACTGCCGGATCGTTCCGAGAACTAACGATCACTGACATCCCACATTTTGGGCTGTCGGAATAAATGAATCCTGCGGTTATAGACACATTCAGAATATCGCCACCCGTTTTGGTCTGACCATATGAGATCAGGTCTGCATATGGTCCTTCGGCTGTCAGCAACGTCACAGTCGGGGCCGCGATGGGAACCTTAATGAACACCTGATGCGGTTTCATGCCACTCCACATTTCGAGCATAATATCTGCTGATTCTGCTGCGCGTTCGCGTTGATCGACATGTGGATTGGTCAAATATGAGACGAGCACATCGGTGAGTTCTGCCATCCGTGCCGATACATTGGTGTGTAGATCGAGTGTCGCAATAAGGGGCACGTCAGGGCCGATGACATCTCGCACCATTGCATACATGCTGGCATCCGGGTCCCAATCACCTGTTGCGCGCATGGCGCCATGACTGGCGATATAAACACCGTCTAAATCACCGGCCTGTTCCAAATAGCCACGCATCTTTGCCAGCGTCGCATCAAAGAAAGCCTGGTCTATGGGGCCACCGGGTTCGGCATCGGCCACCACACAAGGGATTAGCTCCCAATCAATACCGCTTTCATCCATACGCGTCTTAAAGCCTAGAATTTCAGAAGGCGTCCGAGGAGCCTCGCGTTTCAATTCCTCAAGGATTTCATCGCCTTCAAGATAACAACGGCGGCGATAGTCGGCTTCGGTCGTGATCGGAGAGAAATTATTACTTTCTAGCAAAAAACCCAGAATGGCTACACGTTTCGTCATCGTATTCTCCTGAAAAGAAAAGGGCACCCGATGGTGCGGGTGCCCTGTAACACTTTTATTTGCGATAGTGGATTACCGAGAACGAAGTCGCGGATCCAAAGTATCGCGCACGGCATCACCGAATAGGTTAAACCCGAACACGGCGAGTGAAATAGCGACCCCAGGCCATATAGCAACCCATGGAGCACTCTCAGCGTATTCTTCAGCACCACCTTGCAGCATCAAGCCCCAAGCTGGTGTCGGCTCTTGCACTCCCATCCCAAGATAGGACAGAGATGCTTCGAGTAAGATTGCCTGACCGACAAACGCGGTAAACAAAATCAAGAACGGTGCCATCACATTTGGTACCATATGGCGGAGGATAATCCGTGCATGACCGAAACCAAGTGCACGAGCTGCATCCACATACGGAATTTCACGGATCGCCAATGCATTCGATCGCACCACCCGCGCACATTGCGGTATGAATGGGATCGTAATCGCGATGATCACGTTTTCTGTTCCTGGGCCCAATGTTGCTACAACAGCCAATGCCAAGATGATCAATGGGAATGCCATGAAAACGTCCATGACGCGCTGTAGCACAAGGTCAAACATGCCGCCGAAGTAGGCAGATGCAACACCAAGAACCAAACCGCCTACTGCACCAACTGTTGCAGCACTAAATCCAACGAATAGGGCCGTCTGTGCGCCGAACAAGATACGGGTCAGAATATCGCGACCAAATTGATCAGTCCCCAACCAGAACTCTGCATTCGGCGCGGTCAGCATATACTCAAAAGAGTTATACTCCGGATGATACGGTGTCAGCCATGGCGCAAACATACCGGCAAATATCATTGCAATCACAACCGCGAGTCCCGCCACACCAACTGGCTGTTTCTTCGCCATCTTCATGCAAGATTGGAACCAAGGCGTCTTTTCTTCTAGTTCTTCGACCTGCGCTTCAACAGCGGCTTCACTTGTTGTTACCATATCACGTACCCCTTAACTGTACCGAATGCGTGGGTCGAGCCATGCATACGTCAGATCGATTACAAAGTTGGTGACCACAAAGATCAAAACAACCAACATCACAAGTGCTTGAGTCATCGCATAATCATGGTTGCTTACGCTTTCCACAAATAGCTTGCCCAAACCATTGAGATTGAAGACCTGCTCGGTAACAACCAAGCCACCCATCAAGAACGCAAACTCGATCCCAATAATCGTCACAACTGGGAGCATTGAGTTTTTCAAAGCGTGTCGATTGATAACAACCTTTTCAACCAAGCCCTTAGCACGTGCTGTCCGGATATAATCTTCGCGCAACACTTCTAGTAGTGCTGATCGAGTCATCCGTGTCGCAACAGCGGAGTATCGATAACCAGTTGCCACTGCAGGCCAAATCAGCTGCGATATATTGTGGACAGGATCTTCCCAAATCGGTTTGTACTCAATCGGCGGCATCCAGGGTACCCCGGTCATCGATTGGGTAAATATCAAGAGCCCCAAGATGATCATAATACCGAGCCAAAAGGACGGGATCGCAATCCCAGCGATTGAGAACGCTCGAACAAAATAATCTAACCACGTGTCCTGCTTGATGGCAGAAATCGCACCAAGTGGGATTGAGATCACAATAGCAACCAATGTGGCCATAATGGCGACTTGGAGCGAAAGTTCAAAACGCAGCCCGATTTCATATGTGATTGGCTTACCAGTCCACATCGACTCACCATAGTCGAATGTGAAGAAGCCCAACATGAAATCAAAAAACTGAACAAATATAGGACGGTCGATACCTAAGTTAGAGCGGCAGATATCAATTTGCTCTTGATCTACATATAGACCAGTTCCAGCAAACCGAAGCTCACAAACGTCGCCCGGTATGAGCCGCATCAAGAAAAACACTAGAATACCCGCGCCAATCAGCGTCGGGATCATCAAGAGCACTCGCTTCATTATATACTTAGACATGGAAGTCCAACCGTATCCCTAATTTCACCAAATAGTCTTTGTTATTTTTGGCTAGGTTGCCACCCGTCGCAATGTGCGACGGGTGGTTCCCAGCAAGTTCGCTATTGCGATTACTTGTCCAGCCAAACGTGGTCTAGGTGCTGAGCCAAGTAGTGCGATGGCGCAATTTTCCAACCCTTAACGTATGAACGGTGAGGATTGATTTTGTACCACCAGAGAGTGATCATGCCGCTAGCTTCATCGCTCAGAGCACGTGTTTCGTATTCACGTACTTGCTGACGAAGAGCAGTTGCATCGCCCTCTTTTTCGATTTTCGCGTAGATATCTTCGAGTACTTTGTCCTCAAAACGGCCGTAGTTGTTGCCGGCTGAACCCAAGAACTTGGTGATATCGGCGACTGGGTTAATAACTGACTGGCAGTTAAAGTCGATTGATACGTCGAAGTCACCTTTTTTGCGGAGCGTGTCGTAGAACGGACCGGATGGCTGAACGCGCTGTTTCACGTCAACACCGATTTTCCGCCACTGATCAACGAGCCATGTGCCAACAACCTTATAAGGTTGATCAACACCACGGTTCGAGAAGTCAACGGACATGCCAGACTTACCAGCATCAGCCAAAAGCTTCTTAGCTTCTTCACGGGATGCTTCGATGTCTGGGCCATAACCTTTGAGCTTCATCAGCTCTTCTTTGGTTGCAGCCAATGGGTGGTTCGGGAACACAACGCCACCAACTGTTTTAACGATCGCGATTTGCGACAGGTACTTGGACCCACCCCAACGATCGATACCAAGCGTCAATGCCTGGCGGACGCGCTTGTCAGCCATTTGTTCACGCTGCTGGTTAGGCGTAGCCATCAACACGCAGTTCCAGTCACTCTCTTGTACGGTAACTTTATCGCCAAGAGCTTTGACAAGGTCATCACGCGCTTTCGGTGGGAAACCACGGAACTCGATGGCCGCACGGTCACCACGGATTGCTTGAAGACGAACAGCCATTTTCGGAGCTGAGATCGCTTTAAAGCCGTCGAGGTAAGGACGTCCTTCTTTGTGATAGTTTGCGTTCTTCACACCCTCAACGAACGCACCTGGCTGGTGTTGAACGAATTTAAATGGACCCGTGCCGTTTACGTTGGCTTTGTGCCATTCGTAACCGTGCGTATCCAAATCTTTTTTCGAGTAGATGAAGTTGAAAGGTGTTGCCAACGCTGGAATGAACGAAGACGTTGGGAACTTCAACTTAAACTCAATCGTGTAATCATCCGGCGTTGTAATTGATTCAACAGCGCGGAAGAATGCTTTCCGTGAAGAAGGAACACCTTCTGGCGGGAATACGATTTTATCCATCGATGCCTTAACGTCAGCCGATGTCATCGGTTGGCCGTCATGGAACGTGATGCCTTTTTCAAGTTTGAAGGTGTACTTGGTACCGCCTTCGGTCGGCTCAGGAACTGCACCTACGCATACACCACATTCAAAATCCGTAGGATCCTGTGGGTTATTTGGGTTAACGCGAATAAGTGTACTGTAGAACGGCCGGATCGGGTGGATCATGCCGAAAGTTGTCTCTTGGTGTCCATCATATGATGGAATTTTTGAGCCAACCACGAAATTCAGAACACCACCACTTTTTGGTGTTTCTGCTTTCGCTACGCCCGCACCAGCAGCGAGGCCGAGGCCTACTGCAGCAGCGAGAGCATATCTCCCAGTTTGTTTGAGCATTATGAAGTCTCCTTCCCTGAAATGAGAATATGTGACGGACTTTGTCCCGTCATGTGATGCGTCCGTGCCCGCGGATCGCTACACTTGTGAACAGGCCACCCAGTGGCCTGGCTTAAGCTCCCGCAACGGCGGGAATTCTGATTTGCACACATCAATCGCACTAGGGCAACGCGGATGGAAAACACATCCAGGTGGCGGATTGATGGGGCTGGGGATTTCACCCTTAATAATCTCATGCGCGCGAGATTTCTCGATTTCTGGATCAGGAATCGGAACCGCGTTCAACAATAATTGAGTATAAGGGTGCATCGGATTTTCGAATAGCTCGTCGCCATCAGCCAATTCTACCACGTGCCCCAAGTACATTACGGCAACACGGTGACAAATGTGACGAACAACACTCAAATCGTGCGAAATAAACAGGTATGTGAGATCGAACTCATCACGCAAATCTTCAAGCAAATTGATGACCTGCGCTTGGATCGACACGTCCAACGCTGAGACGGCCTCATCACAAATGATCAATTCAGGTTCCATGGCCAAGGCACGTGCAATACCAACACGTTGACGCTGTCCACCTGACATTTCATGCGGGTAACGATCAGCAAAAGCTGATGCAAGACCACATACATTCAACAAATAACGAACTCGGGTCTGACGATCTGCTTCAGAAGGAATAATATTATGAACCTTCATGGGCTCGGAGAGGATATCTCCAACCTTCATACGTGGGTTCAAAGAGCTGTATGGATCCTGAAAGATCACTTGGATCTTCTTGCGGACATCAATCATCTGTTTCGAATTGAACTGAGTGATGTCCGAGCCGTTGTAAATGATTTCACCAGCTGTCGGCTTTTCCAATTGCAGAATACACCGACCTGTCGTGGTTTTACCGCAACCAGACTCGCCAACCACACCAAGAGTTTCACCGCGGAAAATCTGGAAGCTGACGTCATCAACTGCTTTCACATGCGCAACCACTTTAGGGATGAAAACACCCTCAGTGACGGGGAAGTACATCTTCAAGTTTTTAACATCTACGAGGACTTCTTCGAAGCCGTCGGAGCTACCAGTTTTAGATACACGCTTTTGTGTTTTAACGTCGTTCATCCCACGACCTCTTTAATTTCTTTCGCCAAATTCTCTTTCTCGAAGCAAGCAGAGGTATGACCGGGGCCAACTTCTTCTAGAACTGGGAAGCTTTTCGAGCACGCGTCAGTCGAGAAACGACAACGCGGACGGAAAGAGCAGCCCTGATCCAATTTTGTTAGATCAGGCGGCTGACCATCAACGGGATCCAATTTTTCTGTACGCTGACGATCCATACGAGGAATCGATTTCAGCAGCGCCAAAGTGTATGGGTGCCGTGGCTTGTGATAAATTTCGGTCGCCGTCCCAGATTCGATGATTCTGCCCGCGTACATCACGTTCACACGATCAGCATAACGTGCCACAACGCCCAGGTTATGCGTGATGATAATCATCGCAACACCAAGATCACGCGTCAGGTTCTTCATCAACTCAAGAATTTGGGCCTGGATGGTCACGTCGAGAGCCGTAGTCGGCTCATCGGCAATGATCAGTTTAGGATCGCAAGCAAGCGCCATCGCGATCACAACACGCTGTCTCATACCACCAGATAAATGGTGCGGATACTGAGACAAGCGACGCTCAGGTTCCGAAATACCCACCAAGTCGAGCAACTTCGTCGCCTTTGCCATTGCGTCCTTCTCGGACATTTGCAAATGCGCAATCATCGGCTCGGTCAGCTGCAATCCAATTGTCAAAACTGGATTGAGAGACGTCATCGGCTCTTGGAAGATCATGCCGATATCGCGACCACGGATGCTGCGCATCTCGTCATCGGTCAATGCCAATAGATCCTTGCCATCAAAATTGACGGAACCGCCGACAATTTTTCCTGGAGGCCATGGAATGAGGCGCATGATGCTCATCGCGGTTACGGACTTGCCGGAACCAGATTCACCCACCACTGCTACAGTTTCACCCTGCTCGACCGTGTACGAAACACCATCGACAGCTTTAACTATGCCTGCTGACGTAAAGAATTGCGTCTGCAAGTTATCAATTTCTAAAAGGGCCACGTTTCCTCCCTATGAAAACCACCCGGTTTTTAGTGTTTTGTTGTTATTGAGACCAAAACGTAGTGACGCCTGCGCAGAGTGTCAATCGATATAGGCGTATCATTTTCTGCCTTTTTGACTAAGTTTTCATCATCACTACTCAAACGGGTGCAAAAACGGCAGGAGAAACATTGTTTCTGTGAACTGTTTGAGTTTTCTTGTGCAAACGCAAATGGATAACAATAAATGTAATGTTCTTTCGTAGAACCCTCAAACCATAGGAATATCCCAATATGTCATCAGAGCAGTTTAACCGTGGCCTTGCTTGCCGCAAAGAAGTTTTAGGTGCCGAATACGTAGAAAAATCCCTGAGTAAAGCCGACGATTTCAATCGTGACTTTCAAGAAATGGTGACCGAATACTGTTGGGGTGGCACCTGGGGTCGAGGCGTACTCTCTAAGCGCGATCGCTCCATCTTAAATCTTGGGATGCTCGCTGGGTTGGGCAAATCAACCGAATTCAAGTTACACTTTAAAGGTGCAATGACAAACGGCATACCTATTGAAGATTTGCGTGAAATTTTAATCCAGATCGCGGTTTACTGCGGTATCCCTGCTGGGATCGAAGCATTCAGGCTTGCACGCGAAGTTTTCGAAGCCGAAGGCATCGATGTTTCCAATATGGATAGTGGAAAATAATCATGAGCCAATCAAAAGTTATCGGATTCGTCGGACTGGGTCAGATGGGCGGACCAATGGCATCAAACATTACTGCCGGCGGTGCCGACATTATTGTATATGACAAGGCCGGCACGGCAGAACGCGCACCAGAGGGTGCTAAACTCGCCAACAGCTTCGAAAGCGTTCTGAATTCTGCTGATACGGTATTCTTATCAGTTCCTGATGGGCCTGTATCTTTGGCATTAGCAAAAGAGATCGCTGCATCAAAGGATCGAAGGGCTACTGTCATTGTTGATCTTTCAACGATCGGCCCAGAAGCCGCCCGTGAAGCCAACGAGATTTTATCTGCCGCAGGCGTCACATATATTGATGCACCTGTCTCTGGTGGCCAAGCTGGCGCCAAGGCTGGCACTATAACCGTCATGTGGGGCGGGCCAAAGCCCGTGATGGACGAACACGAAGACGTTTTGAAATCATTCTCCAAGAACGTTTTTCACTGCGGTGACGATCCTGGCCAAGGCCAGGCGGTGAAGGTCTTGAACAACTACCTATCGGCCATCGCCATGTCAGCAACCTCAGAAGCTGTTCTTTACGGTTTGTCACAAGGCATCGACATGAAAACGATGCTTGATGTGGTAAACGTCTCCACAGGTCAGAACACAGCAACGGCTGATAAATTTCCAAAGCGTGTTTTGACGGAAACTTTTGATGCTGGTTTCAAAACCAAATTGCTGACCAAGGACGTAAACTTGTTCATGAGGAATGCCAAGGCAGCAGGCACACCGGTGACATTGGCGTCAACGTTGGCCGCTATTTGGAATGGGGCAGATGCCACGTTGCCAGACAGCGACTTCACAAGGATCTACGAATACATTCGCGAAAAAGGATAAGCCGCGCTTGGGGATGAGGGGGCTTAGTATCCCTCATCCAGCAACGGAAATGCCGAGAGCGGATGCGGCGGTTTGACTGTTTCTGTCTCTCGGTACAAATGTGCTGGTTCTAGTTCCGCATAACTTTTGACGCCTAGCAGTCCGAGCACCGTCTCGACTTCGTTCTCAAGTAACTCCAACATACGCACGACACCTGCCTGACCTGCTGCAGCGTATGCGAGGCCCTGTAGGCGCCCAATACCGACCGCATCGGCCCCAAGGATCATCGCTTTCACAATATCGCTTCCGCGCATGATCCCGCCGTCCAACATCACCCGGGCACGACCATCAACGGCTGAGACGACTTCGGGCAAAACATCGATTCCACCCCGGCCATGATCCAACTGACGACCACCGTGGTTGGAAACATAAACCACATCACAGCCTTCTTTGACGGCAATCTCTGCATCCTCGGCAGTTGCGATGCCTTTTAACATAAGCGGGATATCGTACTTGTCGCGAATGCGTTTAAAGTCATCCCAACAAAATGACCTTTGGTATTCTTCGCCGACAGCCTGTGTCTGGCGAGATACCGATATAAAGCCTTTGGCTTTGTCGCGTTCGCGCCGTCCGTAGTAGTCCAGATCAATGGTAAAGCAGAATCCCATGTAGCCATGGTCAATGGCACGATCGATATAATCATCGACCCACGCAGTATCACCACGCACATAAAGTTGGAATATTCGCGCGGCATCTGGTGCGGCCTCTGCTACTTTTTCCAAACCCGGTTTGCAAACCGAGCTGAGCATATGGGCAACACCAAACTCACCAACGGCACGAGAGACCCCTGCTCCACCATCAGGATAAAGTTGCTGTAACGATCCAATCGGCGCCATGACCACAGGTAAACGTAACTCTCGGCCCAAAAACGAGCATCCGGCAGATAAACCACTGACGTCTCGCATGACACGCGGTCGGAAAGATAACTTATCAAGCGCCATGCGATTGCGATTTTGCGTGGTCTCTGTTTCGGCACCACCAATAACATAGTCCCATGCCCCATCATCAATGTTCGCCCGTGCTGCTGGCACAAACTGCTGCAAACACTGAAACTTCGCCTGGATATCGGTTGGGTCGCTCGCACCATCAGCCATGTTTTATTTCCTCAAGCTTTATGAATGGGTTTCTTCGTAATGATCACCCCGTCAAAATCAGCGTAAACGTAGTCACCCGGATTGACGACGATGCCACCGAATTGAAGTGTGACATCTGCCTTGCCAATACCATCAGTGCAGGGGCGCATTGGCGTACATTTCAAGGCCTTTGTGCCAAAATCGAGTTCGGCAAATTCATGGGTATCGCGGACGGCACCATTGAACACCATTCCGGCCCAGCCATGATCAAAAGCTTCTTGCGCAATGTTCCCGCCACACAATGCTCGGCGCTGCGACCCGCGACCATCAACAACCAGAACCTTACCATTGCCACCACGTGCCAAGACTTCACGAATACCTTTATTGTCCTCATACGTAGAGAACGTCACAGCTTCGCCATGGAAACAGGCACGCTTTGCGAAATCATAGAACATCAACTCACATACTTGAGCATCAGGTTCATCATCACAAATATCTGCGCACCTGATAATTACCTGATCTGACATATGGGATGTTCCTTTGGGGAGCTTGGTTCAGTTTTTATCAAATGAAACTTTACGGGGTCTTGGGATCACGGTCCATCATCGTTACATTAGAAAAAGACGTCACCTAATCAGAAAAATGAACAGAGGAGAATGCACGTGGCAAAATTCGCCATTTTCGTAACGGTCAAAATCAAAGAGGACAAAATTGAAGATTTCCTGGCACAAGCTTACGCCAATGCAACAACTGCAGTACGCGATGAGCCGAACTGCCATATGTTTCGGGTTATGCAAAACCAAGAAGACCCGAATACCGTCCATTTTTATGAAGTCTACACAAATGCAGACTGCCTAGATGAGCATCGCGAAACTTTGCACTACAAAGCCTATAACAAAGCGACGGCAGATATGATTGCAGATAAATCCATCGTGAAGGTCGACGTCCTGCAATAGGCCTGCGCTACGTTTTTTCTTTCGCAAAGACGAGCAAGATGATGGCGCCAACAAGCATCAGTGCGGCAACGGCCAACCAAGACATGCCGTACTGATTGCCCGTCATATCTAGGATTTTACCAAACAACGGCGGGCCAACCACACCGCCGATGGACCACGCCACACCGTTAAAGCCGATCGCGGAACCGACCAGTTCCTCAGGAACCGACTCAGCTGTCATCGCCAAGATCAATGCCGCATAGGATGCGATGGTGCCGCCCATAACGAAGACCAATAACATCAGCCCCCAATGCGGCCAGGATGGGTTAACGAAATAAGCTACGCAGCACGCCAGCACACCAACTGTGACCACGCCAGCAACCACGCCTTTGCGCCGTCCTTCGAATAGCGTGTCCGAAACATATGAGAAACCTACTCTGCCAAATGCGCTGGCACCTTGGGCAAAGGCGACCCCCATCGCTGCAACCGGCTGGCTTACCTGTGCAGCATCTCGCAAGAAAAGTGCTGTGTAGGAAAACAGGCTCGACTGCCCCGTATTTAGCAAAATACACGAAGCACAAATCACATTCATGTTTCGATTCGTGAGGACGATTTTTAAATCTCGAAAAATGGCGCGCATACCGCCAACGCCCCAAGTCGGCTTTCGAGTTAACGGCAACCACAGAATTGCCCCAACAAACGTCATACCTGCCGCAATCCAAAGGACATTTTGCCAATCCATATATGCCGCCAGTGCGCCACCACCAGCACCAATCACACCGCCCAAGGGCACGCCCAATTGCTTAAGGCCCATGGCCGTACCGCGCCATTGCGCCGGAAACCATCTGACAACGCCCTTGGCTGTCGCCGGATTCACGAACGAATACCCCAGGCCGATCAAAAATGCTGCTATCAGTGCTGCTTGAAAATCCTCAGCAACAGAAAATAACAACGTGCCCGCAAACATCGTCAGCATCGCGCCAAACAGTGTCCAACCAACACCTAATCGATCCGTAATCACGCCGCTTGGAATGGCAGAAATCAATTGCGCGCCAAAAACAGCAGACATAAAGAAACCAAATTGCGCAGCCGTAATATCTAGATCTTCGCGAATGATCGGTCCCATCGCCATAATCGACAGATAGCATGCCGTCCCGACGGTATGTACCAGCGACAACAACACGATACGCCCTCGCCATGGATTAACGCCGGGGGGCAATCCAGGCGGTGGATCATTCTCTAGAATTTTTGATGGATCTTCGGTGTCAGCCACGGTGGCCACCTTCTTTGAACCAGAACGCCAAAGCAAAAGTGCCAGCGATGACAATCGCTGATGATACGGCCCATGCAGCACCATATCCGCCCCAATTGTCTACGACCCATCCAAATATAATCGGACCGATTGCACCACCGATGTGCACACCCAGCATGTTCACGCCTATGGCTGATCCCGCCAGTCGTGGTTCCACTGATTCAACCACTACCGCCTGGGCTATTGGCGCGAACGACGCAATTGTCATGCCCAGCGCCAATATCACGATCAATGTTATCCAAAGCGGGCTGCCGGGTCCGATCAATGCCAGCAACCCTAGGAACACCCCTGCAACACCGCAAATCATCGTGAGCAAAAATGCGCGTCTGTTCGGATAGTAACGATCGCAGATCACACCCCATCCGATCCGTGCCACCGCGCTTGCTGTTTGTGCTAGGCCAATCGCCAGCCCTGCAACCTCTTGGCTGGTTCTCAAGGTTGCCGTCATAAACAAGGTTAGGAACCCAAAGAAGTTGGTCTGCCCTACATTCAAAAAACCATTTACGATGGCGTAAAGATTAAAATTCCAATCTCCCAACAATGTGCCCATATTCGCCATGATGCTTTTGCGTTGATCAAGCGGCGTAGGAACATGAAATCGCATCAGGCTAAGGCAAAAAATCCCGTTGGCTGCAATCAATACCGCCACACCCCACATGATGCTCTGCCAATCGATCGATGCTGCCAGTGCACCATTCCCAGCAGCGATCACACCGCCGATGGGAACCCCAACTTGTTTCAGGCCCATGGCTGTACCGCGGCGTTCTTTTGGAAACCAGTCGAGGACACCTCGCGCTGTTGATGGGTTCGAGAGAGAATAACCCAACCCCATCAAAAACATCGCAAGTATGCATTGGATGTATCCAACGGCGACCGCGAGAGTCACTGCGGCCATACACATCAAGACATGCGCAATTACTAAAGTTCGACCCACGCCAATCCGATCGGTTACTGCTCCTGCTGGCACTGATCCAAACGACTGGGCTACATAGTATGCGGAGATAAATGCGCCGAACTCAGCAGCAGACAAATCTAGACGTAGCGATATCAACGGGGCCATCGCCATCACCGAGACGATATTTACCGTGCCCACCGTATGCGACAAGATCAGCGCGGGAAGACGATTAACCCATGGGTTACCTTGGTCGAGAGCACTGCTCAATGCTGTAGCGCCCGACCATCCATATCATCATCGGCAAGGCCCAGGTGACGCATCGCACTTGGCGCAATATCGATTGCAGATGTTGCGTCTTCGATCAGCGCACCTTTATCAAATCCAGCTCCCACACAGATCAAAAATGGGCTCTGTTCATATCGGCCGAGGCCACCGTGCTGACCGCACCCGACATTGTTGGAAATCTTCAGATCACCCTGGAATGCGACGCTGCTCCCCGGTGCACCGTCGGCACTTGGCGTTTCACTATGGGCGGCAATCACAACAATATCGATACCGCCATCAGGGTTGAGACCAAGGTCCGAAATCTGTGGCCCTTCGACAACGCGACCGATACGATTGTCCGCGGCCAAAACGTTGGCAATGGCGGTTCGTCGTGATTTTGCGTCTTCTGACAAATAAATCGTGGCACTCAGGCCTTGTGGTGCAATCGCTACATCAGGAGATCCTGGGCCGTCTTTTAATCCCGCTTCGATCAGAATTTTTTCAAGATCGACAATCTCGCTGATCGTCTCATGACCGTGGTCTGACGCACAAATGAACAAGATGTCACCGGCATCAACACCTGCGCTGATATTGTCGTAAATACGACCGGCCTGCGCATCGGCAGAACGAATGACATCAAAATGTGCTGGCGACCCCATCGACACCGAGTGCTGCGTGCTGTCCGGTTCACACTGCCAGATAAGGGCAAGCGCAGGCTTTTGATCGTGTAGCACATCGTCAATGAACCGCTGTGCCATTGCGCTATCACCCTCTGCGTCATGGCCGACACCCAACGGTTCTGCCGTCAATCGACCGGGCGCGAATGCTACATCGCGGTGAAACAAATGCCCGTGTCCATCAGGGTCTAGAAAAATGCCCGCGCCAGGCGATGCGTTGGCATAAATGACAGCCCCTCCCACATCTTTGACACGCTCTGACATGGTGGGCACTTTCAACGTACGGCCATTGGCCTCGGCGAATTTGTCACGGAATGATGGGGGGCCAACGCTAAGAACCTCAAGGCCGTCGCCCAAATCCAGTGCGACGGCATTTCCTTCCAAACCGTTACGACCAGGCAGACACCCTGTCGCAATCGACGCGGCCGTTGTTCGTGTCGTTGAGGGGAAAACACCACCGTGCGATGTGAATTGGGTTCCTGCTTTGGCAATGCGTAACAGATTTGGTGTGGTCTCGGGGGTGACCATGTCAGACCGAAGACCGTCGCAAATGACGATAACCACACGTTTCATTTTTAAGTTCCTATATCTCTGTGACTATTTGAAATCGAAGTCTAATTCCTCAATCGAATACAACAAGGCCATCAACAGCAGTGACACCCTCACCCTCTGCTTTGACGATCAACGGATTAATTTCTGCCTCTGATGGCGCCAAACTGGCATTCGCCAATTGAGACAGGTCGACCAATGCCTGTGCCAGGGCTTCAAGATCGCCCTTTGGTAAGTTTCGGTATCCACGCAGCGGTGCCAAACCTTTGACCTCTTCGATCATCTGCTCCGCCTCGTGATGAGTAATTGGCGCCATTCGGATAGCAGTATCACCATACACTTCAGCCAATATGCCGCCGGGTGCTAATACAACGATGGGTCCGACTTGAGGATCACACCGATACCCAATCAACACTTCGCCAACACCAGAAATCATTTCTTCGATTAAGAAATTTTCGATCTGAACGTCCGGTTTTACCCGAGCAACATTCTCAATGATGGCTGACATGGCCTCGGTCAATTCTTGGACATTTTGGATACCCAATTTGACGGCGCCAGCTTCGGTTTTGTGCGGAAGTTCTGATGACAAAGCCTTCACAACAACGGGGAATGCAATGTCATTTGGTGCAGATGCGTTTGTGGATACGATCCAATGACGTGCAACGGGTATCCCTAAATATGAAAATAGGGCGAGGGATTCTGCTTCGTCCAAAGTTCCTGTTTTCTTTTGGATGATTTGCTTGTTGCCACTCGCCGCCAGGTCCGACGGCGCCCGCCAATCAAAGAATGCCCGCATGGCATCAGCACATGCTTCGGGGGTTCTGAATGCTGCAATCCCGGCATCAGCAAGCAAGTTCAAAGACGCTTCCGCTTGCGGCACCATAAACGCTGCCACGGGTTTCTTGGCGTCCTTAGCCGTTTCGACAATGGGGGCAACGGCCAGTTCAGGATGAAATTGCGCAGACGAGCCAACGACGCAAACGGCCGCATCGCATTCGTCACTATTCAATAGTTCCGTTAACGCTGCCCCGTAAACACCATCGCGCGTTCCCGCCATGGTCAGATCGATCAAGGGACCACGCCCAATCGTTAGATCAAAATCAGCCAATCTTTTATGGACAGCCTCAGGGGCAGGAATGATATCCAATCCAGCGGCACCCAAACGGTCAACAACTGTTGATGCTCCTCCACCTGTCGTTGTCATGACGCCAACCCGTTTGCCCTTGGGCGGTGTTTGCCCAATCAATAGCGGCGGCATTTCGAATAACGCTTCGAGCGTTTCAATCCGCACAATTCCACATGACCTAAAGAACGCATCGACCGCTTTGTCTTCACCCGCCAACGCACCGGAATGAGACAGTGCAACGGCTGCACCCGCTTGTGACCGTCCCAGTTTATAGGCAATTACAGGTTTACCTGCAGCATAGGCCCGTCGCGCAGCAGTCGCGATTTTCGGGGCATCGCGAATGGCTTCTAAAAACAACAGTATCGCGTCCGTCTCGGGATCATCGACCAATGCGTTGATCAATTCACCCACACCGATATCGGCCTCGTTCCCAACAGACAGCAGCCGCGAGAAACCAATTCCCCGAGCATCACCACGCGATAACAACGTTCCCAATATCGTACCGCTTTGCGAGACCAAGCCTAGACGTCCAGGTTTGAGTTTTGGCATTTCGAGCACGGCATTAACCGACAACGTCAATCCACCAATAGGACTGATGACACCCATGCTGTTAGGCCCCAGCACGCGCACACCAGCCAACCTGGCAACATCCAACAACTGCTGCTGCAGCAACTGCCCCTCAGCGCCTCGTTCCGCAAATCCGTCAGAATAAACCGTCGCGACAGAAATCCCCTTTGCGCCACATTCTTTGACCGCATCTAGAACATGTTCTGTTGGAACCATGATAAACGCTTGGTCGCAGGGACCATCAATATCGCCAATGGATTTATAAGCACGTCGCCCTTGCACATCATCCCGACGTGGGTTGATCGGATAGATTTTGCCCGCATACCCGTGCGCATCCAAAAATCGTTGTGGACGGCCTGTGTTCTTAGTGGGGTCCGCCGACGCGCCAACCAGCGCGACACCGCGCGGGTTCAACAAAGCGTCAGTCAGCACGCTCATGCGGGCTTCGGTGGGCGTTGCGAGAACCTACGATCAAAGACACCTTCGGCAATTCTGTTCATCATCATTTCTGACGAACCACCAGCGATCATCCAGCCACGGGTTCGGCGAAAACAGTATTCAACCAACGAGTCTTGAGAATACCCGGCAGCACCCAGTACCTGCATCGCCTCGCTGGCAACTTCATGGCCTGCCCTATTACAGGCAAGCTTTGCCAATGCTGTATCCATAGCAGATGGGAACCCGTTATCCGCACTCACAGCCGCTTTGTAGAGCAATAATTGCGCGGACTCGATCTTCAATTTCATTTCAGCGAACTTCCATTGAAGTCCTTGGAATTCACATAACAGGCGGTCAAATTGCTTACGCTGGAGCGCGTGCTCACGAGCCATTTCAAAAGCAAAACGCCCCAATGCAACCGCACGGGCTGAGTTGCCCAAACGCTCTACGTTGAAGCCCGCGATCTGCTGCTTAAAACCACCTTCACGCAATAAAATATTTTCAGCAGGGATATAGGCATCTTCGAAATAAATCTGACACCACTCTTCACCGCCCAAATACTGGACCGCTTGACCGCGTGAAACACCATCCGTATCCGGCTCAACCAGCACAGAACCAATACCATGAGTGCCTGGGCCGTATCGGCAATAGACTAAAAACAGGACTGCTTCTGGGCTGTGTGTTGAAAACACTTTGGTACCG
>ENA-UOXV01002308-UOXV01002308.1-marine-metagenome-genome-assembly--contig:-NODE-2308-length-25123-cov-6.370911_pt1 | contig 25123 bp, 31 predicted proteins | sample MGYA00238165_ERZ766961 | MGnify/ENA primary metagenome ERZ766961 (study PRJEB28924, sample SAMN03173240) | marine metagenome | biome: Marine; feature: Water; material: Subsurface seawater | place: North... | reverse complement strand
GGGCGTGACGCCAGACGAGAAGCTGCTGCGGGCGATGCAGGGGCGGGCGACGGCGTTGGCGGGGGAGTTCAGCCCGCAGGACGTCGCGAACACGGTCTGGGCGCATGCTTGTTTTGGGTTTCCATGTGGTAAGGGGGAGAAGGAGTGGTTCGAGATTCTTGCGTCTAGGCTGCTCGAGGTCGTATCAAAAATGGAGCCGAAATTTGAATGCCAGGTGCATCAATGGCTATTAACGTTCGATCTGGAGCCGTCGTGGGACCTTTCCTCTCTGGCGCAGGTGAACGTTGTGAAGCAACAGCTTGGCGAGCGCTGTCGGCGATCGTTTGTCCTCGAAGATCCTAAACCCTCAGATCTGCAGGTTGATCTCGCTCTCATCTCACGCCTTACATTCTCAGACCGCTCCCTCGTGTGAGTTCTGAGTGACCTCTCTCCTCGCCCGCAGAGGGACGTCGCAAAGGCGCTCCGGAGATCGTTTCCAGATTACGAGATCACAGAGGAACATGAAGACCAAAAGTCTGGCTACAGTATTGACATGCGAGTAGAGGGGAATCATGCTGGCACTGACGTTGTCTGGGCCGTGGAAGTGGACGGGCCTTCGCACTTCTTGCAGGTGCGCACTATACCATCGCGTGTGGTATTGCCACCTATCTAAGAGTTTTCATTCTTTTCGAGACCGTATCACTAGCTTCCAAGGAGTGAATCGCGCCCATGCACAGGGGCCGAGCGGCCGCTTGCCGACTGGCAGCACACTGCTCAAGCAGCGGCAGCTTGGACAGCTCGGCTACAAGGTGGTGTCGGTTCCGTGGTGGGAGTGGAACGCACTCCGTCGAGACAAGGACAAGGAGCAGGCTTACTTGTTCAAAGCACTTGTGGGGTTTGCGCCCTCACAGGCCCCAAAGAAGGAAAAGAGGGAGGCCAAAAAGGAGATGGTCCCGAAGAATGAGGCGGACAAGGAAAACAAGGATACATTGCTCGACGAGCGACTCACGTCAGTTGACTGGGACGATGATGCTGCATTGAAGAAGTTGACCAATGAGGTGCTGAAGCAATACCTCAAGAAACACAACGTTCGTTTTTCGGGGTTGAACAAGACACGCGCCCAATTCTGTTCTGCTTCATTATCTCGTTTTGAAATGGGCTACCTCTCTGAACCTTTTGCCCCCCGTGATGTATGAGCAAATGAATTTCTGTGTGCAGGGTGGCTTGATAGAACGCATCAAGAATCACCGGAATGGAATATAGGAGGGGATCCTTGCTCCCTGAGCAGGTAATTCGTGCACCATGGATGCCTGCGCGTTGGCCTAGAAGCAGCAGTTTTGTCCCATGCTTTACGCGCATGCGCGTGAAACTCGATGGGTGTGACGCTGGAAGCGTGAATGAAGGCCGAAGCAACGCGTGAAGATTTTATTGGTGATGCCGGAAAAGGCTCGGTCTCGCGGTGAAGCTTTTCCTTCTCCCTCGTGGTTCTTTTTCGCGTGACTGCCTGACTCTAATTTCATCATGCTGGGTGTTGACGAGCAAAGCGAATCTAGATCTTGGGTGTACTGGTGTCAGTAAACGTTCATTTCCCCTCACTAGCTGTGAGCCCTCTTCTTGCGAGAATATTCTAACGTTCCCATTCGGCAAATCCATCGTGCCTCCCAGAATGCAAGATTGAACACGCAAAACAAACGGCCACAAATGCTTATTCTCTCCTGACTCTACGGTGCTAGCTGCATGGTCTGCGCGCCCATCCCTGCAACGGCAATCTGAAGTGCCCCTCCTGCAACTTGCTTCGCATCAACACACGTGGCATCACAAACCTGCACAAACCAATTTATGTCATGTCAAACATGGTCGCTTCGTGGATGGAGACGACGGATCAATCTCAGAGTGTAGACCAGGACAGGCACCTCAGTTACATCTGAAGCGAGGAGCTCAAGTCGGGGCATCCCCCAAACATTGACGCGTTGGTCCGCCCCCACTGTCACAGCCACAGCCTTGCACCCGCTGGTCGTGACAGATGGTAACGGCCGATTGGTGGCATTCCATTCCGCAACACATACTCCCCTGCAAGACGAACAAAGATTTGAACTCTACGACCCCAGCTTCACAGGATGGCCAGCATTGCACTGGCAAACACATCCACACCCCAGGATTCGCAAGAAGAGGCAGGGACGTACCGAATGGTAGATGCATGAGCACCCACCACAAGAGCGCCTTCTTTGCAATTCTGAAGGACAAGCCCGTCGCAGGACTCTGAGAGGCTGAAAGTAAATCGCAACGAGCAAAGCTTTTGGTCGTCACCTATTGTAAAATCCAATAATCAGTCCGGGTTTCAGGCTTGTGAGAGCACCTTACAAAAAACATACGAGATGAAGCGTACAGAAAATGTGAAATTCAGAAGGAGCACAACAAGCTAGGCCAAAAACTTCATCGCAAAAGGCTCTTGTGGGCTTGAGAGAAGAGTAAATCCGGACAGTTTCCTGCAGAAATCAGCGTTGCAGTAGCAGTGGCTTGATCTGTTTCACATATCATCAATCCAACCTGTCCCAGGGCAAAGGTGGAACTAAGCGCACCCATCTCGACAACATATTTGATTTTGCCGCTAGCCGTTACCAAGGCAAATTATGATCAAGGCGAAGTGTAGAATGCAAGTCTGTGGCACTTCAGATGATGCTGGGATGCTTTTGGCATACCCCATTTATGCCACTCTGATGACGTTGCATACTCCAAAGCGGTGTTTCAACCGTCATCGAATCTTCTTCTGTTGAAGTTTCTAATCGTTCTCGAGCCCCTCTGCCTCCTCGTCCGCCTCTGCCGGCGGCACCTCGTCCCTCACCGCCAAATTCACCTTCGGGTTGAAACGCTCTACCACTTGAGGGATCAAGAGCGCGATCGACGATTGAGGAGACATCCTGTTGAGTTACAGAATCACTTCAATGGTTCGAAGTCTTCTTCACTTCACAATGGGAACAGAGGGACGTATATCCTCAAGATGGATACGTCAGAGGATTGGGCTCCACGAGCTTTACCCAGATGGCAACAACTCCATCGGCACCTCCAGTGACCACGAGACGCCTTCCAAGGATCCAGGCAGAAGACGATGAAAGCAGAGTGGAAGCATGACGCCGCATCAAAGCACCAACGATCCACTCACGTCGTTGAATATGAAAGAAAAGCAATCTGATGCATCGCGATTCAGCGGCATGCGATGCCCTCAAGATATTGGGGTGGGTTCAACGAGAGCCTGTAGAATGACGAGAACAATTGGGAGTTCAAACCACTACGCACCTTACTAGTGCGTCATCTGCACCCACAATGACAGCCACGATATCCCCGTCTGCGTCTTGACATGCGTCTGCTGAAAACGCCTCAAGCGACATGAAACGTCGCATGGCAGCTTTTTGGCTAGGCAGTCTGACCGTGCTAAGCAGCCGCATGCCTCTTGAAGCGTTGCCGGGAGGAGATATCAACCAGCACACAAGAACGTCTTTTGCGCCGCCTGCAACAAGAAAACGATCGCCTGGGGTAACAACAGGAGAATTCAGATGTCTTGTCAACACAGCCGTCGGTTTGTTCGGTGGGCAAAATGAATTGTCAAAACGATGGGTCCCATCGAATGGAGAGGTGTTCTCAACTACCAGATTTTAGGTCAAAAGATGCAAAGCAGCGAAGTGCAGCTCCAAGTTGGACGTGCCGTTCGCCCTCAAGCGTTGCCTGCAACAGGAGAGTTGTGAATTAGTTAACAGTATTTGCATCAAATGATGATACAAAGCAGAACTCACCGAACAAAGCAATGCCGCATCGTGCACCTCCCGTTGATCGAGAATCTTGAGCGTGCCTGAGGACCAGGATCCATTGTCGGGCTTCAGGGATCGACGCCTTGGAACGAGTACATTCGCTAAAATGAGAAACCCTCAACATCACACAGAAAGGAAGCGTCAAGATTCGAAATCCAGACCGGAAATATCATACCGTCCTCGCTCGCAGTAATCAGGGAGCAGTCAGTGACATGCTCGATCGAATGCACCTCCCTTCCATGGAACCAAGTCCCCTTTCCTCCACATACCGTCATCCCCAGGGCGCTCCTGCCATCCTGCTGGCCATGTTTGGACACATGCAGCCTGCAAAGCACTCATTTCGCTGTTAGTCACTATCTCCCAACGAACATGTGAGGAGATGAAAATGCGAGGGACTCTTACATGCCGTCCCGAACAAATGTCAGAACCAAGTTGTGACACTGTTTCGTTCCAGCAACACATTCTGGTATGATTTCATCTTGCGCATCATCTGAGCCGCCTCCTACGAATACAGCACCACGATTAAAAACCCATTCAGTAATATTCAAAGCTTTTTGACAGTGATGAGGGTCGGAGGCTGTTGAACCTGCAAAGTGGAAGGCGTAGGGGCGCCGCGCGCCACCGCACACTATGGACACGAGAGTGCGGCGCTGAGGAACATGACGTACAACGAAGCGCATGTGCTGGAAGCCAGTGATGAGAAGCTCGCGCGATTCAGTCCACGAAACCCCGGTAATCAGCTCCATTTTCCCCCATCCTTGCACTGCACCCTCCTTGATAAGCGACACATCCAGACCACCCCTGTCACGTTTTCCGCGTGAGTCCTCCTGAGATAATTCTGGTATGCACCTCCGCATGGGTCCTAACGAGTATTCAGATACCGGCTGTCACGTGAGCACACGAGCCGCCACATACATACAGCTCCATCACGCCCAGTAGAGTACAGAAGTCCAGAGGAGTGCTCGAGTACGAGAGCTGTTACCTGAATCATTCAGGTCCCACTCACTGTGAACAACCTCTTGCAAAACACTTAAAAAAGTGCAATAAGGAAGGTCATGCACTGGCTCATCTCGAATGCAGATGCAGAACGGCCACATCAGGTCTACAGGGGCAGTCTTCTACGGGGTTCTCACTGAATTTTGCCGATGCGCACGGCGCTCCAGGAAGCACGCAGATTCACAAGGTCGATCCGATGTCACGGGAGTGCTGTCACACCATTCTTCTTGTGCTTGTTGGAACTCGGAACTCTGTGCGAGGAGAAACACACCAAGATTGCCCTTGCGGTCGCCGCAGACAAACACCTGACGGGGCTTTCCAAATATTGTTTTACCGGCGATGATTGATGATGGAATGATTTCCGCCTCAACCAGACAGGTAATCCGGCACTTCGTGCCCATCCGAAATTTCGCAAGCTCCATGGGTGGCGATGGCACCGACGTCCCGAATGACGAATCTGATGATGCATGAAGAGCCCAGCGCTTGATGATGCCCCCTTCTGGGGTAGCGGGATTATCCGCCGAGTAAGCCCCGACACCACCCCGTGCCTCTAACGACACACAAGGGTGAACCAAGAAGATATCCATCACGTGTCCGAGATGCGCTCGCAAAACCACGGTTCGCGGCGTCACGACAGGCCCAGCATGAACCGACAAGCACACAACGCATATCGCGCCAAGGGCGTCGCCGAGCATCGCGAACGCCCTCCCACCCGTGCTTTTCCAATCCCCGTGCACAGCGATCGCTGTGAACTGCAACGCCGGCTCGGCAAGGAGACAATGCCAAGCAGCGGCGGGGCGTTCGGATTCACCGGCGCGTGGTGCGCAGGTGAGATCTAGAAGTAGCACTCTTCCCTGGTTTGTTCCGCACACCGCTGCACTACCATCGTGGGTGAGCGCCACACACCGTACGAACTCCTCGCGGCCACCGCCCGGTGGGACCTCGTCTGAGCGCACCACATCGTCCGGGAAGGTCGGGATCGAAAACGCCTCGGTGTCGAAGGCCAGTTCGGGCTCGTCTCCCTCCCCGCCACCTTCAGCCTCGGGCCCAGCCTCCGCGTCGCGAGGCCGTCCTTGAGTCTCAGGAACCATGTATAGCCGCACCGTGGCATCATTCCCTCCTGTAGCCACCTGGCACAGCAACACAATCCAGAACTTACGAACTAACTTAGCAGCGCTAATATATTAGATGCATCTCACGAACTGCTCTCGACACATTCGAAAAGATGATACTTTCGACAACTTCGGAAGGTTCACTCGAAAGATCAAGGGGTTTCTTAATTTGGTGTACCCGCAACACAGCATCCTCCGAAGCATCATCCCTCGAGTCGACCCTAGCGCATCCAACAAGTTTTGCAGAGGGGCAGAGAACGACCCTCCATACATGCTTCCCTTGATGACCGCGAAGAACTCCCACGCATCGCCCCTCTTCCGAACTTTCTGCACCTTGGAACGCAATGGGGCTGCCTTCCCGTGATTCCGATCGGATGAGAGGAGGTCCCAGCAGAGAGGGGACTCGGTAGATGCGCGATGACCTGCAATGGAAAGATAGTGGGAAATCAGCTAAACGCGCCGCGGCTTTGAGTTTATGCCAGGACGGGTGAAACACCCATCTTCGCTTGCCGTTGAAACAACGTCTTGAAACACATCACAGCCCCAAATTCTGGCGGCGTGCCCCCACAGAGTGCTCACGAGCACAAGTTGCGACAAACATGCATCCTGGGCAGAGTTCTCGTTTGCAATGTCATTTTCAGACATGCATCGCCACACGCGAACACTTCGATCTTCTGCGGCAGATAGCAATACCTGAACAGTGAATTGCCGCAGTGGCGTATCCACCTTTATCAGCACATCCATCGAGAGAGCTAGGTTGGCCGAAAGAATGCATGCAAACAAACCTGGCCATCTCGCCTCCATCGAAGTGCATGAATGACACCGGTATGGCCAGTTAGCCGCTGCTCGATCTGTGCGTGGAATGTACCAAATTTCAATGATGCTAGGACCCGAATACAGAGTTCAGATTTCATACCGCAGGGTGGGATGGAGTTGGCAAATCAATATCACAGACCATTCTAACGATCTGCGTTGGCGAATCATCTTCGCTGCTGGCGCTCCTACTGCGATTGAACGATTCATCGGGCGGCAGAGACCAGACCATTATCTGATGATTCACGCAGGCACATCTGTCAGGAAAAACGGAAGGCTTTGGCAAATTTCGTCATGCACATATTTAGTGATGAGAAGGAGGAAGCCTCGCGTGTGAATCCTGCGGCTGCGACAGCGAGCGAGCTTGCAGAGTCGCCGTGGAATGCCATGCTCATGAGAACGGGCTGGTCATCTGCCTTGATTCTCCTGATTTTACTTCCTCCGCGTGCCCAGTTCCATATCTCCACGAAGTTGTGCGCAAACCCCACTGCGAACCAGCCCCACCGTGCTGCAGCCGCGAGACCTGCCCTCACGTCGGCGATGGGTTCAAATGAGTTTTATTGCGCTGATTCACTGAGTGTCTCTGGTCTCCGGGCTCAGCAACATGGCAAGAGCTAGGTACCTTGCTCGTACTTTGAGCGCGGTGGAGTCACAAGCCGGACCTGCACAATAAGGTTTAGGGAACTACCGACACGACCTGGCAAGCTACAATCTGCCCCTATAGCAAGCCATCGACCGCACCCATCACGGATCTGATGCTCTCTCGTCACCTCGAGGATCCAATCGTCAAGTTCTGGCAGCGTCGTAATCGGCCCGCTTGGCGTAATCAGTCCCTTGTAATCCTTCAATGGGGGATGTGCGAGTCGCATGATCGCGACACGCTTCTCGGAGTAGACTGCAACCACCAAGGAAAATTCGTCATCGCTTCCCGACCGATTCGACGAGATAACACGAGACGAAGTTCCGTGGACCTGCAGGCGGGGCCGTTTGATAGGAGTTCACGACTTCAGTATTCGCGTTTTTGCGAATGGGTTGTCTTCCTCAATCATGATGGTGCGTGAGGAAGGGAAAGGAGTGCACTCTTCCGTAGTCGAAGACCCGAACTGATCCGGAGGCACTGACGTGCACAAAGTTTCCACTCCCTGAGAGCACCGTGCCTGTCTCAGGCACCCACTCAAGGCACGTGATAGGCCCCAAGAACGCTCGCTTGTGCAACGGGGGTGTCGCTATCACGTCGCCATCCTCCATGCTGCACGGGGGTCTCCTAGCGATCCGTCCTCCGGAAGGGCCCGCCTCGTTGGACAGTTGTCAGGTTTCTCAGGGCGCGCGTTCGCGTTTTCAGTTTTCGCGTAGCTCGTTTCTCCGGATTTATTCCTTCCGTCTGCGCGAATACCACTCTCACAATTGCCTGTATTCTATGTTGGGTTTACCAACTTGTTACAGATGCACAGCGATCCCACTCAATTAGACCCACCTTTGCTTCTGATCACGTGGGATCAGAAACGTGTTGCGCCCACCTCCGCTGCATGGCGGCGGCAAACGCAGCAGGTCGACTCAGTACGGCCCGCGCATGCGTTGACCGAGAATGAAAGCGTGTTGATCTCCGCTGCAGTGATTCAGCATCCTCGGTTGCCCTCGATCCATCTACCTTGCTGCAGCGGTCTGTCGATCGATTCTTGCAACTTGACGTCGAATCCCCCTCTGGGTGTAACGGGCTGGAGCCATGTCTTCGACTTGCTGCCTGAAAAATGTCCGTCCGCGCTGATGGAATCCCGGGGTTATGGGAGCACAATGAGGTGAAACCAGCGTCTGAGAGCAAGTCACCGCGGGCTGCCGCAATATCGTTTATTGCAGATAGGAGCCCTTGATCAGTTCCGTGGAGGGCCTCCAGCTCGCGCAGGGCGCTCCCAAATTTTCCAACGAGAGCCCTTGCTCTCGATTTGTCTGCGTCGTGCCGCTCCTCTTTCAAGACATGTGCTTCAGAAAAATCATCGAGGCACAGAAGCGCTGGGCTGCCCAGTCTCTTAACGCCGTTCCTGTACTCGATCCAACTGGAGTCCTCAACATTGGGTTTGCGGTCAGAAGCCAGGTCGGCGTTATCAGCAGCACTCCGCCCCAGCGCTCGATGCCCTATTTGTTGACTGCTCTGATCAGATGCACCGACTTTGTCACTTTGAACGGCGAGACAGATCGCTGGTGATGCTGTTGGCCAAGAGTGGATGCTGGCTGCCTCCTCTTGCTCTTCTCGGCGTGCAGAAAGATATCGGCTCCTCGCCAACTCAAGGACCTGTCCCTCTGCAGATGAGCGAAGCTGTTCGACTAGGAATCGTTCGCGTCGCACTGCTGCGCGACGCTGGTGGAGGTCCTCTGCGACGCTCTGTGCATGGTCCAGGCCATTCGCTATGGAGCATATTGTGGCTTCCGCAACTGACACCGCGAGCGACGCATCGTCCATCCGCAGTTCAGCTAGTGCCATACGTTCCTCAAAGTCACCTGCCCTCGCACCCGTGAGGTGCAATCCCTTGCCCTCGCTGAGCAGGAAGCTCATCTGACCGTCCGCGAGCCTTCCTTGATCGACCGGACTCGCAGATCCGATGGGACTCGACATAAAGCTCGAATCATGCAAGGCATCCCTTGCAACCCTTTCCAAAGCAGGCAAACGGGTTAGCCGTTCCGCCGGCATCCTCCTCTCTTTCCCGAGAGGGCCCGCCTCAGAACTATCTGAACTACAAAAACATCGCAAAAAACACGACATCCCGTCTCTCATTTTATTCAATACACCCTCTGGCGGGAGAGCCCAAATTTCTTCCCAGTGGAGCACTTCGCGCGGCGGTGTCACGACACTACGCGGGCATGTTGCGGGATCGCCGGGGCCCCGCAGGGTGGCCCGCAGCGGTCCCGAACTGTGCTGGGACATGCAGCCGCACGTCCCAAGACAGCTCATTAATGGCTCCAATGGCTTCCATGTATTTCTACAGGTGGACGCACCACCCCCCAAGGGCAAGAGAGGGCGAGCCGGACACGATTCAGCTGTCAGGGGCGGAAGGCGAACGCCCGATGCCGCGCGACAGGACGTCGCGCAATTCAAGCCCTGCCCGCTCGTTGACGAGTAGGCCCACGTACCCCTCTTTTGCCGCCGCCTGCCGCACATGGCCGCGCGTCACCTTCTCACGCGCGCTCGCTGTGTCCGATCCCGCCACAGACAGTGCTCTTAGCCCGGCGCCTCCTGAGGACGCCGTGTGCGACCACGCGCAAGTGCGGCCCGGGCGCGTGCCCACGCTCACAACGTCCCTGCTAGAGTGCGCTTGAGCCGGCGAGAGGGTTGCGATCGCACCTCGACGTTGGCCCCATCGTCGTCGACCAGCGCAATCTCGTCGTTGCTCAGACCCCACCGCTTCGCCAGCTGCACGCAGGACAAGGGCTTCAGCATGTCGAGGCCCTTGTCGCACATTCTTGCAACTCGGGGCGATCAAAATTGGCGAGCGCGAGGGCAGCAGCGCCCCCGCATCATGCGAGCACTATCCTCTCCCGCGCGTCGCAGGGGAAACGAAACAACTCACAATTTCCATGTGGTATTGCTTCTGCTGCGGCATCGGGCCATTTAGCCCAAGTTCGCGCCATGCAGCTTCGTGTTGGTAGTTCTCCGGGTAAGCCGCCACGATCGGAATCTCCTTTTCAAAACGCTTTCCAAAGTAGTGCTTGAAGTGAGTTCTGACGAGATCCGCGCCTGCAACATGCGTCGGCGGCGCCCTGTGCAATACCGCCAGATCAGAACCAACCTCTTGGAGGTCACTTTGCGCGTGTGCAATCTGTGGCTTGCAAGACTAGGAACACACTTGAAGCCGTCGGCAAAGGTGGCGATGCCCACGCAGAAGTTGTGCTCGAGGAGCGCGGGTAGTAGCAGCTGGAACGTGGGCGAAACATTGTTCTGCATTGACAAGGCACCATCGTTCAGCGCCAAATGATGACGGCTCGAGTATAGCTCCACCCGCTCTGGGCCACGTGCATTGGCACACCTGAAGGTAAACGTTCAGCTGCTCCAGGCGAACACGCCCACCCGAGTGCTTGATCGTGATCGTGCAGTCAAAGTCGAAGACAACAGCCTGTGGGGCGTCCGAATCGTCAGATTCAATCATGTATCGACCATGGCCTTCCGAAATTGCTTGACGGCCGATCGCGTGCTCGCGAGACTTGCCTTCACTCCGCTTCTCTGGAAAGTCGTAATGACTTGCTCGATCCCTCGTTCGTCAGGAATCGCCCCATGCGACATCTTGGGAGTCTGCGTGTCGATCCCCAGTCACAGGACATGAGCGTGGCCGGCGGGGAACAAGCAATCGCGTGGTTGCACTAGGACAGGAAAGTTGACAAACAAGAACGACCGGCTACGCCACAGTAGAACCTTGGATCGGGAATTTGCACCTGCATCGAAGAACTGACGGAGCAGATCTGAGCGACGCAGGTAACCCCCAGGAAGCTGCGCGCCAGGCCCGGCGCGGCAGAAATGAAGGAGGGCCTCGTGCTGTATTGGGTTTCGGGCAGCGGGAGAACCGCCCCCGGTCACGCCTATCGCTCTCTCCGCCCAGAAAGCGCGGTGCCCCTGCTCCGTTTGCGGTCCTGGATCCGGGCGAGGTTTCAGAACCAGAACCTAGAATGGTCAGGAAGCGTGAAAGCGCGCTGCGGCCAGATAGCAAACTGTGCCAAACAGCTGCGACAGGTCGGCTATGAAAGCCCGCACAAGTTGGCAAGCGAAAACAATGATCACTGAATCGAGCTGCGGCGCTTTTACCCGCCCCGACACACCCCGCGGACGCGGAACTCTGCAACCACGAGAGGTCTCCCTTACAGCAGAGACTTGAAAATGGGGGTAATGGCTCAAGAGGCTTTGCGGATCCGCACAGGGAGGGTCTGACATGCGGCTTCTTACATCGTGGTGAGTGAGGGAATCCGGGATCGTTCCAGCGAACGATGAGCTGCCTGCATTCGAGGATTTGGAGCCACCGGTGCACTCGTCAAGGGGGGCCCGAGCCAGTGCGAAAGAAGCAAGAGGATCTATGGGGTCCATACTTGGGGCGCACTGCACCGCGCGGAGTGGGTGGGAGGCGCAGAGGTTCATTGCAGGCCCGAATCGCCATTTTTGTGGTTGTAACTTCCTTCATGTCGACTACGACCAGCCCGTCGCTCCTTGATGCCTGCTCGTTGGCTCGTCGGACTGGCAAGCCATCATTGCGGGCCTCGCCCGTGCACGCGGAAGGATCGTGGGGAGACATGCTCCGACCCGAGCGAGATTTTGCCCGTCTTGGCGACCTTTGCTGGAAGAGCATATGTCTTCAAATCGTCAGTGGGGTCGCATCCTCACTTGCAGATGACGTCTCAGCTTCCAGGGAGAGCTGCTTGCGCCTTCGGGGAGGGAGGAGGCAGCAGCGCAGAAAGGGCAAGGGGGCAGCCACGGGAAAGGGAGCGCCACGAGGACGGCCAGCGAAAAATACCTCAGACCCACCTGTATGGCATCGCCCGTCCAATGGCATTCCTTTGGGCCCTGCGACTCATGGCTACTGGTTCTGGCGCCCGCTGCTCTTTTGGCAGCTCAGCGAAAGTGACCTCGTCCTTGTGCGCAGGCGAGGGTTGACATCGACGCGGACGGCGCAGCAGGGGATACTGTTCCATCGAAACGCTCGGCCGGTGGCGCGAGAGATCAGGTGCGGTCGCGAGGGCGCTTGCCGGCGGCTCTTCGGACCGGCGGGCGCGCCGCCTCGCCCGGCGAGGACCTGGCGAGGGTGGTCCGTTCGGCGTCCCCGGGCGCGCGCCGCGCCCCCGAGAACTACTCGGACGAGGTGCGCGCGATGGAGCTCGCGCGGCGGCGCTTCATCCGCGAAGAGACCGAGGTGCTGAACCACTTCGCGCCGCGCGCCCACGCGGCCCGCGGCGCACAAGCCGCTTCGAGCCGCGGCGACGACTCGGGGCGGGGCGGGGATTCGCGGCACGGGGCAGGGAGGAAGACGGAGCGGGAGGAGGACGCGGAGATGCTGAGGGCCGCGGCGACGGACGTGGCGGGCTACGAGGAGAACTTGCTGGACCGGCTGCATGAGGCGCTGCCGCTGCGGGAGCAGCCGGGCATCCTGCAGGGCGGCAAGCTGCGCCCGTACCAGCTTGAGGGACTCAACTGGCTCGCGGGGCTGTATCGGAACGGCGTGTCAGGCATTCTCGCAGATGAGATGGGCCTGGGAAAGACGGTGCAGACAGTCGCCATGATCGGTCGCCCCCGGCACTCGAACCCGCGCTCGCGACATCCTCGCTGCGAGGCCGGGCCTGACAGACCGGCGGCGCGGCGCAGGCATGCTAGCGCAGCACGGGGCCCCCGGCTTCCATGCAGTTCTGGCTCCAAAGTCGACCCTCTCAAACTGGGAGAAGGAGTTTGCCAAGTGGCTGCCGTCCTGCCGCCTCATCGTCCTCCAGGGTTCTGCCGAAGAGCGCCGGGAGATCGTTCGCACCAGACTCGCGACGGGCGACTTCGATGTCCTGCTAACGTCCTACGAAGTGTTCCTCCGCGAAAAGAACGCGATTAGGAAGGTGGGCGCCTTGTGTGTCTCCCGCCGCCGTCAAACACCGCGCCATTGCGCGGCTTGCGTGCGTTACCAGCGAGAGCTCACGCGCTGCACATTGGGCGGCTGGCGCAGGTGTCGTGGCGGTACTTTGCCATCGACGAAGCGCACCGCATTAAGAACGAGGCCTCGCAGCTGGCCCTCGTAGCGCGCGAGCTGCGGACTGCGGCGCGGCTGCTCATCACGGGCACGCCGCTGCAGAACAATTTGCACGAGCTGTGGGCGCTCCTCAACTTCCTCTTGCCCGAGGAATTCCACTCGGCAGAAGACTTTGACACGTTCTTCAGGGTCACGGATGCAGCCGCCGCCAAAGATGTCTCCGTTCGCCTGCAGGGCGTGCTGCGTCCGTTTATGCTTCGCAGGTGCGCATCACCTCGCACGCGTCGACCTTGAGAGCGCGTCCGCATGGGCGCCGTCTCATGCATGGAGGCGGCGCCGCCTACATGCACCATTGGGGGTGCTGATGAGTGGCGGCGCCGATGATCAGGTTGAAGCGCGAGGTCGAGGCAAGTCTGCTACCCAAGCAGGAAATCAACGTGTACCTGCCCATGACATCGATGCAGAAGCGGCTGTACTCGAACATCCTCATGAAAGGTAAGCGCGCACCTACCCCCTAAACCCCCTCGAGACCCGGCGCGGGATGTAGAACCGAGTGCGATCGGCACGGTCACATTTTGGTGTGCGCAGACGTGCAGGCAATCAGCGGAAAGGGGGGCGACCGTTCACAGCTGCTCAACATCGTGATGCAGCTGCGAAAAGCGTGCAACCACCCGTACCTCTTCGAGGGCCAGGAGCCCGGCCCACCATTCGTGGAGGGCGAGCACCTCGTGCTCAACGCGGGCAAGACGCGCGCGCTCGACAGGCTGCTGGCCAAGATGCGCGCGGCCGGGTCGCGTGTGCTCATCTTCTCGCAGATGACGCGCATGCTCGACATCCTCGAGGACCTGTGCAACTTCCGCGGCTACAAGTTCTGCCGCATCGACGGGCAGACGGTCGGTCGCGAGCGGCAGGAGCAGATCGATGCGTTCATGGACGACGCGTCCGACCACTTCATCTTCTTGCTGTCGACGCGTGCGGGGGGCCTGGGGCTGAATCTACAGAAGGCCGACAAGGTGGTGATCTACGACTCGGACTGGAACCCGCAGGCAGACATCCAGGCCATGGACCGCGCGCACCGGATCGGGCAGACCAAGCAGGTCGTCGTCTACCGTTTCATCCACGAGCAGAGCGTGGAGGAGAAGGTCACGTTACCCTTTCCTCCCGTTCCTCCTTACGACACCCGCCGCTTAGGGCACGCGCCGCGCCACCTGCGCCGCAGCGCTCCGCTCAGGCGCTGAGCGGAGCGCGGCGGCGCAGGTGGTGGAGCGTGCCTTCAAGAAGCTGTTCCTCGACGCGCTCTTCATCCAGCAGGGGCTGTCGCATCGCGAGCACCAGGCGATGGCGCGCGACGAGCTGCTCGAGATGGTGCGCTTCGGCGCCGACTCGGTCGTGCGGATGGGCGAGGGCGAAGGCGAGGCGGACCTGGACCTCGACGCGCTGATTGAGGCCGGACGCGCGCGTACCGACGAGCTCCGCACGGCGGTCGGCACACAGGCCGCGTCCTTTTCGCTGCTCCCGTCCGACGCCAGCTTCGACCGCACCAAGGACAAACTGTACAAGGCGAGCGAGGCCGCGCCGCGCGCCGCCGCCGAGGCCCCGGACTTCTATCTCGAGCTCGGCAAGCGCCGCCGTGAGCCGCGAAAGGAGGGTCGGCGCCCCCTCCCACCTCCCACAGAGCAGCGTGCCCGCGCCGCGCCGGCGGCGGCCGTTGCTCACGGCGGTTGATGTAACGGTAGGCTTCTACAACGAGGACGCCTCGTTCCGGCACCAGCTGCGGTCGTACCCGGAGCTCAAGGTGCCGGACAAGAGCGAGGGGCGGGACCGGGAGAGCAAGGACAAAGAGGGCGTGGTGCCACGCTTCCCGCGGCACATGCTGATGCCCTCGCTGCAGGACTACCACTTTGTGAACGCCTCGCGCCTCTCTGCGCTGCTCGAAAAGAAGCGGCACTGGTTCCGCTCAGCCCACAGGGCCAAGTCGCGGCTGGAAGAGGAGCTGCGGCAGGAAGGACCGTCCTACAAGGGGGGAGAGAAGGGGGCGGCGGCGCGAGAGACCGAGCGCCCGGCGGGGGCGGGCCTCGAGGGGCTCACCGCGGAGGAGGACGCGGAGCTGCGGGCGATCCGGGCGGAGAGCTTCGAGGAGTGGACCTTCAAGGACTTTTCGCACTTCCGCCGCGCGAGCATCAAGTACGGCCGCGGCGCGCTCCCCGCGATCGCGGCGGCGCTTCCGCACAAGCCGCGCGACGAGGTCGAGCGCTACACGTGCGCCTTCTGGGACAAGGGCCCCGCCGCGCTGCGGGGCTGGGACGCGCTCGTCCGGCAGGTCGAGCGTGGCGAGGCCGTCATCGCCCAGCGCAAGGTGCTTGCCTGCTAGCCTTCGCCCCCCCCCCCCCCCCCCCCGCCCCTGCGTCCGCCCCGGCGGAGTGACCGGTTGGCGTGCCCCTGACCCGTCGGCGCGTGGCGCTGGCGCTGGCAGGGGTTTATGGACGTTGTGCAGGAGGCGCTGGCCAAGGTGCCGACGCCGCGGCAGCTGCGGGTGGAGTACAAGAAGGGCGCGGAGCGGCGCCCCTGGACCGAGGCGTCGGACCGCTTCCTGCTACAGACGGTCGCCGAGGTCGGGTACGGGCGCTGGCGCGAGGTGCAGCGGCGGATCCGCGGGACGGTGGAGTGGACTGCTGACTTCTTCTTCAAGTCGCGCGACGCCGATGACCTCCGCGCCCGCTTCAAGTCGCTCGTCCGCATGCTCCAGCGGCAGGAGCGCGAGGCCAAGGCCACCGTGGACCCGGCCTCGGTCAGCAAGCGCCCCTACATCAAGAGCAAAGGCGCGCACGTGGAGGCCAAGGCCGGCGGTGGCACCAAGCCCGAGAACATCGCCAAGGCTCCCAATGTGACGCGGCACGACGGGCGCGCCAACCATGACGGTGGCACCAAGGCCGCTGGGGATCCGAGCCAGGACCCGCCGCCCGTGCGCGGTGCCGCGGGCGGCAAACGCACAGCCGGCCAGGGCGCCGCGACGCTGCCGCCGGGAGAGCGGCTCCGCGCGGCGCTGGGGGAGAAGAGGGCCGTGGACGGGCCGCACGGAAAGCGCGCGCGAAGGGCGGTGGGCGATGCCGCGCCGCAGCCCATGGAGTGAATAAAAAGGCAGGGCTTGGGAGTAATGGCTCAAGAGGCTTCACTGCGGATCCAGCAGGTGAAGGCAGGGTTAAGTGCTTCACAGAGCACGCGAGGCGCCCCCGCCCCCCGGCCCACGTCCCACGCGCGCCTTACCAGACAGCGACGCACCGCACCTCGATGCTCTCGCGGTCAGGCGCACCGGGGGCACTCGTGGGGTCCGCAAAGGCCGAGTGCAACGCAAAGGTGCTCACGCCGGCGCCCTCTGCGGCGCCCGGGGCGTCAACGAGGCTCCTCGCCAGCGCGCCGTGCGAGTCCCACTGCTTGAGGACGAGCGCCTCCTCGCGCCGCATCTCCGGAAAGTAGCGCCAGCGGTGCGCCGGGTTGGCGCGGCTGAAGTAGTTCTCCCCAACGCGGTCCGCATAGTGGATTTCAAACGTCACGAGGTCCGAACCCGGCGACATGCTGCTGCTGTCGACGCAGGCTAGCGGGAAGCGCCTTACGGGCTCGATGGTAATCGAGCGCCACACATTGATGATGCCCCAGCGCCGCCGCCCAGCGGCCACATCTTCACAAAGCTCCTTGGGGAGCAGCGGCATTCCCTGCAGCTGCTCGCGGAGCACGTCGTTGCTCTTGGGCGGTTCGCCCAGCATTGCGACGCGACGTGGCGCGCTGGCCAGCGTGTAGTCTCCGTGCACCAGCGATGCAGGCGCTTGCACCTGCGAGCCGCCATCGATCCTCTTTCCGGATGTTTCTCCGCCAGCCGACCGGACATTGTAATCGAAAGCCTTGACAAAGGCAGCCCCAGAGGAGGCCTTGACAAGCTCCTCGCACGTGGGAAAGTAAGAGTCGACGATGGAGGCTTGGTTGTAGAAGTCGATCGAGTCGGAAACTGGAAACATGCGGAGCTCGAACCCATTTGCATCGAGCGTCAGCGCCTCGGGACGACCGTTCCGCACGTCTACGCACGTTGCCTCCCAGACAGCTCCTTCGAGGCCGGAGTCAGAGCCGTTCAGGTCTCGACGCGCAACGACCTTCTCAACATCGCGCCCTTGGTAGTTCATCATGCCCTGCACGGATTCAATTGCACCATCTTTCCCGCGGTGCACTTCCCCCTGCTTTGTGACCATGCTTGGCCATGGCGTCATCCCTGCAAGGGCGAGGCCGGAAACCAGCCGAGGAACCAAGGCGACGGACAGGCTGGCTGGCGGTGCGTGAAAGAGATCGGAGTTCCCACAAAAGGATTTGACAAGCAAGGAGGCTGCCCTCTGTCCTCTCAAACGATGGGGCGGCCGAGAGGTGTGATTCTCGCCGTCCTGGTTTCAGCATGTCTTGTATCATGTGTCACCGCGTTCCATCCTGGTCTCACATATTTGACGCGACAACGGGTCAACCGCGGCCAGCGATTGTGTATGCAAAAGTCTCCCTCTCCCGGAGACAATGATCTTGCGAACAGCGTGCTCTCGAAGCTGTGCCCACTTCTCAAAGTTGTTGCAAACTCAGACCCGACGGCGCCAAGGAACCAGGCGCTTGAGACTGCGCTAACCGGTTTCTCTTCCATGGCACGCCTTCCATGGGGAGCGGAGGTCGCGCCTGAGGTCGCTGCAGACCCAAAACGTCCCGAGAAGCCGATCGTGATCTACGAGTTCGAGGCGTGCCCCTTCTGCCGCCGCGTGCGGGAGCTTGTGACGTACCTTGACCTCGAGGTCGAGATTAGGCCATGCCCGAAGGGCTCCATCCGGCACCGGAACGAGGTGGCAGATCTGGGCGGGAAGCAGTTGTTTCCTTTCATGATGGACCCAAACACCGGAACATCTCTCTACGGTACAAGTGCCCTCTCGAACCCGCGCCGCGGTTACCACCCGTCGCTAAAGCAGCGGGCCCGCCTTCCGTGCAGAGAGCGCGGACATCGCCGCGTACCTGCTGCAGGAGTACGGCCAGGGCGCCGCGATGCCTCCAGGGCTCCTCCAGTCAACGCTCTTCACCGGCTGGGTCCCGACGCTGCTCCGTGCGGGCCGCGGCATGTCGCGCTGGGATGGCGCGCTTGCCGAGGCGCCTCAGGAGCCGCTGCAGCTCTGGAACTACGAAAATAACCAGTTCTGCCGGAAACCGCCCGCCGCCGCTGCCACCAGCGGCACGGGCTTCGCGGGCGCTGACGCCGCGCGGCCCGCGGCAGGCTGGTGCGCGAGGCGCTGTGCGAGCTCGAGCTCCCGTTTGTGGTCAAGAGCGCGGGGAAGGGGGTTGCTTCCCGCCCCGCCCCGCCCCGCCCCGTGCTGACTTGTGACTCCGCCCCGTGCTGACTTGTGACTCTGCCCCGGGCGGCGCGCGCGCCGCGCAGTCGCCGCGGCGCGCCGAGCTGCTCGAGCTCTCGGGGGCCACACGCTGCCCCTTCCTCCTCGACCCCAACACGGGCGAGAAGGTTCCGCCTTCCTCGCACCCGCGACACGCCGCCCGCCCCGCGCATCGCTTCCGCGCGCGCCTGTGAGCGGCGAGGCGCCTCGCTATCGCGCCGGTGCACATCGGCACGCCCGTTCGCACCCACGCGCGTGCGACTGCGCAGGTCACGGATTCCGCGGCAATCATGGAGTACCTCTTCGCAACGTACGCAGCGCCTTCGACCTCTCCAGCATAATGTCAACTACTGTTCGGCATGATGTCAACACCACTTCTGCAGTGTCAATGACCACTTGCGCATGGCGTCAAGCGCCACACCGCCGCGGCAATTGCACACCGCTCACGGAATCGCACGCGCCATTGCCGGGGGTTGATTCGATCGCTTTTGCTGTGACTTGATTGAACATGTAATGCTTACACTCGCGGGACATAGTGCCCCGGCACGAATGAGGGCACGCTGAGGCGTGCGCACAAACTCACTTGGAGGAGCACGCGCCGCCTAGCGAATGGAAGAATCCGGCCAGGCCGGTCTTCTTCTTGGAAGGGGATCCCGGCATGACAGACGGGAGGATGCGGATGCACGCGCGATCCTTCCGCTCTGCGTCCGCGTTCCCGTGGACAGATAGCTCCTGTGCTGCTTCGAGAAGCTCGTCACATTCCTCCTCCTTCTGTGCCAACGCGTGCTTCGTCTCCTGGAGCTCATCGCTCAGGAGCTGTATCCGCCGCATCATCACCGTGTGCTCCATGTCGCGTCGTCGTTGCTCCTCCTCCACCATTTTCATCCCATGCTTCATTGCCTCCTCACGGCACTGCCGAAAGCGAGTCGCGCGCTCCGATTCCAGCGCCGCAAGGCGGTCCAGGCTCTTCTGCAGCATGTCCTCGAGACTTGCCCCGTCAGCTCCTCGCCGGTGCGTCGCCCGCTCCGCCCGCGGCTCGGTGAAGGCCCGGCGCTCTTGCGAGGGGCTGGCGCCCTCTTCGCTGTCCGCGTGCCCTGGGGTGTGCGGCACGCTCCTGCTCCCAGCCAAGCGCACGCTCGGCGAGGCATGAGTGTAAGAGACTTCACTCCCGCCGATCTTCTCAGCCTGCGCGCAAGGATGCACATCAGCGGCGGCGCATGCTCCCTCTCGGCTCCCCTCTCGGCAGCGCATTTTTCCGACTGTTTCGGGTCGACTGCGGGAAGCGACCTCCATGTATCGCGGGGTTGTCTGCACGACTGGAAGATGGTCCATATCCGGCGATATTTGCGCCTTCATAGCAGCTGATCCCATTCCAACAGCAGGAGAAGAGGGGCCCTGTCATCCCAGGAACGACTGTCAGCATGAGAGACCAGTTTGTTCATGGAAACCGATGCGCTACGCGAGCACTTGCCACTGATGAGCGTCCTGGAGCTGCGTGGGACTGGCCTCGTATGGCGACTCGGAGCGATGTTCCTCGTCGCGTGGCGTCGCTTCGTCGACAAACAGGCGCAGATCCGTCGAGACATGGTTGGACAGCACGGACGCGGTAGCTCCGCAGGGACCTGATGGTGTTTCCCAGGCGGCCAGCTCTGGCATCATCGCAAGCATACGCTTGGTCGCTGAGGGACGCTGCTGATCAGCCATCCCAGCCGGTGCAGTGCGAACCAACCCAACCTCGCTCTTTCCGCCCAATTGAGGTCCGCCCCCCGTTTCATTTCGGGAAAATTTCAGCGGCCACTTTTGACGTGATCGTACGTCGGCCAGTCGAGACGTCCAGCCTCTAGGGTACTATTGGCGGGGGGCGAACACCGCCCCACTCGACCCGACGCCTTCACCAGACTCTGGTCCGGTGAAACAGATCAGCGCACACGCCCACGGACACGGAGATTAAGTACGATTCACTGTCACGCTGCGGAATCGTGGAAAAGTTGTGCAGCGGTGAACTCGGAGAGAACCAGCGCCACGCCCTCCGCACGCACGCAGGGCAACTCAGCCACTGCGTGGGCACTCCCGCTGCTCTCGCCCTCGCAGACTGCACACCCCGCGGCGCCTCTGCCTCCGCCAATACCCTAGATTTAGAGCAAGTCGGCGCGCCCTCCAACCTCGACCGGCTCGGCTGTCGACTGTCGACTGCGCCCTGCAGCGCGCGCCTTTTACTTCTTGTTCTTGCCCTTGCCCTTCTTGCCCTTGGGCTCGGCCTCCTTGCCCGTGAGGTCCGCCACCTTGTCCGCCACGGCCGTCTGCAGCTTCTTGAACTCCTCCGGATACGCCACCGCGCCCGCCGCGCCCGCGACGATCGCGAGCGGCAGGCACGCCGCTGCCCGCCCGACGCCGCGCCCGTCAGCTGCCCGCCCTCCAGCGACCGGGAGCCGCGGCTCGCGCGGGACGGCGCTCGGGCTCGCATGCCCGGGGGAATGGTGGGCGCGGGCGGGGAAGCACCAAATGGGTTTGCAGAGCGGTCCTTTGCAGCGGCCGGGGAGGATTTCGAGAACAAGGCCGGCAGGCTCGGCAGCTCTGCCTTCTCCCACGCCTGGGCGATCGCCGAGCTGACGTTGGCCGCGCCGCCCTCCACGAGGCCCCACGCCTGGGCCGAGCCTTGGCTGATCTTGTTGCCCAGCGCCACCGACGCCTCGGCCGTCGCCTTGCCCAGCGCCACTGACGCCTCTGCGGTCCTGTTCAGGCCCGTGTTGGCGCCGCGCAGCGCTAGCTTCCCGAAGCGCTTGCCGTACGTGCCCGCCGCCTTGGTCGCATTCACCGAGGCCGCCGCAGTGAGCTTGGCCGCGCGCACGCCCGCCGCGGAGCTCAGCGTGTACGCCTCGGCACCCCAGTACCAGACCTTGGTGCCCAGCCGCGACACCGCCGGCGCCGCGGCCTGCACGCGCGCCTCGAGCTGCCAGCCGGCGCGCACGCGCGTCAGCGCCGCGCGCGCAGCCCGCCTCAGACCGGCCCCGCGGCAGGCTCCGGCGGGCGCGGGCGCGGGCGCGGGGGCGGGGCGCACGGGGTTGAGGCCGAGGTCGTCGGGCGTCTTGAATCCGAGCGCGCGCGACATCGCCACGGGCGCGCGCAGCAGCAGCGCCGTCACGTTGTCCGCCTCGGGGACCTATTTTCGTCGAGGGTTCGGGGTTAGGCGGGGCGGACAGCGCGCGGTGGGGCTGGCGGGTCGGGCGCGGACCTCGACGGTGCCCCAGGCCTCCGGGTAGTGGAGGTCCAAGAAGGAGTGGAGCACGTCCGGCGCCTTCCAGAGCCACATGAGCGCCGACGCCCCAACGGGCGCGAACACGCGGAGTGACGCGAGCCCGGCGCCGCCCTTGTAGCCCGAGAGGGTTCGGAAGCGCACGAACTTGGCCCACTCGCTCGCGAAGGTGAGGTACTGCGAGGACTTGTGCGGCGGGCCCGGGAAGAGGAACCCGTTGTAGACCGTGGTCCAGCGGCGCCCGTCCGCGCTCACCTGCAGCTCGAACTTGTCCGTTCCCGTCGGCACCGCCGCCTTGCCCGCCGCCGCCGCGCGGTTGCCGACCAGCACGCCGCCGACGCGCGCGGCGCGTGCGAGCTCGACCGTCACGAAGCCGCTCTCGAGGCGTCCCGCCACGACCGTGTGCGCGACCGGCGCCACCTTGATGGTCCCGGCCACAGCCTCGACGGCGCCCCGCGCCGCGTCCGTCACCGCATCCAGCGCCTCCGCCACCGCGTCCGCCACCGTCGTCGTCACCGGCGCGACCGCGTCCGCCAGCACGTGCAGCGCGCCTGCGAGCGCGTCCAGCCCGCTGCCCGCCACGCTCGCGGAGAGCGCGCTGGCGTTGGACAGCGCCTCGGTCGCCACCTCGGTCACCGCGCCGGCCGCGGAGCCGAGCGCCGCCGTGGCGTTGGACGCCCCCGCTGCCATCACGGCCGCGGCGTCGGACGTCGCCTCGATCGCGCGCTCGGTCGCGGCCTGCACGCCCTCAACAAAGGCCTTGAGTGCCGAGGGGTCCTCAGGCACCGGCTTCGCCGCCATGGCGTTGCGCAGCAGCACCGAGACCTCCAGTGCGAGCAGCGCCGCACCAACCGCCGCGGCCTCCTGCGCACCGTCATACGCGCGCCGTCAGCACCACGCCGCAACGCCAACCGCCGCTCTACCCGCCCGTACACGGAACCGCACCAGAACTTTCACTCGCCCGTGCATCGCACACGCACTCGCGCCGGCGCGGCGCGGCGGGCGCATCCGCTGCGCTCGGGTCTGAGATGCGCCCCCCCGCGCCCTTCGCGCGAGAGCCGCGCCAGCACCTGCGCTGCGCGGCGCGGGCGCTGACCTGAGGGTGGGCCCGGCACTCGGTCTCCAGCTTCTTGAAGGCGTCCGTCACGGTCTTCGACGCCGCGTCCGCGACGCCGCCGAGGTTGATCCCAGCTGCGACGTCACCAAGCACCTTCCCCGCCGAGCCCAGCACGCCCGCCCCAGCGCCCAGGACTGCGACGGTTCCGTTGGCCACGCTGCCGACCACCAGGTCGGCAAGGGGACCAGCTCCCTTCGTGATCGTGGACCCAGCAGTGACTGCGGCGTCGCGGAGGATGGAACCCCCGGCGCTCGCGGCGCCTACCAGGGCGCCGGTGCTGTTCACAGCCGCACCAACCACGAAGCCAGGCACAGGGCCAGCCACCGAGAGGACAGCGCCGCCAGCCACAGACAGAGCGCCCGCAGCGCTGCCGCAGGCCTTGCCGACCGCGCCACAGCAGGTCGACACCACCCCGCCGAGGGCCTTCGAGGCGCTCTTGCCAGCATCCCGGGCCGAGGACAACGCTTTGCTGGCCCCGTTCGGGGAGTCAGCTCCAGAGCCCTTGCCGAAGCGGCGTTCCTCCGCCCGCGCAGTAAGGATCAGTCCGCGACCCCCCGTAGGGACGTGGTTGAGCGACCGGCGCCCATCGAGGATCGTCGCGGCACCGGGAGCCGGTAGGGCACAGAGGAAGACCGCAAACAGCGCGGCTGCGAGCACCGCGAAGCCGGACCCTGCCATTGCTTAAATCTGCACAAAGAGGCCTCTTGGTACCTCAGACTGCAGTTGGCGACAGGTTCGCACCCCTCTTCCCCCTCGAGCGGCGCGGCGCTGCTCTGCCTTTCCGGGAAGGCGGGGGGTTTAACAGGGGAGTTTCCTCTCCGGTGCGCAATCCGACCGTAAGATTAGCGAAACGACGTGTTCTGGGACGCGACTCGATTGGGTCAGGCTGCGCCCAATCGTTCCCGGAGGCATCCGGGAGCGTGGAGCGGGCACTCCCCCGAATGATCAACTTTCCAGGCCGTGCTGCCTGTCTCATTGGATTTGTCGCCCTAGCGCACGGTATTCCACGTCGGGATGATTGGCCCAGAGATCGCCCTGCAGCTCTCGACGGCACCTCGCCAGGGCTCGGCAATCAGGCAGCTGGGCCTGCAATTGCTGCGGGAATCCTAGCCGTCAACACCTGGCCCTGGCCTCACGCCACATCTGGTGCTTTTGAGGAGCTTGCAGCAGGTCGGACCCGTCAACGCGCCTGCGAGGTGCTTTGAGATGCCTGACCAGTTGGCGTTTGCAGGTCACAGCGCAGTCTCCGCAGTGGAGGCTGGTTGCGCAGTTTGCGAGAGAGAGCAGTGCGATGGAACCGTTGGCTTCGGGGGAAGGTACAGTCCTACCCTTGACCCCTCTTAGCGGCCTCGTGGGATCACAGCTTACAGGACGCACTTCCGCAGCCCGGACTCCGAAGGTGAGGTGACCCTCGATGCGCTCATCATGGACGGGAGCACCTTCAACGTGGGCGCCGTGGGATGCCTCCGGCGGGTCAAGAACGCCATCGGTGCGCGACCACATTGCCGCACCCGCGCATCTACGTGAACAGCCCCTGTCTGACGGCTTTTGCCCGGCTCCATGGCGCGCAGGGGTCGCGCGGGCAGTGCTTGAGCACACCACGCACTCGCTGCTGGTGGGCGACAAGGCGGCGCGCTTCGCGGAGATGGCGGGCTTCGCGCGCGAGGACCTCAACACGTCGCGCTCCGAGGCGCTTGACGCGGCGTGGCGCGCGCAGGCCTGCCAGCCCAGCTTCTTTGTCGGCTTCGCGGACCAGGACGACTCGTGCCCGCCCTACCACCTGCCTAGCGGGCCTCGCGGGCCGCCGGCGGGCACGGGGCGGGCGGCGGGGCGCGGGGAGAGCTTCTGGGTGGGGCGGGACAACCACGACACGATCGGGATGGTGGCGCGCGACAAGCGCGGGCGATTCGCGGCGGGCACCTCGTCCAATGGCGCGAGCCACAAGGCGGCGGG
>ENA-UOXV01002303-UOXV01002303.1-marine-metagenome-genome-assembly--contig:-NODE-2303-length-25155-cov-6.469283_pt1 | contig 25155 bp, 29 predicted proteins | sample MGYA00238165_ERZ766961 | MGnify/ENA primary metagenome ERZ766961 (study PRJEB28924, sample SAMN03173240) | marine metagenome | biome: Marine; feature: Water; material: Subsurface seawater | place: North... | reverse complement strand
ACTACTCCAAAAACTGTGATGAGTAACTCGGCCTGGTTGAAGGCAGAGTGGAACCACTGGGATGCCGATGGTGCCGCGAACATGCGTATCACGTTCTCAACGGCAAAGAAGATGGTACACGATAGATCTGCGTACCTCGCATACTGCCCCCAGAGTTCAACTTGCCTAGCGCCCCTGGATGCCATTGCGATCATGTGTGAAAGGATAACGATTCGTGTGAGGAATATGAAAAAGCGATTCTCAATCACTCGCATTGACTGCACGTGCACCGCGATTCCCGCGTCCAGAACGGGTTCACCATCCTCATCCATGACCTCTGCTTGCAGCGCTGTCTTTGGCGTCCGAACTGACGCCATCCAGCTTTTTGCCTTGCCTGAGGCGACGTCCTGACCAATAATCTCAGCGAACGACGCGTCGACGTGAAGTGCCTTATGCTGTGCAGCTTGCACCTCGCGCAGCTTCTCAAGCTCCATTTCTTCGAAGGCGGAGCCCATCGAGATGCGCACGCGCCGGAATGTTCCCGTAACGATCGCGACAAAGAGGTTTAGGACGAGGAACGTGCACAGAACAGTGGCGAGGACGTAAATGACCCACGTGATAGGCTGCATGAGCGGTTCCGACCACACTGAGCGCCAAAGCACATCCTGGTAGCCCGAGACTGCGACAACCTGTAGAACGGCAGGAAGTGCACCACCAAAATGGTCATAGTGCGAAAGCCCGAGTTGCGGGTTTCCAATGGTTTCACAGCGCTGCCCCGCAGGGCACGAATGATACTGGCCGCGCGAGTCAAGCTCCCATTCTCCGTCGAATTGCCCCGCCGTTTTGTTTGCGATAATCTTGCACCACCGCTCATACGGGTATCCACCGATGATTACCCGCAGCCCCGCCATCTGGCGGGTCCACGTGTCGGCTCCAGGTGCTCCCGCGGGAAGGGAAGCCCTAGTGAGGTTGCACGTCTCCCTCCATTGCGTCAGGTGATCCGATGCGCAAGGCGGCACAATGAGGTCCTCAGTCACACAGCGGCGAGCAAAAGAATGCTGAAATACAGACATGCCCGCAATAGAGAAGGCACACATCATGGCGAAGAGCAGACTGACGGCGGTGATGAGCTGTCGCGACCCAATGCGCATGGCGAGCATGATGTTCTTGATTCCTGCGAATGAGTCAAGACGCTGCGCAGCGCGAAAGATGCGTAGCAGCCGGAATGGCCGCAATGTAAGCCACGTGACGCCAAATAATCGGGCGATCCATTCAACAATCCCAAAGACAAACGCCAGGAGGTCAATAATGTGGAAGAATGACGAATTGATGTATGCGGTCTCATGGCCGTACAAGCCGAGTGCGATGACACCGACTGCGATTTCGAAGCCCAGCACGGTGTATGCTAGTACATCGATCGCCTCGAGCATTGCCACTCCTACCACAGCCTCTGCCAGTAAGTCGCCCGGGCACAAGTACCGGGGGTTTCGGCAGCAAGATGTGAGTGGAGGGGGGAACACCGTATTGGTAAACCCAGGTGTCAGGCTCCGTGCCAGCAGCGCGGAGATCTTGGATGCCCGGCCAAAGAGAAATGTATAGAGCGTTACAGGCAATTATGAGGAAAAAGAAGGCAGCCCATTGGCTGCTCTGCCTGATCCCAAACATGGTGTTGCGTAGGGGCGATCGACGTGAGAGGCCACCGCCAAACCAGGTGCACGAGTGCGGCACGCAGTCGTTGATGGTTCGTGGCTCGCGGCGCACCAGCCCCAATTCACGCATCGCTTTTTCGATCGGGTCCCAGTCCGAGCCTGTCTCCAGCCAATCAAATCAGCTTGACAGCCCGGGCGAGAGGCACGAGCGGTCAGGAGACTTTGGCAAGGGATGGACCGAGCTCACTGTCAGCTTCTTGCGTTGGCTGGGCGCCCCCGCCAGTATCATCAAGCAAGTGCTTGCTTGGTGTGGCTGGGGAGCCCGCCTCCGCTGCTTCATGCATCAGCTCCAAATGTGCCACGGTTGGGGCCTCCTCTTGTTTTTCGGTCGTGTCTAAGTGGCCCTCTTGCATCCTCGCTGCTTCTGGATTGCCCCCCTCCTCGGGATCTGCCCCCCCCTTGACGCCGACAACCTCTTCATTTCTCGCTCCAGATAATTCTCCAGACTTCAGCCCAGCTCGTGAGTGCTCCAGGTCGAACCAACGTCCGTCGTCTACCTTCTGCGGTCCCAACTCGGCCTCCATCTGCCAAGGGTCTCATCCGTGAGTATCTGCAAACCGGGCACATGCAGGACAGTGTCATTGAGAGCAAAGTGCTGATCAGTCGCAACACCTGTGCCACTCGTTCAGCGGCAGCCTCAGCTTCCTCACGCTCCTCTTTCTCGCGGTATTTTTTCAGCTCCACCTGTGCCACCAGCCATTCCCGCTCGTTAGGTCCCAGATGTGCCATGCCCAGTAAACCACTGCAGTGCTTGAAAAATCCCTGGGTCGCATAGCGAACATGCCAGTGAAACTATTAGTACCGTGCTGGTAGCAGCTGATGACGCTTTAATCGATTCTAAGACGGCTTAGTTCGCCCACATTCTAAGCAAGCAGCCAGGGAAGGGAGAAAGGCACCTCCGCCGCATTTAAGCCGGCTAGCCGACCGTGGAGCTCTGCGAGTCGCAGCTTTGCATCGTTGACCTGTTTTTGGGCCTTGCTCCGTATCGGGCTCACCTCCTTTCCGCTGGCAGGGGATGTCGTGACTTGCCCCGTATGATCCTCACTTGGGTTTGCAGGCGGCTGCTCTTCCCAGTCACTGGACCCCTCAGTGTGCCCTTGAAGATGAATAGGTCGGCCTTGCTGAGGCGGGGCATAAGGTTGGGGCATCCTGAAATGATCCCTTGGCGCAGAACCAAGGGAGCAGGATGCGCCCCTAGGGCGGGAGCCCCCCTCCGCCCTGGCACCAACTGAACAGGAAGTCGAACACTTTTGGGATGAAGTACTCTTTTCGTGGAACAGAGGTGGCTTGCAGGCAAGATCCAAGGTTCAGGTGAGGCACAGCACTACCGCCAGAGCTCCACTCTGCCAGTTCTGTGGCTGCATCGCTATGCGTTGATTACACTATGCGTGATTGGAGAGTGTCGGGGTTGCCACACCGTCTGATGTGGCTTGCCCCAGCAACGCAGCGCATGCTGTCGGTGAAGGACACGCGCAGGGGATCTGAGCACAGCGTGCGGCCACGCACCGATGTCTGTTCGGATACAAACGTATCTGGGAAGACTCTGATTCATCTCCGTTGTTTCATCGCAGGTTCCCGCGCGTGCGGGCCTCAGATTGCAGTGAGCTCGCAGGTTGCACCCTCCCCCTGGCAGGAAAACCTAGAGCGCCGTGAGCAACAGCGCAGGGGCTTGCCGAGACCGAGCGAAGCAACGCAAGAATCGAACCCCCCATCCAACTTGTTTTGCGATCCTCATGATCCGACCATAAATGGGCCTGTCATGGGTGTAAGATCAGTGACCTTCAGTAGACTCTGCAGGAGGCTGAATCTGCACCAGACTCGCAGGCATGTCACAGGCCACGTTTGTATCTTCGATCCAGGGTGCGGTAATTCCGTCCTTGGAGGGAGCTACGCTCATAATTGCTGATGTCTCGCTAGGTGCATCACCTTTCCTTTGTTGCTTGTCCTTCACCCGCGGTAGTCAGCGTCCGCTGCGAAGCGCGCCATTTTCGTCGCGTGCAGCGATTTACTGTGGTAAATAGCTGCACACGAAGTATCTCCATCACGACTCGTAATTGCGATACTCGTGTCGTCTGCTCCAGCTCTGCCAGCTGATTGTGTGTGGCCATAGGCAACGTTGGTCAGCTGGCGGCGGACCTAATCGTTACGACACTGGCAATGGAGCGTGTCGCGTATCTTGACGACAGCGCAGTGCTTCCTGTCGCGGGCAATGAGGACGGCGAACTGCACCTTAGCGCGGAGCTCTACCACACGCCTGTCCATGCCCTTTTTCTTCTGCAGCAGCGCTCCGCGTGTATTGTTTCGCATGCTGAGGATCTGGCACAGCGCCTGACATCTTGGGCAGCAGCGGCAAAGTGCAAGAACCTCATCCTTCTCTCCTCGCTCCCCGCTGGTCGCTTCCCTGTACCTGCCTCGTGCGGGTACGCGCTGTGTACCGTGTGTACATTTTTTGGCCACTCACCAGGTGCTATTTTGCGGTGCTCGCGCTAACGCGTTGGGGCGGCGCGCAGACCTTCGCACAGACGCGCGCCTCGCGCGAGGGGTGTTGCTTTCTGCTGCTTGCGCAAACAACGCATGCGCAGCGCGCGAGCGCATCGCCGAACTGGGCTGGGACTGCATTGGGGAGGGCACTGCAGGAGCGGGGGCAGGTGCTGGGGAGGCCGCCCCAGCGGATGGGGCGGCGGCAGTTGCGGCAGGGGCATTGCCTGCAGCGGACGTGGCGCTACAGGAGTCGACGGCTGTGTCACGCGGCATACTCTCGTCGGTGCGCCACATGATATTCCCCACGAATTTGCCCCTCTTCAGTCCTCAATTTGTTGCTCTTTCTCTGTGTAGGCATTGTGGAGAAGTCGCGGGGCAAGCGTATCGTTTGAAAACATGGCCACTTGGGTTTCAGGCTGGGGAGGCCAATGCGGTGGTCCTGTACTGGTGGTGCTCGGAAGGAGACAACTTGCAGGATGGTTCAATGATGGCGCAGGCGACCAACGAGTTCCTCGCACTTCTCCCAGGACGCGAGGTCAAGTGGCGGGCTCCGCCGTCGTGGCGTGTCCTGCTGGAAAACACAGCTGCAGGACCCGCCTTGTATGCGTGAATGCCAGTGCGGACAGCAGTATACTGGCAAGGATGCGCCAAGACGAGTCAGCACCCGCTATTTACTGACCAAAGAACTGAAAAGAGACCCCCAGGCCTGCCACTGAACCTTGCGACCCACTTCGGAGGTCGCATTTGCGTGTCGTCCAATTGTCTCCAACCCGTCACCTTTCTCTCCACTCTTTGTACACCAACATACAAACTATAAGAAGAGCATTCGAGCAGTAGAGTACGCACGCGCTGCTCTCAAATTCTGATAGATTTTCGAAGTCGTCATACCATCCCCAGGTGACTCGCTTGGTACTTGCCAGAAGTCCTCAACACCAGCCGGCACTGCAGCATCCCCCTTCACCATGCTTCCAGCCGATTGAATCATCGCGAGGAACGATGTGTGGATTGGCGTCTCTCGCGTCCAACTAAAAACTACGAGCAAGGCGATAATGGCTAGCACGGACCCCACATACAGAATCCGGTTCGTTTCCCTTTTCGCTTGCGGCTCATCTTTCTCGTAGACAAGCTTCCTTCCAACCTGATCCGTGATCATTAGAAGTGCCCCAAAGCTTGCCTCAAACCCCTGCTCTTCTGTTCTGCGTGGCAGTCTAATTCAACTGCTGCAACACGTTGTGCCCCGTCCGAGAGGGAGAACAGAACAGCCCCACCGGCTGCCAGCGCCAGGCCACAGAAAGCAGTGCACTAGAGTGATGCCACGCTCCCTTCCCGCAGAACGACGAAAAAGGCACGCCCCTGGCGCACTGTAGGCGCGGAAAATAGCAACAGACGCGACTGGCGCGCCCCTCGCCAACTGGCGACAGCTTTTAGAGGAACCAAACAATTTGATGCCCGAAAGCCGCAACAAAGTCAACCAAAGTGGAAAGGCTCCAGTGGCCCTCTAGAGAGAGCACCGTCGGGGATGGCCAAGATAAGTGACGCCGTCCCGAGTCGTCCCGACCACAGCAAGGGGCAAGATGAGTCTGAGGGAGTCCTGCAGGTCAAGGTATGCGTCGAGCTGCTCCAAAATTCGTGCGCTCTACACTCGGTTGCAGAAACTGAAATCCGGCATTCGCCCTGCTGCAGATGCGACAGCTCACGGATGAAGACCTCCTGCGAGTGGAGAGGGTCAAGAGTGTGGAGTTGCAGTCGAATTCAATTGCGACGCTGCCAAACGATATGCTCAGTTGCGGCGCCCACCTCGAAAGCCTTTCATGTACCTGGAATCAGCTGACGAGCCTGCCGAGGTCGCTTGCTCAACTGATACACCTTCAGTCGCTGGACGTCTCCTTCAACCGACTCACCTGCCTCCCTCTGGCCGTCCTCGATTTATCCTCTCTGAAGGTAGTACGCATATTTTATCCCTGTGCATGGTAGGTCGCCACGTCGCGACATGCTGCAGGATGCGGCGATGTAAGCCTCGGGGGGGCGCGGCAGGTACTGAGGGCGTCGGACAACGAAATCGTGGCGCTACCGCAGGAACTGGATCGGCTGGTGCGATTAGAAAGCCTGCACGTGGGCTACAATCAACTGGAGGAGCTCCCATTTGCCATTTCTCGTCTGTACTCACTTTCGTCACTAGATGTTCAGGGCAATCCCCTGGCATCGCCTCTTGCACTCGCACTCTCTCGTGGTCTTCCGTCTCTCCGTGCATACCTTGCAACTTCCGACCCGAGCGTCTGCCAGTCTCCTTCGCAGGTGAGACCCGAGGCCCTGCGCGTGATGAAGAGTTCCTGATTCCTGCGATGCTACCCATTTTTTTTGCCAGCACGTCACTGAACTTCTTTCTGGGAATCGGCGCAGACTGCTGTGTCGGAGGCAGAGCGGGTGCCGGTGACGGTGCCGGCGCAGTCGCTCAAGTCGCTAGTACTCACACCGCTATCGCAGCATTACAAGCTGGGCACCAACTTCGCTTCAACGCGTCGCCCGGTCGACGCCATGACGCAGCTTCATCTCAGAAATGTGCCGCAGTATACTGGAAGACGTTGGCTTGATGACGGAGTGAACAATACGGGCCGGGCAGTTGAGGAAGGGGTGTCGCGGCAGCTGGGAGAAGGGCGTCGTCTTCGGCGAGGGCTACCGCACAGTCCACTGCGTCACAGCATCGGCGCGCCCGAGCTCAGGCAAGAGGCGGCTGTGACAGTGGCGACAGCAGCGACATCAGGACAGGAGAAGATTGTGTTGGGGCGCAGCAGACTGCTGCGCTGCACTGCTTCATTGCCTCAGTCAGTGAAGGCTTCATGGAAATGCGTGCCCGGCGCGGAAATGGCAGCACGAGGTGCACAGGGGAGCGTCAGCGGTTTTGTAGTCGGCAGTCACGGGAACGTTGCGAACTTTTCGGTGGAGGCAGCTGCACTTCTTGGACCCCCGTTGGAGGAAAGAATGCGGCTCAAAGTACCAGGATTCAGCAGGGAAAGGACCTCAAGTGCGTTAAAGCACCCTGGGGTCGAAGCTGCGGCACAGGTAGCAGTTTCGCTTGCCTGCCAGTCACGGCTAATCTACGAGGCGCTCGGTCCAACCTCGGGATTGGTGGCGGCCCAACCTCGTCGTCACCGACATGCCCCCCCTGTTGGGCAGAATTCAGAAGAAGAGGCTTGGGTCGCTGGCGTCGTGCACGGTGTTGCTGGAAGTGGACGGACCGAGCTTGGGAGGAAATTGGTCTCACGGACGGACTCAATAGCGTCTCGGCAGGTTGAGCTGAGGCAGACGCTAATGCTTCTGCCGCAAGCAGATCGTGATTGTCAGCAGGACTCGCTGTGCCCGACTGGCGAAGAAGCAGAAAGGCGCGCGGAAAGCCTCGAAGTGCCAGCTTCGGGACGGAGGCGTGGGATAGGTAGACGATCACGGTGGAGCACCAGTCCAGGGGCCAGCGAAACCGCTAGTACGGAGGCCGCGAGTGGGGCGGGCGCAAGCACTCAGCAAATGGGCGGCGCAACGTGGGCCTCGTCTGGGGTTTGGCCATCGCCCGGCTCTACCCGGCCACCCACCGGCGGTGCATTTGCAGCAAGAGAATCCCGTATGCATCGAGTATAGGAACGAACTGCCGGCACCGCATGAAAGTGACACCCGGGCGGTGCTCTCAGGTGGAATCAGAACAGTCAGATCTAGACGTGGTGCTGTCCATGCTGCAGACGCGGGCTCGGACACAGGAGCTCATGCATCGCCTTGAAGCGGCCCTCGCCTCCGACGACGTCTGGGAACCTGCGACCACGCTACCCTCCGACGTCGCCAGAACTGAGTCGTTGGTTGGTGCGCAGCAAATATTGATGGGCCTGCCGCAGGACGAAACTGATCATGATAACACGGACGGTGAAGAAGACCATGGAGCTTTCCCGATTGCTCCAGAGGGTTTCCCGAAGGCGTTTCTGTGTCCAATCAGCCTAGCTCTGATGAAGGACCCGGTCGTCGCTGCAGATGGACATACCTACGACCGTGCAACCCCACCGCACACGCAGCGTGCCCCATGCCGCGCCGCACCGGCGGCGATCTACGGCAAATGAAGTGTGCTGACACCCTGCGCGAAAGCAGGCAAGTCAGTCGAAAAGTGGCTGCGGCGAAGCGACCGGTCGCCGATGACTGGTGAAGTCCTCGAAAGGACGAGCCTGGTGCCCAACTTTACGCTGCGGAGCCTCATCCTCGAGCATCTCACTGCCGTGGCATGAGAAGGACCCTTTTCGCATGGCGTGTGCCCGCGCGGTTCCTGAGTGTTTCTGATCCACAGATTACCGGAAACCGTTTGCCACGGTAGGCACGCTCCACAACACGTCTGCATTGGCATTCATACATATCTGGTTTCGCTTGTGCTCGCTCTTTCCATTGCTTCGCTTTGCCTAGCATTAGCTTCGTCCTGACCTGCCGAGCCCAGCATTCTCAGTCTAAACACGCGCGCACACACGCACGGGCACACAAGATTCCTTCTCAGAAGCGCCATGGAATGCGATCAAACATCTTCAAATTTGACCACCTCTTCAAAAAACAATACTAAGATTCAGATAATGAGATTGCTTCCCGGTACCGTTTCAGGACGTGCGTGTCTGTTTCCAGCTCAGAAAGACCCCCAAAACGGGTTTTTGAGACTTGACTTTTGGAGTTCTTGAAGGGGGGGGTAGCAGTAAATCGGACACCTCGCTGGGCCATGAAGTCCGTAGTTGGCTTTTCAAGCAGCGAGCCTGAAAACTTTTTTTGCGGATACGGCCTCCAGTATTGGGATTCAACGTAGTAATAGGGAAGCTCCGGCCGAAAATTCTCAGCGTGAAAAGCTGCGGTATCCGCTTCCAAAAGTGCACAAAAACCCGTTTTTGCACCGAGACGATGTGTTTTGGGTCCGTTTTGAAGCAAAAGTGAACTTGGGAGTAGATGGAGCGCCGGCCCCTCCAGTTAACCCGATCACGCCGAGCGCGCCGACGAAGCGTCTGCTGGGTGCCTCTCCGCGCTGCGGTGTGACCCGCAACCAAACGAAGCGTTGAACAAGGTGAACACCCCTTGAATACGGGATTCACGGAAAGCCTGATGCCGGCCGCCTTCAGGATGCCCTTTGTGAGCGAGCACAGAAGATAAGCCCCACACGGGAGCTGACCGTGCACGAGGGCGCGTGTCGGCCAGGCTTGATGCACGGCAGCGGTCGAGCGCTAATAGTGTCTCTGGGCGAGCTGTGCAGATCTGTTGATGGAAGCGCGGCGGCCGCACGTGTCTATCGGGACAGGGCAGCAATAAGGCTTGTGGGGTCCGTGGTCATCGGATGTCGTCGCTGGCGTCCTCGCCTCCCAAAGGAGGCGGGTCGCCGTCGCTGAGCAGCTGGACACGGATGCAGGGCTATCCAGACCCGCACATTCGTCACCCATTGATGGATCCTACTGGGATGAATCCTGGGACGCAGCAGGCAGACAGGTGGCAACCGGCCCATGCAAATCTCCGCCAAATGTACACCTAAGAACTTGAAGAGTGTGCACTGTAGATGCGTTGCATGGACAGCGCGTAGGGCACAACCTGCTCTGAGTCCCTCTTAGCCGTGAGTATCGAACGGCATTGATCTGATGGTACTGTCTGGGCGGCTCCCGCAGGCGAGCGGTAGACCCCAACGCGAGGCGAGTCATGTCAGAGGAGATCGGGATGGGCATGCCCAAGAATATGCCACCACACAACATGTACATGGGCGAGTTCAGGTGACCCCACCGCTCTTCTGCATGCGCACACGGGTAGTCCGAAACCCTTATCGCGGATGCACAGGAACGGCTCGGGCTACCAGTGAGCAATGTACCCGCGCAGGTACATGCATCGTCCGTATGGGCACCCATCGCAGTACCCTCCTCACCCTGTCCATTCGTACATGAGTGCGGAGCGTGACTACCGGCATCCAGACGAACATTTCGGGTGCCACTTCCCTCTCCGCGCTTGCCGTTGGTTACCCGCTATTCGGAATGCTCAGCGCAGACGTCGAAGTAGCATCCCAGCCACGCACAAGGCCGCCTGCTGATTGAGGTCGTGCACAGGGAGTACGGGGAAGGCGGTGGGGCAGTACGAGACGTAGCGGGGAGGATGGGAGACGTGCGCATGGGGCCTGGAGGAGGCATGGGGCCTGGCAGCATGCCGCCGCATATGGAGTACGCATACCCAAGGCGACCGGGGCCAGAGGGCGAGATGCGGGAGCGAATAATGCTGGGCGGTGAGCACATGCATGGGATGCACGATCCGCACATGAAAATGCACCCTGGATTCGTCGGCATGTATGGCGGGATGGGTGGCGGGCACGTGCCGTTTGTGTCGGCCCAGCCGCCGCATCTTCCCTTCGGAGCAATGCACGGACACCCCGTTGGAGCATATGAGGTGACGGGCCCGCGCGCAGTACCTTCGCAGGCCGCAAAACATAATAAGTACTGCCACTTCTGCCAGCACGTAAAAGTGCGAGCTAGCGGTATGCTTGCGTGCTGCAACAAGGACTGTACCCGACGCTTCTGCGAGCACTGTCTCTCAAAGTCCATTGGAGACGACGTGAATCCGCAGACCTCGACTGCCTGGATCGGCGGACAGTGGCACTGCCCGGTGTGCCGCAAGCTCTGCTGCTGTGCGCTCGGCGAGTGCGACAAGAACCACAGGCACTGTAAGGCGTACCGATATCGCGTACGGCGTGCGGAACAACAGGCATTCAAACGAACTGGAACCGCTGGGGGGGAGGAAGAGGAGACAGAGGGAGGTGGAGTGGGAGACAAGGCGGCAGGAGCGGCCAGAGAAAGCAAAGCAGGGTTGGCTGCGGCCAAGATGGAGGTGGAGGTTGGAGGGGTGATCGGGGCTAATGGCAAGACAAACGGGGCAGCATCACCGTCGGTATCGATGCTGGACTCGCACGCGCCAACGAAGAAGGAGGGGCCCGGGGGGTCGCTCACCAAGTCACCATCGCCGGGCGCCAATCAGATGCGGATGCGCATGCCTGGGCAGGGTGGTGCGGTGGCAGGGTCAGTGGCTGAGCAGCCCGGGTTCGACTTCCACGATGTCCAGAGTGTGGCTGACTCGTGGCTGAAGCTCTTCCAGGACGAAGACGTTGAGGACGACTCCTTCCTTTTCCAGGGGATGAATGCTCCTCGTGGGGGGCAGCGCGTCTCGCGGCAGTCATCTACAGACGCAGAAGGGATGGGTGGGATCGACACGCTCTCGCTGCAGCCAGGAGCAAGCAAACTGCTCTCGAGACCGCAATCCTCGGACTCCATATCTGGGCTTGCGGCGCAGGGCCGCTCCAACAGTTCCGATCTGATTCAGCAAATTGAAGGTGGCGGAATGCGCACGGTAGGTAGCAATGACTCACTCGGGAACATGGTCTCGGGGAGCATGCGGCCATCTGGCTCGACGGACTCGCTCTCTTTGATGGGCGGGGTGATGCCGCGTAATACTAGCAACGATTCGCTAGGCAACATGATACCACGAAACCTGTCGAATTCGTCGCTTGCTGCAGTGGGAGAGACCACAGAGTTGTGGACGGGCGCAGGTGAGGAATCGGGAACGCCAGGTGGCGATTTCGACTACCTCGCGGCTGGGATTCCTGCAGGCTCTGCTGGTGGTCAGTTCTGGCCATCAGGCACTCCACCTGACGGGGCAAAATTTGGAGGCATGACGAGCAGTGGCACCGGAAAGCGCATGGTGCGGACTTCATCGCACAACAAGTTGGTGCACGAGGCCGCGCCACAGACGGGCTCTGGAATGCCACGCCCTCCGTCGTTCGAAAAGCTTTCCCGTGCGTGCCGTCCAGACCTACCGCAGCGCACCGACTACTCTCAGTTGGCACAGATGCCGCCGACGCAGGAGGACGAAAGCGAAGGATAGAGAAGTCGCGCTCAAGGACATGCCAAGACGCTCAACATCGAAGACGACTTCCTGGATCGCGAAATAGTTCCTACAATATCTGGGGCATCATGTAATGCGCCCCCTGTCCTTCCCCTGCACCTCAAGTGTAGGCTTCGGGGCCGAGCGCTGTGGCCATCACAGGTGGCGCGCTCTGCCCTATGATTTTCCCAGAGGAGTGTCGAAGGTGCAATATAAAGCTATGTAAGAAAATCGAAGAGGACTAAACCAGTTGACATTCTCCCGAAGCATGCCACCGGCCCACCGCCACCTGCCCGACATTCAAGTAAGACAATCAAGAAGCCAGTCGTTCAAGGCTAGACCCTTCCATCAAGCAGATTTGAGGGTGATTCGAGGGAGCCTGCGGCACTGAAACGCCTGCGGCTGTTCACGCTGGCGGTCAAAAGTGAGTCGCTTTATTACCTTCCGCGGCTCTCAACGCCGTGCAAAACGCCTCCTCCCGTTTTGCCTACTTCCCCCGGGAAGTAGGGCTTCTTTCTCTGACTGAGGATGGCAGCGACGAGGACGACTGCCCAGAGAAGTTCGCAACAGGGTGATGACTGGTGGGACGATGTAAGAAGGCTGGTAAGCCCGCTTTGCGAGCCGACAGTCTGCTCCACCATCAGCCAGGAACTGAACACCGCCTTCAAGGCTAGACCCCTCCATGCGCCGGTCCGACGCAGGAATCCAATCTGATGCCACGCGGTATCGATAGGTGTGTGAGAGACTGAGTCCACTGCGTGTTTCTGGATGGAACAGCCTTCATCTCCTGAGCCAGTATGCAAGGCGACATACCCGGTGCAGGATGGACTTCACTATGTGCCTTCACCTGGCGGATTTGCTACTCGCGACAGCGGGGTTGAGGTAATGCGGGTGTTCGTCGAAAATGGGGATAGATTGTCTGATTCACAGAAGCTTGTGGAGTTGCGTGGGAAGCAGGCAAGCCTGTTGCGGGAAATCCAGACGCGTACACCTCGAAAGAATCTTGAGGCTGTTGGACTTGCGCCAACTTTCGGCAGTCGCGCATCCCCCCCAGTACACGCATTCCATCGGGCTGCGGATGTGGTTACGGCTGCAGGCAAGCCTGAGGTCCAGGTACAAACTCAGGCCGCTGGTGCCCACGAATCACCATATCAGGTCGGTGCAGTTTTGTCCTGCCTCAATCGGCTCACTGTGGGCTGGTTGATTGCACCAGTCCGGAAATGCACACGAATCTTTGACAGCTTCTTCGGGCAGGCGATGGCAGTTGACGGATCGGTGGCGGAGCTCATGAGCTTTCTGCTATCATCCGACAGCAAAAGCGGCACTTTCGCTGTATGCCGCAGGACAGGTGTAGATCTTCCGCTGGCGTCAGGAGACGAGGCGAGTGCGGGCGCCATGCGTACACGACTGGACTGGCCCGAGCCGCTTGTTCCCGCAGAGCAAATCACACTTCTCGAGGTTGTCAACGCATATGTTGCGGAACATGATGCGCTGCCTGCCTCTGCCTTGGACCTCGCGCCATACTACACCTGACCTCTCTGGTACATCGCATTCCTCCGGGGTCGCTACAATTGCTCGCCGAACACGTGTGCCTGTTGGTAATTAAATGATGGCTAGCCTACAGTGCAGCACCACTAACGAGCGTCGCAACACGAGCACGCTTGCTGGTGTTGTAGTGCTGCGCGCGGCAAAGGTTCTTCGGCGGCAGAATGCATGACACTGACGCAGTTCTTGGTCTTTCCACGGCCTAGCGCCTGCCACACTACTGGCTAGGGCTCAGCCCAGCGGCCCCCCTCCACCGCCCTGCTTCTTGACAGGCTTTCCCTGTCCATGCAAACCCATTCAGTTGAGTGTCTTGTGGGGACGGCACGTGCCAAGGCGGAAGACGTTGTCTGGCAATGCAGGAGGAGGCGGCAGACCTTGCCAGTCGAGGTTGGACCCGACTCAAACTTGATGAACTGCAGCGCCCCCAGCGCGAGCGAAAACACAAGGACCGCAACGAGCCCCGGCGTGAGGAATGGCTCCACGTACTTGCCCAGCATGTCGTCGAAGGCCGGCGGCACGGGGCGCTTGGTCGCAATAAGGAATGCATCGGCCGCAACACAAAGTCCAGCCACGACCCACAGTGCGCCAGCGGTGATGGCAGCGTAGTAAAGTGCATTTTCTACGGCGAAGAGCGTCGAGTCGTCGACCTTGCGCATTTGCTGCACGAGCGGCGCCTCCTCAGGAGGCTGCGCAGCACGACCCCGCCGCATTTCTGCCAGTTGCTTGATCGCATCTTCACGTCCATCCTGCGCTTGCTTCCTCAACTCCTCGAGCGCCTTGGGCTGAGCAACCTTTTGCGGCGTTTCCCGTCCTGCGATCGTGTCCGCCATCACCGCACTCGCTGCGTTGAGCTTCTCAGCCTGCGAGGTCGGTGTCTGCCGCCTGTTCTTAGCTTTCTTCATTCGCCGACGCTGGTCGCGATTCATCGACTCCTCGCTGAAATCATCTTCTTGCTGCATTCTCAGTCCTCCGTTACGCGCACCCCTGCGCCGGCCCGGACCTTGCACAGGCACCAAGGCACGCAGTGACGACGAGGGAGGAGCAGGTGTAAGACGGAACAGGGAGATAGAGAATGCATCCGCCGATACCGCGAGGATCAGCGCTGTAGCCGCAAAACGTCTGCAACGCAAACAAAAGCTTGTCAGGGAGCGATCGCGTTCCGGGCGGGCGGGCAGTGAAGCGGATACGCAGGCCATTGCGTCTTCAGAGCGCAGGATATACGACCCGACAGCTTTACCAGAACCTACGAGAGCTTAGAAACTTCTGCACAGGTCTCACGCCAGCTCGGGAGTGAAGAGTCAGCGCTCCTCTCAAGTGCGGGCTTCGCGGCGGGCACCCACCGAGCCATAGCCTCCTTAAAAGCGCACGTCAACCTACACCGAAACTTCAAAAAGGAAACAACCAGGAAACAACCAGAGGCGCATTCCAAGGCCCGGCGCGATGGCCGCGCCCGCCCTGGCGCTTTCAGCTATTCTTCTTGCTGTTTTCGTGTCTGACGCACCCTCCTCTCCACTGCACGTCTCTTCATGCTCTCTCTGCGGAATTTCACACCTGAAAAATGGACTGTGGAGCGAGCGATCTCGACCTGTCAGGGTCACGCACAGGTCGATGAGGGTGTTAGCAGGGTCTACCGCCGCTGCTCCAGTCTGCTCTTGTGCATACAAGCTCCGCGGTGGTGCGGGAGATGATGTTGATGATGCGAATCCCCCCACGGTGCATTATCACCAGATGGGGAAAGGGGGGCCGCGTGAGGCGGGTGACGGCCGGGACGATCTGTCCTCGTACGTCCCTGCGATGATGCAGCAACTCAGCGTGCGAGACCCTTCCTGTAAAACCCTTCGAAGCAGTTCCTGAGATGTATGACTGAGTCCTAGGATGGAGACTTTCCTTGCTGCACACCCAAGATCGAGCGGATTCTCACGGGGGCTCCTCAAGGGCAGGTGGAGAGCACATTCGGCGACACATCGGCTCCTTCGCGGGTTGAGTCCCCCGAACAACTTAAGAGGCGCTACTTGGAGATGACTCGGCGCTCGGCACGCGGCGACGACACCGTTGGGCGTCGTCCTGTCACTTCTCCAGCACGCTCGCTTCGGCCAGTGAGAAGCGCTGCCTCAGTCGCGACCCCCGGGAACGGTCAAGGCGGTGCGTTCTCGATCGGTTCGTCGGTGGCAGCAGCTGGAGAAGAGACCTGGAATTCGCGGACCATTGGAAGCAATGCGAGGGAGCGCGGTTGGCATGGAGAGGTGCAGCCATCGAAGGCTGAGGATGCTAGCGACGATGCGCGCGCACCCTCAAAAGGAAGTGCGGACAATCTATTGGAGGATGGGGTCGAAGACGACAACCAGGGGCGCGTGACGTTCCAAGAGATTATGCAACAAGCTTTTGAGTCTCGGGACGAGACGGAGGAGCGTGGGCGGCAGCAAGGTGCCGTGATTCGCATTGCTGACGAATGGCCTGAGGGTGCCCCAGGGGCAAGCACAGGCAGGGGCACAGGCCGGGGCGCAGTCAGGGGAGCCCGTGGAAGAGGACGAGCGCGAAGAGGTAACGATTCGAAAGAGGTTCGCAGTGCGCGCGTGGACGATCCCGGGGCTGCTGGTGGGGCAGCGTTGGGGGGGGAGGGCTGGCTTGAGAGGGTACGGGCGTTGGAGACATCGGACAGCGGCGGTACTTGGGGCCAGACGTGGGCAGAGGTGTATGGTGACGGAATCGGACAGCGATTAGTGATGGCGCAACAGGGGGTACGTGGAAAGGGTCCAGGCGAGGAGGAGGCAGGGCGGGCGCTGCTCGAGCGTCTGGCTGGGGAGACGGAGGCGGAAGCTGGAGCAGGCCCGCTGGCTCTCGAGCCCGCACGATATAGGAGCATGGAGATGCTTCAGGCGCCGGCGGGTGCACGTGTCTGCGTGAGCGGGGGCGCCATAGACGGGAGGGGGGGGGCAGGGGGGTGGGGCCAGTGGCGAATGTTGCCAGGCGGCCGTGGGGCACTGCAGGGACTGCGGAGCGAGTGGGAGCCGCCCGGTGAAGATGGCTTCAGCGAGCTCTGGGCGCTCGAGATCTGGCAATCAACCATGAGCGTTGCAGGTGGTCCCTGGCTCTTAGATGACTGCAGTGTGCGATGCCGCGGCGGTTCGGCCCTTCACGTCACGCTGCGCGGCGGGGTGGCTGCGCGACGCTGCAGCTTTGGCGGCGGGCGGGAGGAGAGAGACCATGCTGGAAATGGGGTGGTGGTGAAGCTGCAGGGTGTTGTAACGTTACACGCGTGCTTTGTGCTGCACACAGGCTTCGCTGCAGGCGTGGGAGTGCGTGCAGTGCATCACGGCATTGCGCGCCTTCGCGCGTGCCGCTTCTTTGACAACGAATATGCGGTGGGCGTCGACGGACGGGGACGCATCGAGGCAGCTACGTGTGCCATGGAGCAACAGGGTGCAGCTGCAGTGTGGGTCGGAGATGATTGGAATGAAACGGCGGTGTCACTTCGTGGATGTCGCGTGAAAGGTGCCATGTTCCACGACCTGTTAATTGAGGAGCGCAACGAGACTGCTGCCGAACTGGTGCGCACAGGTCACATGTGTCAGCCGCGGCGCGGTATGGTACAGTCAGGCGAACCGGGGAGTCTGTACACACTCGCACCCGCGTGCGTGGTGCGGCCTGGCTTGTGGGCGGCCGAGGAGGTGGATGAGTCTTCACTATCTCTGTTGGTGACTGATAATGACGAATTCGGGCGGCTGGCCCCTGAGTGGGAGCGGCACTGGACGGACGGACTTGAGCAGAACTGGGAGCAGGGGGGGAAGTTGCAAGAGGCGGCGGATGACTCAGTGGAAGACGATCTATACGCGGCCGCGACGCTGGACGTGCAGCGTGAGATGGATGGCGCCCCACCTGTTCTGCTCCCTGCGGATGAAGACAGTGCATCCTCACACGACGCAGATGTCCCACCGCCCGCACCTCCGCACGTCGGTTTTCTCGCGCAGTCGGTCGCTCGAGCGCGGCGCGCGCGTATTCTCGTCCCGTCGGAGGTGGTGGAGGGGGTGAAGGAAGTGGTAAGGACGCAGGCGCACTATAACAAGTGGGCAGAGCAGCAAAACGCGAAGAAAGTGCCTCCCGACATGCGCCTTTCCGAGCGCCCTGGCGTGGATGTGCCAGCGTGGTGGACCCCCTTTCGTTTGGAAAACGCGCTGAAGCGGGAGCTCGGCTTCTGGGGGAACCAAGTGACGGAGTGGGATAGCATCAATCGCCCGCTCACCGACGAGGACAGGTTCACATTCCCCAGCCGCCCTGCTCCCCGCCTCCGCGTCGAAACCGACGCTGTATTGCCACCCATGCAGGGCATTCATCGCTAAAGGCGAGCGACATCTGTCGATGCATGACATTCTCTACTGTCCCTCTCCGGGGGCTCCGCCTGTCTACCCACCTGGCGACGCCACGCTGTCTGAGACTGGTGCGGAGGAGCGCGCGCCTCGCACGGGAGATTCCTCCGGATCTCAAGAGCAAGACAGCCTTCCTCAGAAGGATACAGCTGCACTTGGAGCCAGGGAGGATACGCAGGGGCGAAGCGTGCTTTCCGACCTGGTCTGGTCCTCTGACTTCGATCCGCGCCGCCGGTACTTGCCCGCTCGCTGCAGAGCCCATCTGTTCCGAACAGGTAGCCGGGAAGCAGATGACCAACTTTGGTGGGTGGATGGTGCGCAGGTCAGGTTTCTTAGACTGGCCTCTGGATACAGACACGGTGCGGCAGCGGAAGCTCGAGGCGCGGCTGGGCCTGCCGTGGGATTACGTCGACCCTCGCGGGTGGCGCCGCATACTCCCTAGCACCATCGGATTTCGTTCTGAGTCAGAGGTGCGGATGCAGTCCGCGTCTCCTCGCGTTGGCGATGTAAAAAGCTGTCGCGTTGCAGGTTGGCCAATTGGAAGCAGTGGCAGCGGGACACGGAGCGTGAGATTCTGGGCGCGACACTGCAGGAACTGCTCGCTAATGACGACAAGCAAAGGAATTGTCCCGCACCAGACCAGGCGGGCGACGCGTCGGTTGAGGTCGTTGGAGGTTGGGAGGCGGAAGCAGGTTTGACAACGGCAAATCCGCCGGGGCGCAAAGCAACGCTGCGTGCGCGGCGGGGGCGCGTGGCACGCGGTGCGCGCGGAGGCTGATTCCAGTATGATTGATTACAAAAGAGTTTCGCTGCGACGGCCAGCTCGCAGGGGCCTAGGTCAAGTTCCCACGCTAGTTGTCCTGCAGAAATTCGCGAAGGTCTTCTTCGTCTGAATCGCGTTCCTCCTTGATGTCCTTGTCACGCTTGCGCGTCACAAGCGGTGCTGCGCGGAACATGACCGGCTTGCCCGTCTTCTTTTGTACGGGTGCCTTGGAACGCTCGATCGATTTGTTGATACGATCCTCTTGCTGCTTCTTTTGTGCTGCCATTTTTTCCGTCCGCACGCGCTGCCGTCGCTCTTTCTCGCGCTCCTTTTCAGCCTTGTCTACTTCATCCTGTGGCATCTTTTCCATATCACTCAAGTGCTCCTCCAACCGCGCCTCGATGTTGGCGAGCATCATCAAGGTGCCTAGCGACGAGTCTGCCTCGAAACCACAGCGCTCGTAGACCTCCGAAACACGCTTGTTCAGCGCCGCGAGCAATGCCTCCGTATCTTGCTCTTCATTCTGCCCCTTGAGCGGGTTTGCGCGCTCGCGTAGAGCCGATGCCTTTGACTCCTCGTTCGCGATTGAAGTCTTCAGATTCTCAATCTGCGACGTCAGCTGCTCTGTCTCCTCATCCATCTTGGCCTTTGTCACGTGCAGCTTTTGCTTAAGCTCTTCCAGCTGCTCTTCGGTTTCCTGAGAGTTCTGGATTAGGAAAAGATTGCGCTCCTCGAGAGCTGCAAATATGTCGAGCAGCTGCTGCGGCCTCGTGAAGAACATGGGCACCTCAAAAGGCACACCCTCATCGGGGTCCCATGCATCGTCCTCGGCGTCCTGCTGCGCTCGCTCGCGCTCGCGTGCTGCCTTTCCATCGGCAAATTCGGCCTCCTTGTGCGCTATCAGCTTCAGGTCAGGGCGCTTGCCCTTAACATTCTTCAGCGCCTCCACCTCAGCATTGAAGTCGTCCTCCAGCTGCCGGTCCTCCCGCTCCCGGGCCAGTTGCCTTGCGGCTTTCCGCTGCGAGATCTTGGCGCACTTCTCCTCCTCATGAAGCTCGATTTGCTCCTGCACGTATTCAGCTGGTGTCAACTCGTCAAGGAATTTTTTGTAGGCCTGGCACTCCTCGAGCGACTCTTCATACTTCGCCATCTCTGACTTGACTGCGGCGATCTGAGCATTCAATTTCTTGATCTCTTGCACCTTGTCCTGCTTTGCTTTCGTCTCCTGCTCCGCATTCCGGATCGCCTCCACTGCGTTTTGATCATTCATTTTCAGGAACGACTCGAAGCGCGTCGCATCTTGTTCCAGCATGGCTTCCGACTTGCGCAGCGCCTCCTCACGCTGCTGAGCCTGTTCCTCGAGCTTGCGAATCTCTGCGCGCTTGGTATCCAGAGACATCTGCACAAGGAACATCTGTCGCTTCTTTTCGATGAAGTCTGTCATGTTCTCCTTTTCACGGTGCCTTTCTTGCCGGTTCGCTGTCTCTGCTGCACCGCCGACCCTGCTCCAAGAACACCGACACACGCGCTCAAGACTCTTGCTGGTGTGTCATAAGTGCACAGTTTTAAGCTCGGGGAATTACCCGCCGAACTTCTTCTTTTTCTTGCTCTCAGCAGACCGCAGGACCTCGTCGTCCTCCTTGACTCCTTTCGTCATCGTTGAACCCCCCGCCCGCGCACTCCAAGAAGTCTTCAAATGAACCTGCTCCAATGGGCCAACAAAAATCAACCTACGCACCAGACAAGAGAATCGCATCGCCCCAGTTGCGTAATGGCTACCACCATTGCCCATCGTAAACTTGCAGTAGGCACAGCGGCACGCTTCTCGAGGAGAAGCTACCCGCAAATGAAATGTGGGCCAGCGCCGCTCTTACAGCAACAAGATCTAGCACAGCCAGATGATGCACATGCAATAATACAAGCCCATTCCTAGATTTTCCAGGGTCTCCTCACCGGAAGCGACAGGAAGTGCCTGCGGTCCTCCTCCTTGCGGGCCCGTTCGTCGTCGCGGAGTGAAAAGATCTCCTCGTCACTTGGCATCTTGAATGGGTTGTGCGCCTTACTGTTGTTGCTCGCGCGATGGTCATCGACACCCATTGCACCATCGTCATCCATGCTCGTCATGCTGCCCGCACGCTGGGCGAGCGATACGCTCGGCTCGGAGGGCAGCAACGGAAACCATCAAGGTTGACTTATTGCACTGGGAAGATGGAGATTATTCCATCTTACACGACTACTTGAACGGGCCCGCCTCTGAGTCTTTGGGAACTGTGAGTGTTTTGAAGTGGCTATAAATTTAGTTGGTGTTGTCATGTCGGTCGAGGGGGGCTCGCTCGCAGGGGCGATACCTGGCATGAGTGGCATGATGAAGGTAACTCTCTTTCACTGCCACATACTTCCCACGGTGAAATACGGGGTTTCTCTTCTATGATGATGACTGTGCCGTACGACTGACGTGGCGACTCTCTGGGCAGGGCATGAGGGAGAAAATGCAGGCGGTGCACAGCGGCGACATCCTAAAGCGACACAGCGGTGCAGCGGATGTAATTGTGGTACATCATGCAGACCAGGCGCGCTACGTGTGCTCAGACTTCCACGTCCACGTCGGAAGGTGTGTCGCAGCCCACTCTGCCGCACTAGGCCCAACAGAAGGAGCTCCATTCGCAGTGGCCAGAGAGCGATGATATAGGCAGTGGAAGATAGATGCTGACACGAGGCGGTGCGGGGCAAACGCGCAGAGACGCAAAGCTGGGCGAGAACATGAAGGGCGTTCATGTAGAAGTGTACATCAATGAGGTCAGGGCGCCGATCTCGATGGTCGTCCAAGACAATTACCGCTGCACTTTTCACGATGGATCACTGCGTCCGTCAGCGGCGGAGACGGCAGGCTTCGCTGCGCTACTGAAGCCTGGGCGGAACGACGTGCGCATGCAGCTGATGGGCTCCAGGGCGCTCTTCGACGTGCAGACGTGCTTCTACCTTTGGGACAGCCGGGACAAGGTCGTAGTGTGCGACATCGACGGGACAGTGACGCGCTCGGACCTTCTGGGTTACTCTGCACATCTCCTGGGATACGAGTACACTCACGACGGAGTTACGGATGTGCTTACGTACCTCGACGAGATGGGCTACAAGATCCTCTTTCTGACTGCAAGGCCGGTCACAGTGGCAGATCAGACGCGCAAGTTCTTGCGCGCGGTCGGTGTTACCGCGCGGGACGACGGCTCGCAGAGTGTCGCTCGGCTTCTGGGCTTGCACACATCGGACACAGTCCTTGGGCTCCCGGACGGAGCGCTCATCACAACTGCCGAAAGGTGGGTGCCAGCTATCCTCATCGGGCTCTCTCCGCAGGGTCCCGCGGAGTTCAAGTCACGCGTGCTGCGCGAGGTTGCAGCACTCTTCGAACGGGAGGATGCGTTTGCTGGCGGTTTTGGCAATCGCGGGACGGACGCCGCCGCTTACTTGAACGCGGGGATTGCGGAGAAGCGGATTTTCCTTATCGACGAGGGATCGCGTGTACAGATGGGCAAGCCCGTTGATTGGGGTGCCATTCCGGGGCGTCGCTTCGAGTCTTACGCCGCTCTATCCACCAAACTTCCCGATTTTTTCCCGCCTGTGGATGGCTCCGCGCCCGCACCTGTGCGCGAATTGCCCGCGGCGACGCCTGTTCCCGCAGCTGACGCCGAGACTGTGGCGATGATTGAGGCAGCCTTTGCGCTCGCTGGCGTGGGAGATGGTGGGGACCTCGCTGCCGCACACTCCCTGCGACCGTCGCATGCATCCGTGCCTGATGGGGGCCGAAGGCGCGCGAGTGGGCGAGCTCCCCGCGTGGCGCGGCGACGTTCTGCGGGAGACTCCTCGGACTCGTCGCTCGACTCACCCTCGGCTTCTCCACCGCGGCGCCCCGCTCCCTCTCCCGACGCTGCAGCCTCTCCATCTTCCGCCAGCCCAACTGCCGCTGCGGCCTCCTCCCTACCAATCCTCTCCGTCTCGTCCCATCTCACCGAGGGTTCGACCGCTTCGGGAGCGGAAGCGGCGGCTGTCGGCCACAGGCAGAACTCGGGTGGGAGCCTGAAATTCGCGAACGACGAGAAGGCTTTTCCGGACGGCATACCGCCCGGGTCATTGGAATCCAATGACGGGGGCAGTGGTGGGGGCGGCGTCGAGAGTGCAGTGTCGCCCCTCGCCCCCCTGCCCCCGCCAGCTGTTTTGCCGCGGGCTGCTACCAGTGCGCCTCTGACGCAACAGCCTGCAACGACAACCTCGCCCGTGTCTGTGGACCATGGAGCAGGGGCGGGCTCAGATGATGACTGGATGTAAATCGGGTATCGCAATTGCATTGAGAATCGCATAGTGGACGGCCTTAAATGTGTACAGCACTCCTCATAATCACATTTATACACAAGCATGATGTTCGTAATGTCACATTTCTATTGTGAAACATCAATCACGGGAGAAGTACCGGCGGAGGGGGCAGGCGTCACCAAGCCACTTAGCGAGAGATGAAATACCCTGGGTCTGGCGGTAGAAGGCCTTCAGGCGCGGTGTAGGGTCAAGGCATGTCGGTTCAAGGTCTAGCATCAGATTGCAGAGACACGCAATCGCCAGCTCGCCCACACAAAGCTTTTCTCTGGTGCAGAAGCGCCCTTGTGCGTTCAGCAACCTCTCCACCTGCACCATCCCGCGTGCGAAGACCCCCTTGAAGAATGTGCGCCAAGCTGGCTCCCGCTCCTCCGCGTGCTGCGCCAACATCGCCGCTGGCACCACAATCGCAACGTCACGGTGCTTGGACGCAACGAGGTTCGGTGCTCTCGGTCGCTAGCTGGTGCAAATACTGAGCGTGCGTGCTTTGTCAGGAGGTGAGCGGGAAATTTCGGGATGCGGGACACCGTTAAAAGTCTCCGCGTATTGCTCGAGGAGCATCTCTGACATGGCAAAGTCCCAGTCGTTCTCGCCATCGATACCTGAAGTACCAGACCAGTGTCACGCTGCTCCACGCACGGTGAGACCGCAAAACCTGCCCGGTGCGTTGGCGCGGTGCTACCCGGGGGTCTGGCTCTCGGCTAGGTAGACGGGCAGCTACCCATCTTGCGAGCGATGAAGCGCACGATGGCCATTGAGTGGGCAATGCGCACATGTTGACCGAATGTTGCAACCGGAAGCTGCTCGAAGGGTGCCGCAGGCTTCCAGTCGTCTGGCACATTGGCACTGTCGCTGTCCCACTTGAAAGCCTTGAGCCCGCAGTATGTCGCTACAACCTGCCGTCCCGAAGCAAGACATAAACTCAATACGACCATGAGGCCAGTTTTCTACGCGACTTCGCTACGGATGCCAGCTTTGAGAAAAGGCCCGTGCCTGGATAAGTAGGCCACGGGACTTGACACGCCAGCACACCATGTTGAGGGGAACGATTCCAGCCACTGCTGCGTCCCAACCGGCGATAAATTGCTCCATATTGATCTTGCGCTCCTGCTTGTCTATTATCTTGTTTGGATCCGCCAAAAGTCCCACCTCACCGTCGTCAAGCTTCTCAAAGACTTCCTGCACGACTTCCTGCGATGAAAGAGTGATTTCATCACTTCTACTGTGCGAGACTAGAGAAGAGCGCCGGAAAACTGAGGAGGGAACCAACAGTGGTCATTCCGCGCTCGAGGAAGCCTGCCTCCATGTCAGCGAGCGAGAGCAAGCCGTCTTCGTCCTTGTCCATATTCCTGAACTCTTCCGCCTGAGCAGCGCAGAAGTCAACAATCGCACTGATTGAGCCGCTGAGTTGTTAGATCAAGGTCCAACCTTGTGCCCCTGCGGGTCGCGCGGATCGATAGCAGCGTCAAGACGCGACATCGCAGATTCTTTGAGTCCTCTGATGTCATCCGATGCCGAAAAAGTAAAGTTTTTGGTGACTTCCGAAACGTTCCAGTTTCCTCGTGTAAACCGGCCTTGACTCCTCAGGTTTCACTCAGAGGGGGTGGGCGGGCGCTGTCGCCCGCTGCCCAAACCCAGCAGGAAAGCATGTCTCCTTCCAGCACCAGCGACTTCTTTGACATCCGGTCGAAATCGACTGGGGAGAGGCTTTCGCAACCAGGGCAGGTCCGCTTTCCTTCATGGGATAATGTCGAAGCCTCACTCTTCGCATTCTGGCCAGGCGTCAAGCGCAGCCGCCCTGAACTCTTTGCGGTGCCCTCGACCCTCCGCAAAAGACCGAGACAACCATTATGTGCATTTGTACTGTATCCCCCTGGAGATAGTATTCCATTCAGACGTTTGTTTGTGGGCTGTGCTGCTTCATCCTTGTGATACGACAGAGATGCCTCGCAGGCGAGTCGGGCAGGCGAGGGCATGCCTTTTGACGCTGAGGGGCGCAAAACCGTGGGCATGATCACGCGCACCCAATTTCTGGATGACCCGT
>ENA-UOXV01002300-UOXV01002300.1-marine-metagenome-genome-assembly--contig:-NODE-2300-length-25167-cov-6.475868_pt1 | contig 25167 bp, 9 predicted proteins | sample MGYA00238165_ERZ766961 | MGnify/ENA primary metagenome ERZ766961 (study PRJEB28924, sample SAMN03173240) | marine metagenome | biome: Marine; feature: Water; material: Subsurface seawater | place: North... | reverse complement strand
TGACCTCCGCACGTCGCGCTCGGCTTGCGCGTGTCATTTGCGAGGGTAAGAGGAATGGAGATGCTGCCATTTTTCTGACCTTTAAATATACAGCTGCGCAAACCACACTTCTGCCTCCCTCGCTCTTTCGCTCAGAGAACCGGCGGGAGGACAGCGACGGCTCCCGAAGAGCGCACGGTTGACATGTCGCGCACGCGGCGCCACTCGTTGGCGGCGCCGTCGAAGCACTCTACCGACATGAGGGCGCGATTCTTCTCGTCGCGACCCCCTACCACATACATGCGCCCCGCCGCCTCGCCGACCCCGCAGTTGTACCGTGCGGTCAGCATCGGCGGCTCGTCACGCCAGGTTCCCGTGACGGGGTCAAAGCTCTCGACGGACGCGAGCTTGTTGTACCGCATGTCGACCCCACCGACCGCGTAAAGGCGCCCGTTCATGACCGCGACGCCACAGCAATAGCGCGACGTACTCATTGGGGCAACCGTCTCCCACTCGTCCTTGTCGCAGTCGTAGCGCTCGACTGTGCGCAGATAATCCCCGTTCTTCTCCTGCGTCCCGCCAACAACGTACAGCTTTCCATCGAGCACTCCCGCGCCGCACCCGTATCGTGGCTGCGACATGTCCGCCACAGGCGTCCAGCGACCCGTTTCGGCGTCGTAACTCTCCGCGGAGTTGAGTGACGTGTTGCGCTTATCGACGCCCCCAACAATGTACAGCCGCGACTTGAGCACGCCAACAGCGAGGAAGTAGCGCGCCGTCTTCATCGAGTGCTCGACACGCTCCCAGCGGTCCTCACGAGAGTCGTACCGCTCGATATTGTCCATCACCTGCTTGCTCTCATTCCGTCCGCCAACTGCGTAGAGCTGCCCATTCAGCACTCCTACACCGCAATTACGCCGCGCGGTGCGCATCGGCGCAACCGGATGCCAAACGTCCTCGCCAGCTTCATAGCGTTCGACGCTGTCGAGGTGACGCTGCCCGTCGGAACCCCCAACGGCATACAGCCAGCCGCACTCGCACCAGCGCTTCTTTGCCCAAAGCTGCTGCGTCGCACGACGCTGCTCCTCCTCATTTTGTGCCTTGAACCGCTCCACATCAGCCATCAGTTCGTTCAGCTTCTCACACAGTGGAAGCTCTCTAGAGAGAGCCCGGAGGCGGTCATCCGACAGTCTTGGAAGTCTCACAAGGCGCAAGAGCCCATCTGAGTATTGGGTGCGACTCGGGAGGTCGTGCTTGAGCCACTCGGTGACGGCGTCAAGGACAACATGCTCATCCGCCGCACGGAGCTTTTTGCTTTTGATGATCTGCCCGAGGCGGTTCGAGTCGAGCTCGAGCAATCGACCATTCTGGTGCAGCTCCTCAAATTTCTTGAGTGCACAGAGACGCGCCTGACGGCGCAGCGACTCGCAGCTGACCTGCTCTGCCAGCGACCAGTAGTGTAGACAGTTGTGCAGACTCACACGTTCTAGAAGGTAATCGCAGCATAGCTGCACCAGCCCAAGGACCTGCAAAGACCGCCAGATTCCGGTGAGAAGCGCAGGCGCTACAGCAGCACATGGTGGGTGACTTGCAGAAGTGACGGTATCGTGCAATTACTCGACTGGCAGGCGGGTGAAAACCTCGCAGCGGTCTGCAGCAAGCAGCACAGGCTCAACCGTCGCGTCACGCAGTGAAACCTGAGCCGAGCAGGCGCGACCTTTAGAAGGGTAGAAGGGTTTGGACATCGTAAGGTGGGGCCCGTTCTAGTGTGGCCAGGAGGTGCACCTCGCCGGCGTAGAGAAACGTCAAGACCACCTGGAAGCCGGTTGGTGCGATCTCGTGCATGACCACCTCATCCGCCGAGCTCTCCGAAAAAGCCCGCGTAAACATGGCGCGGAAATGCGGAGAACCCGCTGCGAGGACAACGCGGTGCGCGGGGAATCGCTGTCCATCAACGACGACGACGACGTCACACAGCTCCCTGCGGAGAAGGTTAGGCTCAGGGCGCGCGTGCAGATCGACGCGAAGCGATAGCGGTTTTCACTAAGGTATTGCCGCACAGGGGGGAATATTTCATCCGTAGAGCACACATGAAGGTCAAGTGCGCGAAAGCTGTGTTTCTTACGGCAGAGGCACCCCCATCGCCCTTCGTGCGCCGAGGTCGCACAACTAAGAAGTATGGGGGGTTACTTGTTCTCCCATAGCGATAGAAGAGTCTTGGACCGATTCCGGTGGTATTCAGGGTCTGACACTGAATCGCCTGCGCCATGAACCTGGATCCACCAACGCCACGTGAAAATCCGCGATGGAGACCAGCTCCGGTGCAGCTGATGCCGCTGTACCGAAGGTGCCGCTGACCACCCGGTAACCAGCCGCGACCTGAGCACTGCACCGCAACTTTCGAGCCGCAAGAGGCACAGCGTATTGTACATACTTGTGTGATGTGCCGTCGCCCAACTAAGGGGATGAGATGGCCCGCACGGCCCCTCCCTATGGCGATGACAAGACAAGTTGCGCTACACGAAGGCGGGCGTTGCGCACCGGCGTGGAGCACTGCACGTCCCGACCGTCGTTTGGTGACTCGCTCCGAGGACGTTTTCGTCCAGGGGCCGTTGACCGCTTCCCATCATCTTTGGGGCCCATCACAGCGCGCGTCGGGGCCTCCCGCCGCCACGCACTCTTCCAAGCAGGGGTCAACCCCGTTTTCTGGCTTGTAACCAGGAATCAAAAAGCCAGCCTTTGCCGCGGACGACCTTTCAACTCGTTTTGTTCTCACGTATCGATGGCCAAAGGCGAGCTGGCGTCCTCAGAGAGGCCACTCGGGGAAGATGATGACGGTACCGACCACAAGGGCAAAGGGCCAACCTGATCTGTTGACTTTGGAGGAAACCACCTGGCGAGAGTTTTACTTTCGGTATAGTCAACCGTGAGGTTAGCTAACTCACCCTTCGCTGCATTTCTCGAGCTTGCCGCGGTGCTCCCAAACGTTCCGCCCTGGCCCTGTTGCCGTCTTTGGTGTATTTCTTTGGTCCCTTATCTCTAGCGATCAAGCTTCAAAGGCAGTGCTGGGGCGGTGGGGTTCCCCTAGTTTTCTGGCGCATAGGGGACGTGGAACAGTGGGGTCTCGGGGACTGCGCCCGGATCCGCATGCGGAGCGGGTGCTGCACCAGGGAAGGGGGCAGGTAGCGATGGACGGAATCTCGCATGTTTCCATTACGTCCGATTCGAGTGCTGCCTCCGCTCTTCTGGTGGGTTAGGTTGCTACCTTGGTGATCGGGGAGGACGGGGCCTCTTGATATTTCATTTCTTTCGCTGCATGAAAGGCGGGTGCCGAGCGGACGATTGCAGGGAAGGGTGGATGCAGACTGCTGTTCCGTTGCCTCGTTACGAAACTCTTGATTTCTGCCTGCACCGGGCCGACCTAGTGGTCAGGGTCGCATTGCGTGCATCAGTAATGGGCTGACGCGCTCTCCGTGGCGCAGGTGAAGCAGAGAAGGCTGCCGCCCGGAGTTGAATGACAATGCTGGGAGGAAAGGGAAGTGCGATGCTCCGAATGGGCCTCACTGCCGTTGCCCGGGCAGCCCGCAGGTGCGCCCTCGTTCCGCGGACTGCCGCCTGAACTTGGCGTCTGTTGGCCATGAAGTCGGATTTCGCATGCTGTGAAATTACAGCGATCGCAACTGTGGGTAGCATCTGATGACGCTGGGGGCGTGCAGACCCGCGGTGTTCCATTCGGCTCAACGTTCGATCGCTGCAACCCCTGTCAGGCGCGATCTTGATATGGGCAAGCCTCATCCTGACCAAATGGCCTCTCTCAAGGGAGAAATCCCGCAACATATCCATGACCTGTGCGACAAGATCTGTGCGCTCAACATGATCGAGGCGGCGGAGCTCGGCGAGCTCATAAAAATTAAACTAAAGATCCCCGACAATGCCGTCATGGGGATGCCAATGATGGGGGCGCCAATGATGGGCGGTGCAGCTCCTGCCGGGGCCGCGGGGGGGGCAGCGCCGGCAGCGGGTGGCGCGGCTGCAGACGCGGAGGCCGAGAAGAAGGAGCAGACGGAATTTGAACTCAAACTTGATTCATTTGATGCGGCCACCAAGCTCAAGGTGATCAAGGAGGTGCGAACTGTGTCTGGTCTAGGACTGAAGGAGAGCAAGGACCTCGTCGAGGGCGCCCCGGCCTCCATCAAGACTGGGCTGAGCAAGGAGGATGCGGAGAAATTCAAGAAGCTGATTGAGGACGCGGGCGGCAAGGTATCAATTGTCTAGTGGTGTCGGAGCTGGCGCCGGGTGCCTGGTGGGCCCTGGTAAGCCGCGAGCGACTGAGGCAAAAGCTGATCTGAGTGAGGGCGTGCAGCCCACGAGGGTTTGTTACGAGGGTGATGGTGAGGGTAGGGTTGTGCTGTCTCCACAATATGAATCGCAGATTTCCTGTGTAGCATCAAGTGAGGCCTGGTGCAGTCGTGCTGCATGGTGAGACTAGTGTGCTTCCGTTTTTGCGTTGAAAGTCATGCCGTGCGCACCAGCTCGCGCGCGAACACTGCTGCCCCGCTACCCGCCGCTGCGAGCGATGACCTCCAGGGGCAATCCTGCAGACGCTGCCCGTACAGCTTGCGTTCTCGGGCTGAAGAAACGTGGTAGGATTGCAATCACTCGAACTTCGTGTTCTCAGGAAGATTGTCTGCACGCGATTCTTCAGGACCGCCGGTGGAGGTGCACACGCGAGCGGCACGCAAGCGGGCACTGGGAAGCTGCTCAGGGTGGACCATCTAGCATGTCTGGATGCGCCACGTTAATCTCCACAATCTCAGGAATTCGAGTCGTCAAGTAGTTGCTCACGCGTGCGAGCACGTCTGGCAGCCCCGCAGAGCACGCTCAGGGGGAACAAGTCGGGTGCGGGCACTTTAAAGGAGACGCATGAAGTGCTGTGCTGTGCAGCAGCGCAGGGAATGGCGACGCAGTTGACCTGTGCGCTTGTGCCAAAAACGGCCGTTAAGAGCGATGGTGACGAAGGGTCCGTCGATGTCGACGAGCTGAATGAACCCAGGCCGGGGACTGTCAGCTGGTTGGATCCGCAACGCACAGCGGGGGCAAAGAATTTGGTAGATCTGTGGCCGCCAAAAGTGCATGGGGGGTAAATTCATCAAGTGCGGGCTCGAGATCTTTCCTGCACATCGCCTGTGATGCCAATCTCGCGGTTCTCCGCGTAGTTTCCGAACATGGTCTGCAGTGTAGTCTTCACCTCCTCCAAAGCTTGAGTAACCGTCTCCTCACTCAGATCCAATGGTCCAACGTCCATTGGAGGGCCGTCCTGTTCCAAATAATCCATAGAAGAGCGCGCGAGTTAGACAAGATGTCTTCGGTCAAGGTGGTTCGCGCGGCGGCAGCAGCTGGGTTAACAGGCATCGCCTGACTCCGGAGCGTCAACAAGCCACTGCGGCGCGAAATACCACATCTTCCTGCTCGCTCTCACTGGAGTTATCAATCAGGGTATGGCCGCGCAGGTGTTTCAGAGCCGGGCGTCCGTTCCTGCTCCCTGGACTCCGAGCACGCTGTGGCCGCCAGGCGCGAGGCTTGTCCGTCTGATGGCCGCCGGGTGCAGGAAACCTGCTCAATAAGAAATATCAATACGGCAGCAAACATGGGGTCTGCTTGATCCAGAAGATCGCTCCAGTTGGCGATAGCAGAACGTCTCAAAGAGCGCCTACTCTCGGGATGTGCCGTCGCGGGCTCTCACTTTCAACGGTGCAAATTCCGGCGGCGAGCAGCACACATACAAAGAATGTTTTCGCAGTCCTGTGTAAGGCGGTATTCTGCATCCCTGTGGCCAAGGATCTGTGCTGCTTGGACCCTCACATTTGGTATTTGGTTTTCAATATTGTTTTATTTTCTCTGATTTGGGGCCACTTTTGCGAGGTCTACATTCGGGAGGCTGGCTCTTCGACGTTTTCTTTACGGCGTCACCGCAAGCTGTGGGAGGAGGCGCCGCTGTCCCTGGGGTGGGAGGTGGCCCACGCACCACCATGGCGCTCCCCAGCGGGATTTCTTCCTGCTGTTTAGAAGATGGGGGAGTGTGGAGGAGTGCTGCACGGCGTAAAGGCTCTTTCTGGCGGCGGCGAGGGGCTGCCGCCGGCGCCGCAGCGCTGCTCCTCGCCGCGCTTTTGTTTGCTGGCCCTGGCAAGGCAGTGGCTGAGAGTCAGGCGGTGATGGGAAGCTATGAGGCAGAGCGTGATGATGCATGGCTCGATGCTGCCGACATCACTGTCCCGCCTGTCGAATGGGTCAACGCGAGCTTCACAGACGCGGACCAGTCAGGAGTGCTCCACACCAACGATACAAACGCATCGTTGACGTTTGAGGAGTGGATGGCCGACTCGGAAGAGTTCCGCAAGCTTTCTGAGGAACTTGACGCACGCGAAGAGCAGGCCGTTCTGAATGAGACTGCCGCTGAGAAGACTTATCAGCGAGTCCAGGCTTTCATTGAGTCGGAGGAGCAAGCCGAGGCAAGCAAGGTCGAAGAGGAAAACGTCGACATCTCCGCGGACATCCACGCCGTTCAGATGCCACCCGGTCCACCAGGACCGCCTGGGGCACCGGGTCTGGATGGAGCCGACGGCGTTGATGGCCCCCCTGGCAGGTCAGAGCCGACCCCCCCACAGATCCTTGTCATGCCCGCACGCGCCGCTTCGGCAGCACCGAGGCCGCTGTTAACATTGCGTGCGTCGTGCGCAGACCGGGAGTCAAGGGTAGTTTGGGGCCAATGGGCAAGCTCGGGCCCGCTGGTGCGCCCGGTTTACCCGGTGTAGAGGGCGAGCGTGGAGCTCGAGGCTTCGTTGGGGTCCGCGGTCCGATGGGAGGCGTTGGCGAAAATGGCACGGACGGTGACGCTGGGAACGTAGGTGACACGCGAAGGTGGGCGGCCAATCGCTACCACTGTCCGTCGGCTGCGACGGATACGATGCGACTCGCGGCGTGCTCGAGACGCGGATGCCGCCTCGAGGTGCTCTTCGAGGACGCGTGGGGCACAGTCTGCTCCCAGGGCTTTGAAGAGGGCAATGCGCCGATTCTTTGCCGCGCCTTTGGATTTCTCGGAGGTGGGATGGTCGTGCAGAACTTTGGACGTGGCACAGGGACAGTCTGGCTGGAGGACGTTAAGTGCAAGGGCGGGGAGGGCGATGTAGGAGACTGCCGGCACGAACCGTGGGCGCAAGGACGCTGCACACACCAGCAGGACGTCGGTCTATGCTGCATCGGAGAACCGCCGGAAGGGGAACTCGGGAAGCGTGCGGGACCGTCGTACTTTCCGCGATGCCCAGCGGCAGAGGTCGGGGACTTCAGGCTGGTGGACTGCAACCGGGAGGTGTGCCGTGCAGAGGTCAAGCACGACGGCAAGTGGGGTACGATCTGTGATAACGGCTTCACGCAGAGGAACGCGGAGACACTCTGTGGCTTCATGGGCTTTTCAGAGGGCAAGTTCAAGCAGGGGTGTGCGACACAGGGTGCACTGGCGGGCTGTGCGCCTAACGAAGCCGGCACAGGCCCGATCTGGCTCGACGACCTCTTCTGCTTTGGGTACGAGAAGTCCATCGACGGGTGCCGGCATCGACCGTGGGGCATCACCAACTGTGATCATACACAGGATGTCGGTCTGTGTTGTTCAGGGGATGCAAAGGCGTCGGGGTCGAAGGGTCTTCTGCTGCCGAAGAAGGAGGTGTCGGGCCCATCTGATTATCAGCTCGACTGGACCTTCAAAGGCGGCTTCAGCTCTACGACTGGTGGTGCCAAGACCCGTGGTCCTGCGCTGAAACCGTTGTTTGGAGGGGATATTGAGAGCTCGGGATTTCACTTTGTGCCTGGTGCGGGACTTGGTTTCGACCCATGGGGCTATATCAACCCGGATTCGTACACCGTGTACATGCACGTCTGGCTTGACAAGACCACAGGAATGCGCAACCTTTTGCACTCTAACGGCTGGCAGAAGGACGGTATTTACGTCAACAGCAAGTTGATGGTCGCGCCCGAGCAACTGGAGATCCAATGCGAAGAGAAAATTCTACCGAACCGCTTTTACAAGTACGTTGTACGGCGCGCAGAGACCGGCGAAATCTCACTTTTCCTGCATGGCGGGCTATGCGCGGAGGGGGTGCCAGACAAGAAGATGGGTTTTAAGGATGTGCTTCGACTGAACCCTCATTCTATGAGCTTTGTCGCAGACATGGCCGGTCAGAATGGCGAGGGGTACGTCTCACGCATCCGAGTCTTCAACAAGGCGCTTACTGACGAAGAAGTTGCCGCGATTTGTGATTGCCAGCTGCCAGAGCGTGGTCCGCAGTGCAAGGACGTAATCGTAGTGAATGCGGTCCCTCTGGCGACGGAGTTTTCCAGTCAAGTCGGAACGCCAGACGCTCGTCTCAACTCGCCAGGTGGATGGCTGGCGCAGAGAAGCAGCGAAGGGCAGTACATGCAGTGGGACACGGGTATGGTCCAGAGTATCATTGGTGTCGTGACACAGGGTCACCGCACCGAGGATAAGTGGGTCACCTCCTACAAGGTTAGTGTCTCGGTCGACGGAAGCAGCTGGCGCTGGGTGCAGTGCGGTGCTGCATTTGATGCCAACAGTGACCGCAACTCGAAGATTGAGACGCATTTCCACGAGCCAGCCATGGCGCGCCACGTTCGCATCTATCCGATCACATGGCAGGGTGGCATTGGGATGCGCGCTGGGGCGGTTGTGTGCGAGAGGGCGTGCAATATGGCGTCCGGAGATGCACCGGCGCTTGACTATAAATTCCAGCTTTCGCTCGTGTCGGCAACGGGAGGACCGCCAATGCAAGCAGCCTGGGGCGAGGGCTCCTTCTACCGCGATCGAGGTGGAACCGGGGACTACGCATACCAGTTTTCTGAGGGCGAGGGACTCGAGGTCGATATTACACGATGCATCAATGGGACTAGTGCGTACACAGTCATGCTCTGGGCGAAGCTCAACAGTGTGGACGGGGCGTTCCGCCGAGTGATGACCTCGCGTGGATGGGGTGACTACGGACTGTACGTGAACAAATACCTCCAAATGGTCCCGGCTGGCGCACATCTCCAGTGTGCCGAGCCCCTGCGCCCGGGCAACTGGTACAAGATCTACGTGACGCGTGACGCGGCCGGCCTCGTGAGGCTATTCATGCGCGGCGCTGTGTGCGCAGAAGGCAATCCGCCCTTCAAGAATAATTATGCACTGAACCATGGGTCATTGATTTTGTTTCGGGACGACGGCGACGAGAACACCGGAGGTACGCTTCGACACGTGCAGATTTGGGATCACGCGCTCTCTGAATCCGAGATCGAGCTTCGTGAAGAATGCTCGCAGCCTCGACGCGGCATCACGTGTCCGTTCACGATTGTGTACAATGCGCCGCTGCATCGCACTGTCTACTCCTCTGTGCGTGGCAATAGCGCTCCAGGCACTGGTCTCGGGCGTGGTCGCATCAATTCTGGGCAGGCGTGGTGTCCGGCAACATCGAGTCCAGAGCAGTTCATGCAGGTCGATCTGGGGTACCTGCAAAACGTGTCGGGAATTGTAACACAGGGACGACGCGATGCAGACGAGTGGGTTGCCTCGTTTTCTGTTCGTGCCAGCGAGGATGGCGTCACGTGGACGGATGTTGGTTGCGGGATCCAATTCGAGGCCAACACGAACCGTGGGATGAAGGTCAAGAATGCATTTCCAAAGCCAATCCTTGCGCGATTCCTTCGAGTGCACCCGCAAACGTGGCAAGGGGGCGCGTGCATGCGTATGGGCGTTTTGCTGTGTGAGGGCCCGTGTGAAGATGGCCTGCTCACGTACGATTTCGGAATGACATTTGCGTCAGCAAGTGGCGGTCCGTCGCTGCTACCCGCGTGGGGCGACGGAGAGTTCGACTCAGACGGGTACCACTTCGAGGCGGGACTGGGTTTTGAGCTCGACTCGCGGCGGTGCACCAATACCACGAAGGAGTACACAATGATGATGGACGTCAGCCTGGCCGACGTTGAGAGGATGCAGAGCCTGTTCAGTGTGGACGGTTGGGATGAGGGTGGGCTTGCGGTGAAGAATTGGTTGCAACTCGCGCCGGCGGGGACGAACATGGTCTGCGAAGGCACGCGTCTCAAGCCGAACCAGATGTACAAAGTGGGTATCACACGCACGGAGACTGGGAAAATCACGATTTACCTCGACGGCGCTGAGTGCGCTTCGGGTAATCCGCCGTTCTACGACTACTATCGCCTCAACGACAAACGCATCCTCTTCCTGCACGACGACTACGAACGCACAAACCCTGCTGGGGTCGTACGCAGTATCAAACTGTGGGACCGTTCTCTCTCGCGTGAGGAGGTTGCAGATGAGGCATCGTGCAAGCTGCCCGATGTCGGACAACGTTGCCGCAATAACCTTGCCCTGAACGCGATTTACCAGCGCATCTCTTACTCCAGCGTGTCCGGCGGAGCCACACCCGGCAGCGGTCTTGGAACCGGGCGGCTCAATTCGCTTCAAGGATGGGCACCTGCGAGCAGTTCTGCAGGGCAGTGGATGCAAATTGACACTGGTGAGGTCCAGAGCATCGTTGGCATTGTGACGCAGGGTCGACGCGACGTGGAGGCCTGGGTCACGGAGTACAGTGTGCAGTCGAGCACGGACGGCGTGACGTGGCATTCTGTGCAGTGCGGGCGGACTTTCAAGGCAAATCAGGACAAAAATTCCAAGGTGAAGGTTGTCTTCCGCTCACCCATCAGGTCCCGCTTTGTTCGCATCGTCCCCGAGGAATGGAAATCATCGATCGGGATGCGCGCGGGAGTGCTCGTCTGTGAACAAGACTGTGTCGGGGGGCAACTGCATTACGAGTTCACGAAGGGCACATTTATGTCCAGCACGCAGGGTCCTGCGATCGACGCTCCGTGGGGTGATGGGAGTTTCTCGACAACGATGGGCTGGAAGTTCAACTCCGGCGAGGGCCTGGAGCTTGACCAGGACGAGGAAGGCTGTATGAACAATCATGTGTTCAAGCCCGCGCAACTGAACACAGCGTACTCTATCTTCGTTGACGTGAAGCTTGATAGCATTGGGGGTTGGCAGCGCATCATCGGCTCCCGCGGCTGGGGTGACACCGGGCTCTACGTCAATGACCGTCTCATGATTTACCCTCCTGGCGCGGGTGTCAAGTGCCGGGAAAAGCTTCAGCCCGACACGATGTACCGCATTGGCATGACGCGCTCATTGGAGGGCGAGGTAAAGCTGTACCTCAATGGCGCCATGTGTGCGCACGGCCGCCCACTTTTCAACAAGGGATTCATGCTTGACCAGAACAACATCCGCTTCTTTCACGACCAAGGATCCGAGCACGCTGAGGGATATGTGAAGGATATCCACATCTGGAATCGCGTTCTCTCCGAGCAGGAGGCTGCGTCGATGTCGTCGTGCATGCTTGCCGCGCGGGCTAATCGCTGCTCACGCAACATTGTTTTGTCGCCGAACTCGGCCAATTTTGTGTACTCGTCGATCAAAAACAACGATTCACCTGGCGCTGGGCTGGGTCGCGGGCGGCTCAACTCCTTGACAGCATGGTCCGCCGGGAGCGCGTCTGGTAATGAGTACCTCCAGATTGACACCGGTGCCGTCGGGACAATCGCGGGTGTTGTGCTGCAGGGGCGCCGCGACCAAGCGCAGTGGGTCAAGTCGTTCACGGTGCAAGTTTCGTCGGACGCGCAGCGCTGGGTGCCGGTAATGTGCGGAATGCAGTTCGAGGGTTCTGAGGATCAAAACACGAAAACCAAGGTGCTATTCCGCGACTCTGTCGCAGGGCGCTACGTGCGTGTCGTTCCGACCCGATGGAGAACATACCCGTCGATGCGCCTTGGTGTGCTCATCTGCGAGAAGCCTTGCGAGGGCGGCACCCTCGACTACCAGTTCAAGCAGAGCTTCCTTTCGGACTCGGACGGTCCCGCGTTGGACCCTGCGTGGGGCGAGGGCGTCTTCACTGGTCAGAGCGGTTACGGGTTTTCGAGTGGGCAGGGCCTCTTGCTTGACGCAGCATCGTGTGCTGTGCACCCTGAGAAGTGGACAGTATTAGTTCAAGCAAAGCTCGGCGCGACGGGTGACGGCTGGCACGCAATATTTGGGTCAAAGAGCTGGGGCGACTACGGTCTGTACGTGAACGAGCGTCTGCAGCTTTACCCGCCTGGAACGGGCCTCATGTGCTTGGAGAACATCAGGCCGAATCAGTTGTACACTTTCGTACTCACTCGCGACGAGAGCGAGAAGGTTGCTCTCTACCTGAACGGCTACAAGTGCGGAGAGGGCTCGCCGCCTTACGCTGAAGTATATCTACCGGATATGACGGATCTGAATTTCTTCCGCTCATCCGGCCCGATAGAAGAGGGAACGTCGGGAAGTGTGGAGCATATCAAGGTGTGGAATCGTGCCCTCTCAGACTCAGAGGTTGCCGAATCATGCCACTGTACGCTGTCTCCCGTCGCGAAGGCGTGTGACAACGTGATAATTTACAACCCGGCGTATACGGCGCACTCAGCATCGTCAAACAAGGAATCGACGCAGAAGGGCAACACATGCAACTCAGGCCGCCTGCACTCGCCAAGTGCTTGGTGCCCGAGGAACAATCAGCGCGATGGCTCTTGGATGCAAATCGACACTGGCAAAGTGCAAACGATTGAAGGAGTTGTCACGCAGGGCCGCCGCGACGCGAATGAGTGGGTCAAGCTCTTTAAAGTTATGGTATCGCAGAACGGCGAGACTTGGTCGGATGTGCAGTGCGGCTCAGTCTTCCCGGCAAACACCGACCGCAGCACCAAGGTTCAAACAAAGTTCGATCATCCTCTTGAGGCCCGCTATATCAGGATCTTCCCAACTGGTTGGAACAGCGCGCCGGCAATGCGTGCGGGCGTCCTCGTATGCCAGGGCAAGTGCACAGGTAATGGTATGAATTTCGACCTCCAGGACTCGCTGGCCTCGGAGAATGGCGGGCCCAATTTGCGCGCTCCGTGGGGTCTCTCGACATATCAGTCGAATTGGGGTTACACCGTTGAGAATGGGCAGGGCTTCGTGTTGCAAAATGCAGGGAGTTGCCTGGATGCGCAGGATTACACCGTCATGCTCCGGCTGTACATGTCCGCCACAGACGGGGATCGCCGAATTTTCAGCTCAGGGGGGTGGGGACGCTTCGGGCTCTTCGTGATCAACAACTTTTTCACTCTGCAGCCAGACATGGCAATGATGCGCTGTTCAGACGAAACCATTTTCACAAGCGAGTGGTATCTCTTCACAATGACGCGCGACAAGGAGGGTCACGTGGCGCTGTTCATCAACGGGCGCGAGTGCGCACAGGGAGCGCCGCTCCAGGTTGGCGGCTACGCTCTAGACGCCAATGATCTCACCTTCTTGCACGACGACCGCAACGCACAATTTTCAGGCCTCGTCAGCAAAGTCCGCGTTTTGGACGAGGCACTCAGCAAAGAGGAAGTTGCATCCCAGTCAGGCTGCACGCTCCTGCCCTCCTCGACCGAGCGGTGTCCCGCGGACGTGACGTTCACGGGCAGAGGCGGATCATGGAATGCAGTTCATAGTTCTGGTGGGTGCCAAAATATGTACCTCGACGGGCAAGGTGCTTGGTGCTCGTCCACCGGGGCGGGATACGTCCAGATTGATACAGGGGAGATTCAGACGATTGTTGGTGTGGTTACCCAGGGTAGATATTATGCGCCATATTTCCAGTGGGTGACGTACTTTACCGTCGAAGTCTCTTCGGACGGAAATTCTTGGACACATGTTGACTGCGGCCGCAAATTCGAAGGCAATTCCGACGGGAACACCAAAGTGCGCAGCGTCTTCGCTAAGCCTGTTGTGGCGCGCATAGTTCGCGTCCGCCCATACAAGTGGTCTTCGCATCCGTCGATGCGCTTGGGTGTCCTACTGTGCGAGACCGCGTGCGAGAATAGTGAGTTGATCTACCCACTGACGTCGACGACGCGGCTGGAGTCCTCTACTGGTGGCCCAGAGCTCACCGCGCCATGGGGTCTTGGCTCCTTGACGGATTCCGGCTACAGCTTCTCAGCCGGGCAGGGCCTTCAACTTGCCGAGAGGAATTGCTTCAATCCCGAGCAGGGAGGCAGCTACACCCTGGTCGCCTTTGTGAACTTCGATTCAGTCTCAAATTATAGGCGGGTGTTCAACTCTCGGTCATGGGGAGACTACGGCGTTTACGTTTACTATGGAACTCTCTGGCTTTATCCTGATTCTGGTTCGGCTTCAACAATATCGTGCCTCAAGTACCCGCTGCGTGCGGGGGTCGACTACGTTTTTGCAATGACGCGAACGACGGAAGGGACTGTCACGTTGTTCGTGAACGGGCAGTCTTGCGGGAGCGGACAGCCGCCGTACAAGAATCATTTCCAGGTTTCTGCTGAATCTGTGACGTTCTTTCGCGACGATGGCAGCGAAAATTCGGGTGGATTTTCAAAGGGGGTGCAAGCGTACGGCGCGGCCCTTGACTCGGCGCAGTTGAGCGATCTGAGTGGCTGTTCGGACTCTCGATTCCGTTACCAACCTGCGACAGGGCGTTGCAGCACTGAAGTGTTCGCAGTCTCGCGCAGCAACATGGCTTTCGACGACGCGAACGATCACAGAAGCATGAACGATGTGTGCGCGAGGCCGGAGCTGAATTCGGACGACGGCTGGTGCTCGTTGAACGGAGACACGCACCACTGGCTGCAGCTCGACTTTGGCAAGATCGACGTGATCGCTGGTGTTGCGATCCAGGGTCGCGCTTGCTGTGACCAGTACGTGACCGCGTTTAGCGTCAAAGTCTCACAGGACGGTACAACATGGAAATCGCTGCGATGCGGTCTGGCGTTCCAAGGCACCACGGACATGCATTCGATCACGGAGCGCTACTTCGACGAATCGGTCGTCGCGCGCTATGTGCGCGTCTATCCCGAGCAATGGCATAGCTACCCGTCGATGCGTGCAGGGCTGATCGCTTGCGCGCAGCCTTGCGAAAACTCAGAGCTCCACTACGAATTCTCCTCCAGCCTCAAATCGAGCACGAAAGGTCCATCGCTCGAGCCATCTTGGGGACAGGGCAGCTTTCACACATCTGGCAGTATGAAGTACTACGCATTTGCTGCGGGCGCCGGTCTCGAGGTTGATGCGTCCAAGTGTCTTGCGACGGGTGACGTCTACACCATCTCGATGAGCGTGTACCTCGATGATGCCGGAGCATGGAACCGACTCGTGACCTCCGAGAACTGGAAGCGCGCTGGGCTATACGTGAAAGACCACACCTTTGGCTTGTGGCCTGAGGACCTTGGCATTTCGTGTGAGGGCTGGTACATCTACTCCACGCAATGGACCTTTTTGTCCATGGTTCGGGAGCACACTGGGAGGATTCGCCTTGCGGTGAATGGTTACGAATGCGCGTCGGGTGACCCCGAAGGTTCGCCGAATGCGGGGCTAGAGCTTCGGCCGAACTTTGTGGCCTTCTTCTACGACGAGTACGGTCGAACTAGCGGTGGGAGGGTGGCGGACTTGGTTGTCAAGGGCAGCGCGATGTCGGAATCCGAACTCCGCGACTTGGCTGGGTGCAGAGCGGCGACTCTTGCGACGGGTCAGTGCAGCAACACCGTCACATTCAACGTGCCGTACTCGGGACACACATACTCGTCAAGCTATTCGAATAACGCTCCAGGAGGCCTTCATGCAACAGGGCGGCTCGATTCAGAAGACGGACAGGTGTTTCCGAACAACAATCAAGGTCACACGTTTACGCTCGACTCCGGGGCGGTGCAGCAGATTGCGGGTGTTGTGATGCAGGGGCGCAGTTCGCAGTGGATTACAAAATTTGCCGTGGATGCGTCTGATGACGGTCAGAATTGGAAGGATGTCGACTGCGGGCGATCTTTCCAAGGCAACACGGACGGGCACACTAAGCTGTCTGTGAGTTTTGCGCAGACAGTCATGGCCCGTTACATCAGGATTCGTCCCCAGGCGAGAAACAGTCACATGTCGATGCGTGCAGGTTTGCTGCTCTGCGAGCAACCGTGCGGCAACGGTGAGTTGGACTACCAGTTCGCCTGGGGGTTAACTTCGACCACGGGCGGTCCGTCCCTGACTGCGCCGTGGGGCATGGGGACTTACACCAACAGTGATACGCTGCAGTTCAGCGCGGGCGACGGTCTGCAGCTTGACGAGAGCGAGTGCATCAAGGACAGCTCCTCGTACTCGGTGTACATCGAAGTGAAATTCGGTGACCTTGCCGGTGAAAGGGCAATCATGACCTCGGAGACCTGGCCCGATTCCGGCCTCTACTCCGTCGATGGCTACCTCAGCGTGAAACCGACTTCACTGGTCTGTCAAGGTGAGACGCTGCGCAACAATGTTTGGTACAAGTTCGGCATCACGCGAGACGCCGAAACAAAGACGGTCTCACTCTTTTTGAATGGTTACCTGTGTGCGACGGGTCAGCCACGCCAGAGGAAGGGTTTCGCTTTGAACCCGGCCAACATGATCTTCTTCCGTGGGCAAAACTCAGCGTCCTCGGCCGGCGAGGTCAAGCAGATCCGCATCTGGGACCAGCCGCTCTCCGACGCTGAGATGACACAGCTCGCTGGCTGCGAGCTCCCGATCACGTCACCGCGCTGTGACAAGATTACGCAATTCAAGCCAGACTACTCGCAGTACTCCTCGTCGTCGATACATAAAAATGCGTACTGTGGCGAATTCGGGTGCGACAAATGGGGGCGCGCACGCATAGGAGATCCATATGGTTGGATCCCACACCACCAGCGGTACGAGGCCGGGCAGTGGCTGCAGGTGGATATGGGTGCCGTCAAGGACGTGGCAGGAGTCGTGACGCAGGGACGCTCAGATGCCGGATGGTGGATTACGCTCTTCCAGGTCTCGGTTTCGGATGATGGAAGCTCGTTCCAGTGGGGCGAGTGCGGGCGCATGTTCGGTGGAAACACCGACCAGGACACGCAGCGACTCACATACTTTGACCTTCCAGTTAAGGCGCGCTACGTACGCGTTGTGATCCAAAGTTGGAATGGGGGGCCGGCGATGCGTCTCGGCATTCTGGAGTGCTCGAGCAAATGCGTCTCAAAACACCTCGACTACGAGACGAACAAGTACCTGACTTCCAGTAGTGGCGGGCCAGGTCTCGTGGAGGAGTGGGGTACCTCACAAATGGACCTACAAAGCGGCTGGCGCGCGACAGCGGGCAAAGGTCTCGTCGTGGACGCAGGCGATTGCTTGACAGACACGAGCTCTTGGAGCATCGTTATGCAGGCTCAATTCGACAACCCGTCCGACGTCGAGGTGTTGGCCACAACCGAGGGTTGGGGGGATGCTGGGTTGTACGTAAAAGATGAGCGCCTCCAGATGTTCCCGAGTGGTAAATTGGTCTGCGGCGAGAAGATCCGTCCGGGTCTTGAGTATTGGTTTGCGGCGACTCGCGACGGGCAGTCCAACAACGTTTCACTTTATCTGAACGGCTATCCGTGCAACACGGCCAAGACGCTTGTTGCAACAGGGTTCAGATTGGACCCCCCGGAACTCATCTTTATGCGCCGCTTCACAGACGATCGGACTGTGGGGTACGTCAAGCGCATCGAAGTGTGGAACCGCAAACTAACAGATGCAGAGATTCTGTCGGAGTCGGGCGGCTGTGCGCTGCCAGCTGAAGGCGAGCAGTGTAAGAAGTCCGTTACTTGGACGCCTTTGTACAGCGACTACTCCGCGAGTTCGACCTACGATGACCAGGGTCAATTCGGCAACCAATATTCCCGTCCACATCTGAACTCCCCGGACGCATGGCTCCCACATTCCTCGGTGTGGAACACGCAGGGCCAGTGGCTGCAGATGAACCTTGCAGAGGAGAAGACTGTTGTAGGTATTGTGACGCAGGGCCGTGGCGACGCTGGTTGGTGGACAAACACGTACGTGGTCAAGGTTTCGACGAACGGTGAGACGTGGACGGACGTAGAGTGCGGGCGTATTTTCGATGCCAACACTAACAATTACGGCCAAGTCGAGCGCGCCTTCACACGACCCGTTCGCGCCAAGTACGTTCGCATATACCCACGCTCGTGGCATGGGTTAATCGCGTTGCGCGCTGCGCTCATGCTCTGTGAGACCCGGTGTCTCAACGGCCAGTTGGACTACCAGACAACGGTTTCGCTGGCAGCAGTATCTGGCGGTCCGTCACTGCTCACCCCGTGGGGCGGCACTGCTAGCTTGGACAGTAACGCCGGCTGGCGTTTTACGGCTGGGCAGGGCCTGAAATTGGACGCTGATGCGTGCTTTGAGACCAAGAGCGCATGGTCGATGCTGCTGGAGGCGCGATTCGACTCCGTTTCGACAGCCACGATACTCACGACACCCAGCTGGGGCGGACTTGGGCTTTATGTGTGGAATGCCAGATACACAATGCGTGCTGGAGAAGTGTCGTGTGACGAGCCCATTCGCGCAAACTACTTCTACCAGTTTGGCGTGACACGCACGAAGGCGGGGAAAGTGACGCTTTTCCTCAATGGGCAGAAATGCGGCGACTCAGTGCCAGTAGCGGCAGACGGCTTTCCGTTGCAGAATGACAACGTCGAGTTCTTTCATAACGAACGACGTTCCTACTCACAAGCAGGGTGGGTGCGTCGTGTGCGAGTGTGGGACGACGCGCAGTCTGATGCTGCCATGCAGGCTGCAGTGGGATTCTCGGCGCCACAAACAGTGCCACCCGAGAGTTGCTCTGGCGAGGTTGTTTGGGTCCCACCGATGGAAGCCTTTTCTGCCTCATCGATCCATGGAAATTATGCGTGGGGTCAAAGCTCTCACTCGCGCCCGCAGCTCGACGACGGCAGCTCGGCTTCGTGGCTCCCGCAAACAACAACGGCAGGTGCTGAGTGGCTCAGTATTGACCTCGGGTCAGTGCGCAAGGTGAAAGGTCTTGTTACGCAGAGCCGCAGCGGCCAACACAACTGGGTGAAAACCTACAAAGTGCGCGTGTCACAGAGCGGCGAGAGCTTCAAGGATATCGAAGGCGGACGCATCTTCGACGGCAACGACAGGTATGGCGACACCAAGGTCCGCAACGAGTTCAAAGAACCTGTGCTTGCACGGTACGTTCGAATTTCGCCGGAGACGTGCAACTCGTGGTGTGCGATGCGAGTAGCTGTTCTGCTTTGCGAGCGCGACTGCGATGAGGGCCACATGGATTTCAACCTGAAAAAGGCGTTGCGGTCAGTTACGGGAGGTCCGCAGCTCATCCAACAGTGGGGTGCAATAGCCCAACCATTTGGAAACAGCTATCAGGACACGCCAGGGTACCGCTTTGGCGGCGGCCAGGGCTTTACACTAGCGGGGAAATCGTGTCTGGGCGAATCGAAGCCGTACTCGTGGCTATTGGAGGCACGGTTCGACTCTGTGGGATCAAACACGCGCGTCGGTCTCTTCAACTTGCCAACCTGGGGGGCGGCTGGCGCGGAAATTTCTGCCCAGCGATTCCAGCTCTTTGGACCGGGAAGCACGCCGCAGTGTGACGAGACTCTGTTAGCCAATGAGTTCTACACGTTTGGGATGACACGCAACACGAGCTCGAGTCCAGCGAGCGTTTCGCTCTACCTCAACGGCATCCGCTGCGGTACGTGGCAGGTGCTCACCCAGGACGGGTTCGTTATGGAGGGGAACGAGCCGATGCGATTTCTGCACCCCGGGAACACAGCTGGTTACGTCCGGCGACTCCAGCTCTGGGACCACGCATTGTCGCCTGAGCAGATGGCAAGCGAGTCCGGTGTCGAGCTGCCGGAAGAGGCCGGAATGTGCAGTCAGGGCATTGTTCAGGTGAATCCTGATTACGACCACATGTCCGCTTCTTCGATTTGGAGCAACCAGGAAATTGGGGAGTATCACGGGAGAGGTGCCATCAATTCGGGCAGCGCATGGGTCCCAAGATACAACGAAGGCTCCTTCCTCGTCCTGCGCCTGGATGAAGTGGGGGCCATTGCCGGGGTCGTCACGCAAGCCCGCTACAATAACAATCAGATGGTTCGGAAATTCAAGGTGGCAGTTTCTCAGGACAACACTGACTATTCCTTTATCGACGGCGGAAGAGTGTTCATCGGCAACACGCAGTATGGTAACGATCAGATCGAGAACCTCTTTACGCGACCTGTTCTCGCCAAGTTTGTTCGCATCTATCCAACAGAATGGCAGCACAGTCACGCGTCAATGCGCGCTGGACTCCTGGTTTGTGCGAAGGGTTGCACCGATAAGCGTCTGTCCTACACTTTCGTGAACTCGCTCTCGCCGCAAGATGGCGGTCCTGCCCTAGCGGTGCCGTGGGGCAGCGGAACGTTCCAGAGCAACAAGTACAACGTCCCCGTCAACACGGGTCTGCGGGCCTCGGCCCAGGAGTGCATGGCGAACGGCGGCAAGGAGTACACGGTGCTCTTCCGTTTCAAAGCCGATACGACCCAGGGGAAACGGTTTCTCATCGGGAACTCGGTGTGGGATTCGGAAGACGGGTTCTTCATCCAGAACGCAAGGTTCGGCGTGCTCCCGGTGGAAGTGCAGGACTCTCCGATCCAGTGTGCCGAGGTCATCCGTACGGACAAATATTACTACTTCGGCGTCACGCGCAACAGCCAGGGCGAGCTGCAGCTTTACCTCAACGGTTGGCCATGCGCGAGTGGGAGAATGTTTCACGATGATGGATTCCAGCTGTCAGGGGACACCATCTTGCTCCACGGCCAGAGCGGTGAGAATACAGCTGGGAAAGTGGCCGAGTTACAGATGTGGGGTCGCGCTTTGCAGGAAAGCGAAATGGCGACAGTTTCCGGATGCACACGCCCGACACTCGGCGCAGGGCCATGTGCTGCAAACCCGGTCACATATGTCCCCCGTTACAAGCGCATTTCAGCCTCGGGTGTGTGGGGTAATCAGGTGCTCGGGCAAGGGGGTTTGTGCAGTTTGCCGCACCTCGATTCGAGGGGCGGTTGGTGCGCCAGGCACAACAGAGCAAATCAGTGGATAATGTTGGACCTTGGCGATCGCAAGGCGGTTGCTGGTGTTGTGACCCAAGGCCGTGCTGACGCTGCCCAATGGATAAAGCGTTACAAGGTCGAGGTCTCGAATGACGGTCAGGAATTCAAACCCGCCGAGTGCGGCCGAGAATATCAGGGCAACGATGATTCGACGAGCAAGGTTTCGCATTTGTTCACTCGAGTGGTAACAGCTCAATATGTTCGATTTGTCGTGCTTGACTGGAGTTTCCACATTAGCGGCCGTTTCGGTGTCCTCCTCTGCGAGAACGCGACGGACTGCAGCGAAGCGCATCTCGATTACAAGATGGCGGGTTCGCTCACTTCCTCAACCGGCGGCGACCAGTTGCAAACACCATGGGGTGGCCCTGTGTTCAGACCTTATCCTATCCAAGAAGACGTTGACTACCCTGGGAACGATATTTCCAATGGACGATTCTCACGTGCCGAGTGCCAGACACGGTGTGAAAACCAGCATGCTTGTGTCGGTTACCTACATCGAGCCAGCGATAATCATTGTTTTCTGAAGTCCAAGATGGAGGACACCAGTAGGAGTGTGTATGATGGCTTGACATCAGTTTTCATGACTGACAAATTCTGGTGCGCGCCTTTCGACGAGCACCCCGGAACCCAATACACCCCCGCATTGCACAGCTCCACCGCCCCGCGCGCCCTAACTCTCGTGCTTCTGCAGGTACCCGATGACCGCGGAGATCGGTGCGAGGATCGAGCGGGGCCTGGGGGTGGTGGTGCCCTACTCTCTGTGCATTTCGGATCGTCGGGAGTATACGGTGATCCTCGATGCCCGACTGGACACTACCACGGGCATGCGGCGTTTGCTCAATGCTGGCTGGCGCCAGCGCGGCGTGTACGTTCGCAATGAGCGGTACCAGGTGTTTCCGAGCGCCGCCGGCCTCGTGTGCGACACTACGATCAGAACCGACTTCGCCTACAAGTTTGGTTTGACGCGCACAACTGAGGGCAAGGTCTCCCTCTTCCTCAATGGCTGGAAGTGTGCCGAGGCTTACCCGAGCTACGCGTTCGGCTTCGCGTTGAATCGCGAGGAGGATGGTATGGAGGTTCTGCACGATGGCGATGGTGCATATGAGACAAGCGGCTACCTTCGTCGTGTCCAGATGTGGGGCAGCGCGCTCTCGGACGCGCAGGTTGCTGTGGAGAGCGATTGTGCACTGCCAACCGTCGCGACGGAGCAGTGCATCGAAGAATTGACCTTCGGCAGTCAATTACCCAGGTCGAGATCACCCCCGGCGGATCCGCTAACTGGGACGTCAATCATTCGCGAAGGGGAGGCCCTATTCCCGGGGCAGTACCTTTACTCTGGTAATGGCGCGTTCCGCGCTTTGGTGCGAAAGATTAATGGGCGAGCAGAGCTGGTGGTCCAACTCTTCGACTCAGCAACCTCGTTATGGTCTGACTGGAGAGTCGTTTTCAATGTGCGATGCCGTCAAAGACTGCGTCAGCTGGAACTGCAGACTGATGGCAATTTGGTACTCAGCTGTAGGTGGGCTGAATGGACGTCGAATACCAATAATGGAAGAGCAAATAAACCTCCACAGTTCCATCTTGATATGCAGTCCGACGGGAATCTCTGCGTCTATTCAAGAAACAGCTACGTAATGTGGTGTGCCAACTCGGCAAGAGCGAACCAGGAGAACCACGACGCGCCACCCCTGGATCCGTACGACTCCGTCACGTTCTCAGACACCTTGAACAATGATGAGAAGGGGCAGTACTGGGGCCGTGGGCTCGGTGTGAGGTCAGGATGGGCTTGGCAGCCGTTGACCAACAACCAGGACTTCGAAAGCTATGCCCAGGTGGACCTTGGCCTGGATCGAACAGTAACTAAGGTTCGCACAGCTGGATTTGGAAACGATGCCGTGACGGCCTTTATCCTCAAGGTGTCCAGCGATGGTCAGACCTGGAAGGACGTGCAATGCAATCGTCGCTTCGAGACGCCGTGGGTCAACGGCGACCACGTGCATGAGACACCCCTCAATCCCCCACTCAAGGCGCGATACGTGCGCTTCATCCCTGTTTCATGGCGGGGAGACACACGGATGCGCTTCGAAGTCGTTTTCTGCCGAAATGCTTCTGAGCGGGCCCGAAAGGCACCACTATCGCGCCTTCGGGCGCTCGCTACGCAACGCGAGCGGCTACTGGGGTCGCGCCAATCCGTCACGGCAGCGATCAAGTCACAAGACATTGTGACGCGGGCGCAGATTATGCACGAGAATCCCTGTTCCGGCCGCAAGAAGGGCTGTAATCCTTGTCTGGTGCAGGCGGAACTGCCAGGAGTTCCAGCCAAATGCCGCGACGATGGCCGCTGCCTCGGCTCGGTGTCGAGCACAGGCGTGGGAGATCGGCTGGCTAAGGCGTGGAAGCAAGCGATCGGTGCGCTGGGCTCAATGACGGGCGCTGCGACCGGGGAATCTAGCAGGGGTGCAGAGGCATGTCGTCCACTGCTCTGCGCCGAGGGCGACCAGGCCTGCTATAATGCAGCCTTTGCGCCTGCGCACGCGGGTGGGTATCCTGCGATCGATTCAGACGAGTTCAGATGCGCACTCTACAACGACCCGCACTTCAGGCCGCTGGAGGGCATATCGTTGCGTCGCAAATGCCAAGGCGACTCGCGCTGCGAACACAAGCTGTGCGGATGTATCGGCAGAGGTGCGCGCTGCGAGCATGGGCGAGAAGTGCCCCCGACAACCGCCCGTGTGGAGGAGCGTGTGCAGCCATAGTGAGAGGGGGGGGGGTGTAAATCGGCACGTTCGGAGTCAGGGTGTCGTGACGTAGAAATCGTCGTTGGTGGGAGCTGGCACCTACAAGGATACAGCTGCTGGATGTGCTGCCGAGGTCGGCACCAACACACATGGAGGGTATGACGGAAGGGGTGGGCCATGAAGATTACTAGGTGAGTGGCGATCATGAGAGAAGATAGGGGATCACCGCGGCTTCACCGCCGCTGGCGCGTAGAAAATGTGTGCGCGTGAACCAGTTCCTCTTCAACGAATACAAGAATTAATCTCAGAAGCTGCTTGCTTGACCGGGCCAAGTTGACCCGGGCTCACTCACGTCCGGTCCGCTACTTCTTCTCACCGACTCGTTCGGCCTTGCGGCTCTGCGTCTTGCACGTGTTCGCAAACTTCTTGCTGTCTTTGTTGGACATCTTGGTCCTGTTGCGGCAGCCCGCGCCGCCCTCCCAATGTGTCTTGCTCACGCTGCTCCCGATCTTGCCGCCACACCTGCGTGGCCCGCGCCCACTATCCTTAAACTTGGCATGACACCAGTGCGCAACCGCCGGCTGAATTCGGCACTGTTACCTGCAGTCCTTGTTCGAGTACGCCTGTAGGGAAAGGGAACAGCTTGTGATTTAGTTCAGCGGAGCCGAGCGAAGCATTGTGCATAAAGCGCTTTATGCATGGGATTGGGAGGTGCTTTGTCTCGGGAGTCAGCGAAGAGAAAACACGTATCATTACGCAGAACTCGGTTAGGGCGTCGAGTTTTGCCTGTTCGAAGGAGCAGTAGCCGCAGATCATACGGTTCGCCCACGCGCCAGGCTCGCACTCGGCACACTGTTTCTCGTGGCAGACATCGCACGGGAATGCTTTGCCACAGCCAGGAAAACGAAGCCAACGGCTGCACGATACGCCGCGAGTGCACATATAAGAGCTTCGTGCTGTGCAGAGCTAATGCGAAGAGGTCGCTCGTGCGGACAGGGCGGGGGCTACTTTGACCGCTTGTAGTGCTCGCACGCGCCTTTGTTGGGCAGTGGAGTGCCCAACACAAGCTCTGGTCCTTCTTCCCGCCGCTTCCGTGCGCCTCCACTCGCAACCTTGCTTGCGCCTGCTGCGACCGCGTCTGCCCTTGCTGGCGCCACGCGCACGAAGCGAAATTGCCCGAAGCCTGGTGAGGGGCTGTGACTTCGAGCCTCTGGAACCATTCAATCGTGCCCGACGGATGACAACCTGGCCCATCGCGGCCGCGGACCGAAGCGGTGCACCCTACACACGCCTTGCTACAAAACAAATCGTGCCACTTCGCCAAAGCACTGGAAACTTGCTCAGTAACTTCGACTGGCAATTCGGCCGGGAG
>ENA-UOXV01002289-UOXV01002289.1-marine-metagenome-genome-assembly--contig:-NODE-2289-length-25219-cov-7.051502_pt1 | contig 25219 bp, 23 predicted proteins | sample MGYA00238165_ERZ766961 | MGnify/ENA primary metagenome ERZ766961 (study PRJEB28924, sample SAMN03173240) | marine metagenome | biome: Marine; feature: Water; material: Subsurface seawater | place: North... | reverse complement strand
AGGTTTCAACGGGTAAGCTCTACAATATGACGCCGCCTACCCAGGGGATCAGCTCCTTGATGATCTTGGCGTTGTTTGATCGATTAAAATGTTCGGATGCTGAGGGCTTTGATCATCTTCACGGCCTAGTAGAGGCAACCAAACGGGCGTTTATCCTTCGAAATGATGAGCTGACGGACCCAGCATTCATGAATGTTGATGTTCGAGATTGGTTGGATGATGCGTTCTTGGATGCGGAAGCATCCGAGATCGATGCTGGTAAGGCACTACCATGGCCACAAATCGCCAAGCCGGGCGATACGATTTGGATGGGGGCTGTCGATAAGAACGGCCAAGCGGTTTCATTTATTCAAAGCATTTATTGGGAATATGGTTCGGGTATTGTCGTGCCAGAAACAGGGGTGCTTTGGCAGAATAGGGGGCATGGTTTTACCCTTGATGCAGGGCACCCGAACGTTTTGGCATCAGGCAAACGACCGTTCCATACGCTCAATCCAGCGATGGCGATCCTGAATGATGGCAGCGTCATGACCTATGGAAACATGGGCGGCGAAGGGCAGCCGCAGACACAAGCTGCCGTGTACTCTCGACATGCCATGTTTGGTCAACCGTTGCAGCAGGCAGTAACTGCACCACGGTGGCTGTTAGGGCGCACATGGGGCGAAGATAGCACAACCCTAAAATTGGAAAACCGGTTTGATGATGCTGTTGTTGATGCGTTAAAGGCAGCGGGTCATACGGTCGATATTGTTGAGCCGTTTACATCGATCATGGGGCACGCGGGCGCCATCGTCAGAAAGCCAAATGGTGTTTTGATGGGGGCAACGGATCCCAGAAGCGACGGTGCCGTCGCAGCCTATTAAGTCTCTACGACTTTTTCTAAACCGAGCGTGAGAACAATCAACTGCGGGATCGTCACCAAGAAGCTGTCCAGCGTTTCAACCATCTTTGCAGCATCTGGAATAGGTGCGGGGCCTAAGTCACGCGCCAGTGCGCGCCCGATGATTTCCTGAGTAAGCGGATCTATAATTTCCCTGGTCTTCTTCATCTTCTCGTGAACTTCACCATTTGCAATTGCCGTGGCGATAACAGGCGCGACCTGGCGCATCAGATCAGGCCAGATGGCGAGATGACGATATAGTGTGGGAATGACGATGCCATGGGTGCTGGGGATCGAACTGCTGATTTCCAGCAACGTTTCCTGCACATCCGAATCCATGTCACTTAGATTTATAGGTGCGGGCAATTTCATCGTCGTGGCAGGTTCTGCCGGAGCTGCGTGTGGCAGCGTCACCGCATTTTGGGTTTTATCAATCTCGCCAGCAATTATCATTCGAATGGCTGTGATCAATCCTAAATTGACGGGGTTCATCCGGTTATATGTCGCGAACATTGCAGCCAGTAACTGGATGTCTGATGCCGATAGGCCGCAATCCGCGAGGTCCTGTTTGCTCATGGATGGCAGAGATATCTGTTCTATGCGCCTTGCAGCGGCAGGGGCTTCGCGAACCAGATGTCCGTTCTCAAGCTCTGGGCCAATAACCTCCCAAACCCATTCCAGAAATCCGGGGAAGACAGCGAAATGTCTATAAATCAGGGCGGGTGAGCCCACGCCTGTTAGTGTCATGATCCGATCATAGATCGCTTTAATTTCGGGAGATGCATCTGCGGCGGAAATTTCTGGGAGAGTATCAGTCATAAATATCCATGTGATGATGAAGTGCTTCGGATTCAATCAGAGACAGGCACATTGCCCAAAAAGGCATCTTTATGGGTTCGGCAAATGGTGGTCAGCCAATTAATGACGGACCGGACTGCGGGGCGTCGCCGTGTATCATCCAGGACCATCAACCAGGATTCACGGTACATCACAGGAATGCCGGGTGCGACGCGAACCAGTTCAGGGCGCTTATCCCCAACCATACAGCTTAATAGTCCTGCACCTATGCCCTCACTGACTGCATTGGCATAGGTGGCTGCTGAGGCAAACGTGATAGCAATATCTTTGGCTGGAATATGCGCATCAATCCATTGTTGTTCAGGCAAGTAATCTAATGGCCTGGAAAAGCCGACCCACGGACTGCCGTCCAATAAGTTACCGTTGTCGTCCGTTAGATTAGGTGCTGCGTAGATCGCCGTGCCGTGTTCGGCCAATTTACGAGTGCGCGCTTGTCCGGTTGTTGGTTGGGCATGTCGGATTGCGATATCAGCCTCGCGACGCTCTAATACAACGTTGCGTTCTTCGCCGACAAAATCCAAGCGGATGTGCGGATGTTCGGACAAAAACGCACCCGCGTGATGGTTCAAGAAACCTGTAATGAAGGTGGATACGGCAGAAATCCGAACCGATTGGCGGTCGTCTTCGCGCTCAACTTCGATATCGTTTTCTAACTCGCTTGCCAGTGCCTCTATTTTCTCGGCACGCCGTGCAATCGCGCGCCCTGGTTCTGTCATCACGATACCAGCTTCGGCCAGTTCAAATAGCTTCACGCCAAGCTGATCTTCAAGGGCATGGACACGTCTGCTAACAGTGCTTTGGTGCACGTGAAGTGCAGTTGCTGCCGCAGTCATAGTGGGATGGCGTGCCAGCGCCAAGGCATAACGCAAGTCATCCCAAGATATTTTCTCAACGTTCATGGGCAAATCGTAACCGCACCTCGCAAAAATGCAATGCGGTTTCGCAAACTTGTTTGTTGCTGCTGAACATGAACCTGGGCATTCTCTCATCAACAAACGGCCCTGATTTTTTCAGGGCGCGATGAAAAAGGAGTAACTGTCATGAGTACAGCTCTCGATATGAATACGGGTCGTGACACTTCTGGTGAACTGCTATTTGCGGCTGACCGTAGTGCGAAACCGCAAATTATTATCCCAAAGGATGATGGAACTACCAGCCGCAAGGGTCTTGCGGTGGGCAAGGTCACAATCGCTGATGGAAGCCCGCGGTCAGGATTGTTCAGCTTAGACCGTGAGGGTTTCTCGTTTCTCCATAGTCCTAGCAGCGTTCAAAATTTTGAAGATGATAGTGAAGTCGAAGAAACATATTACAAAGAGATTCGCAAAATGGTGTCTGACGCCATTGGCGCTTTTGAAGTTGAAATATTTGATCACACCATTCGCGTCACCGACCCTGAAACCAGTTATCGACGACCTGCCAGTCATGCACATAATGACTACACCGAAAAATCGGGTCCCAGCCGGCTGCGCGATATGATCGGTGATGTGCGTGCCGATGGATGGCTTCAAGATCGGGTGGTGCAGATCAACGTGTGGCGCCCAATTGCTGAGCCCATCCTGCAGATGCCGCTCGCGCTTTTGGATGCCTCCTCATACGATCAAAGCGATTTGGTCACGACTGAGATTATTAACGAACGTCAGAATGGCCGTGTCGGACAAATCTATAGCGTGGTCAACGCACCTGGACAGCGCTGGTTTTATTTCAACGAAATGGTGAAATCGGATGCGATCTTGATCAAAGGCTATGATAGTGAAACGGATGGGCGGGCGCGCTTTACACCGCACTCCGCATTCGCCGATCCGAACACACCAGAAAATGCGCCGCCACGGCGTTCAATAGAAGTGCGGACCTTTGCCCGCGTGCGTCGTTAACTCAAAAAGGATCACCCCATGTCAGATAACGCTGAACCCGTATCCGGTAATTGTCTATGTGGCAGTGTGCGCTACGAAGTTGATCAGTTCGCACGTGGTGTTGTTGGCTGCCACTGCGAACAATGCCGCAAGACATCTGGACACTATGTGGCTGCCACCAAGGCAACGCATGACAATCTTCGAATGATTTCGGATAAAACGCTTAAATGGTATCGTTCGTCGGATATAGCCGAGCGAGGCTTCTGCAGCGAATGCGGGAGTAATCTGTTTTGGCGACGGATTGGTGAAGATGCGACGTCCATTATGGCGGGGGCATTGAATAATCCGACAGGCCTTGCCTTGCAAAGCCACATATACACCGATGACATGGGGGATTATTACGAACTTCATGACGATGTGCCGACCTATCCGCAGTCGGGCTAAATTAAATATTCGTATGGTGCCGGGTTTCTATGTGAATTTACGCGCCAAGGCTTTATATCTTTTGAATTCACTGGGCGTCTCGTATTCAGGAGATAAGTGTGCGGTTTACGAAAATACTCGCAAGTATGTTGGTCATCTTGCTTTGTCTGGTGCCCGCACCTTCTAAGGCCCATCCGCATGCCTGGATTGACGTCACCGTAAAAATTTTATTGGACGATGATGGCCGGGTCCGTGGCCTACATCAGACTTGGTTGTTCGATGATTTCTATTCCATGTTTGTCATGGAAGGCGCGCTGGAAATAGGGGGCGGTAAAGTTAGCCAGCCTGCACTTGAATCATTGTTGGCCGAAAACATGAAGAACTTGGCCGAGTACAATTACTTCACCGAGATTTCGAGCGGCGAAAATGTGTTGTCCATGCTGCCACCCATCAATGCGACGACCCAAGTCATCGATAATCGTTTGGAAATGGCATTCGAAATTCCGCTGGCTGATCCTGTTAGTGCTGATGATATTCCACTGAAGTATGCGATTTATGATCCGACGTATTACATCGAAATGGTTCATGTTGAGAGTGATAATGCAGTGACGTTCAATCAGTCGAATACATCATGCGCGGCCAATATCATGCAGCCTCAGCCAGATCCCGAGAAACTGCTATATGCAAATTCCCTTGATCAATCCGAACAAGGTTACAATGGCTTGGGTAAGTTCTTTGCCGAAGCTGTAACTGTAACATGCGGTTGAAACTTCTTGGATTGTTGGTGTTGATTGGACTGCTTACCGTCGGGCCAGTTTTGAACCCTGTGTCTCATGTTCATGCGGATACCAACGCGTCCGTTGTTGCCACACAAGAAATTGGTATGTTGGATCGCGCTACAATATGGGTTTATCAGCAACAACGGAAATTCCACCGCGAGCTGACAACACATCTGCGTAAGTTGTCAAAAGGCGGCGACTGGCACGTTGCACTAGCATTGATTGGAGCCAGTTTCCTCTACGGTTTGCTCCATGCGGCTGGCCCCGGTCATGGCAAGGCCGTGATGACGGGTTACTTGGTGACGCACCGTGAAACCGTGCGACGTGGGGTGCAGTTGGCTGTTGCTGCGGCTTTCTGCCAAGGCTTGGTCGCAGTGTTTATCGTTTACGGGTTGATTTCACTTGCGGGATGGTTGCCGCGCGAAACCCAGACTGCTGTGACGTGGAGCGAACGGATGAGCTTCGCACTCGTATCCCTCGTGGGTGCCTTTTTACTGTATCGCGGGTTGAAGGGGCTTTGGAAACGTTTACGACCAACACCTGAATGCGACCATCATCACGAGCATGGTCACGTTCATGATGATTCATGCGGCCATGGGCATATGCCATCACCCGATGTTGTTGCGAATGCAACGGATTGGAAGACAATGGCGGGTGTTGTGCTGTCTATTGGGATTCGACCTTGTACAGGGGCCATTATCGTACTGGTGTTTGCCAAGGCCGTCGCGCTTTCATGGATTGGGATTGCCGCTGTGATTGCAATGTCTGCTGGCACGGCACTCGCGATTGCGACTTTGGCTGCCACTGCAGTCGGTATTCGTAAAGTGGCCATCAATCTTCCAGTGACCCCGACTAAATACCTGGGGCACGCAGCGGACGTTGCGGCGGCGTTGGGGGGTATTGCAATCTTGTTGATTGGAATCTCATTGCTAAGTACTGCCTTTGGGCCCGTACATCCGATTATGGGTTAATGAATGTGCTCTTATCTCATTAAATGGGATGAATGATCTCATTAATATTGATTATATGATGTGAGTATGGTACAAAGACGACAATCAATCATCTTAACCTGAAATCAGAGGTCACATCATGAGTTCCGAAGCCGTCGCAAAGGTATCTGACGATAGTCCCGAAAAAGAGGTCATCAAAGGCTTGGTAGAAAAAGCCCGTGCAGCGATGGCGCAGTTCGCCAATGCGGATCAGGCTCGCGTTGATGAGGCTGTGACAGCTTTGGCATGGTCGATATATGAGCCGGGCCGGGCCAAGGAACTTGCGGAACTCGCGGTTAACGACACTGGGCTTGGTAATGTTGCCAGCAAGATCATGAAGAACCAGCGCAAGACATTTGGCTGTCTGCGTGATTTGTCCCGTGTGAAATCGGTTGGGATAATCGAAGAAATTCCTGAAAAAGGTTTGGTGAAGTACGCAAAGCCTGTTGGTGTAGTGGCCGCTGTATCGCCATCGACCAACCCCGCAGCGACACCCGTGAACAAAGCCATGTTCGCGATTAAGGGCCGGAACGCGGTTATTATCGCACCGTCGCCAGCAGGAATAGGCACGACGGCCAAGACCGTTGAATACATGCGTGCCGAGCTTGAGAAAATTGGCCTGCCTGCCGATCTGGTTCAGGCTTTGCCAGCGCCCGTGAATAAGCAGCTGACACAAGAATTGATGTACGCCGCCGATTTGGTCGTTGTCACCGGATCACAGAACAACGTTAAGCGCGCGTATTCGTCAGGAACGCCAGCCATAGGCGTGGGGGCGGGGAACGTACCTGTCGTGATTGATGAGACGGCTGATCTGGATGATGCCGCTGAGAAAATTTGCATGTCCAAGATATTTGATAATTCGACATCTTGTTCGTCTGAGAACTCCATCATTATTCTGGATAGCGTATATGACGAAGCCATCGCAGCGCTGAAGCGCGCAGGCGGCTACGTGTGTAACGCCGAGCAAAAAGAGAAAGTTCGTGAGAATCTCTGGGTTGATGGCAACCTCAACCGTCATGTGATCGCCAAAGACGCAGACGTTTTGGTTGATGTGTTCGGCTTTGGTGATGATGCCAAAGGCAATAAATTCTTCATGGTCGAAGAAGGTACCCCCGATCCGACCAGCAAATTTATCGACGAGAAACTATCACTGGTGCTGACCGTCTACCGCGCCAAAGACATGGACGATGTCGTTTCGCAACTGAACACGATTTTGAACGTCTGCGGTATCGGGCATTCCGTTGGTATTCACACCAACGTGCCAGAACATGCAGATCGATTGGCAGCAGAAATTGACGTCGTTCGCGTTCTCGTTAATCAGGCTCATACTTTCGGTAACGGTGGTGGCTTTAATAACGGCCTCAACTTCACGCTTACGATGGGCGGGGGCACTTGGGCCGGAAACTCTATAGATGACAACTTGAACTACCGTCACTTCATCAACATTACACATTTGGTGAAAACAATCCCCGAAGATAAACCGTCTGAAGACGCATTGTTCGGCGATTATTGGGGCAAGTACGGCAAATAACGCGCAATTTTTAGCGCAAGGGAACATCATATGAACTTCGAAGAATACGCGTCGAAGCCGCTACTCGCGGCTGGGGGCATCGCGGTCCCGAACAGCATCCTCGTTTATAACGTGGCGGATGTCGCCGGGGCAGCCGAGAAAATCGGCCCCTGTGTTGTTAAGGCGCAGGTCCCGACGGGCAAGCGTGGCAAAGCGGGTGGCATTAAGCTTGCCGCCGACCCAGCCGAAGCTGTGGAACACGCAACCAATATTCTCGGTATGGATATCGCGGGTCTCATGGTTGAAAAGGTTTTGATTGAAGCGCAGTCATCGATTGCCCGGGAATACTACGTGGCGGTTTTGAATGACCCGATTAGCAAAAGCCCAATGGTCATGTTCTCAACAGAAGGTGGCATGGACATTGAAGAGATTGCTGTTGAAACACCAGAAAAGCTGAAGAAACACGCGGTGGATATCCGCAAAGGCTTTAACAAGGCTGACGCTGAAGCATTGATTGCAGGTGTTGATCTGGAAGGGGCCGAAGACGGTGTCGCAGACGTCCTGGTAAAACTCTATGACGTTTACATCGAAAACGATGCCGAGCTTTTAGAAATCAATCCTTTGATCGTCACCGGCGATGGCGCGGTTATGGCACTGGATTGCAAGTTCACGCTTGATGACAGCGCGATTAAGCGCCGAGAAGAATTATCGACCAAGGGCACGCCCGACAAATTGACCGAGTTGGAATTGCGCGGCGAAGAAGCTGGCATCAAATACATCGAACTCGACGGTGATGTTTGTGTGCTAGCCAACGGCGCAGGCCTGACCATGACCACCATGGACGTGGTACGTCATCACGGTGGTAACCCAGCGAATTTCTGCGAAATCGGTGGCGAAGCGTACACCAAAGGCAAGATCGCATTGGATTTGGTTTTATCGAAGCCTGGGATCAAAAGCTTAGTTGTTAATTTCTGCGGTGCGTTCGCGCGGTGCGATGTGATGATGGAAGGGCTTTTGGATGCCTGGGATGAACTGCAGCCCGATATTCCGGTCTTCTTCTCAATTGCTGGAACTGGTGATGAAGAAGCGATACGAATGCTTAAAGAAAAACTCAACATGGATCCGCTGCCCGATATGAGCGCTGCTTGCAAAGCAGCCGTCGATGCAGCGAAGGGAGGGGCGTGACATGATTATTCCACGCAAGGAAACACGCATTCTCGTTCAGGGGATCACCGGTAAGCAGGGCACCTTCTGGACCGAGCGGATGCAGGAATACGGTGCCACCATCGTCGGTGGTGTGAACCCTAAAAAGGCAGGCACCACACATTGCGGTGTGCCTGTGCATGCGAATGCTGTCGAAGCACAGAACGAAACGGGCTTTGATGCGTCGTTGATGTTCATACCGCCGCTGGGTGTGAAGGCTGCTGCCTTGGACGCCATCGAAGCTGGAGCCAAAATGATCCTGTGTTTGACCGAACATGTCCCGGTTCAAGACATCATGTACATTATGGCAGCCGCAAAAGAAGCAGGCACACGGATTGTCGGCCCGAATACGGCGGGTGGCGTGACGGTTGGCGAAACTTTTATGGGCTTCATGCCTGCCTTTAACGAACGTATCTTCAAAAAAGGTAGCGTTGGTGTGCTGTCGCGCTCAGGCTCGTTAGGCACGTTGCTGTGTCAGAACATCGTCTCGGCTGGATTTGGCCAGACGGCGTTTGTTGGCATTGGTGGAGATCCGGTGATCGGAACAACCACACGCGATGCGCTTGAGGCATTGGATAACTTCCCTGGTACAGAAGCCGTTGTCATGGTCGGTGAAATCGGCGGCACTATGGAAGAAGACGCCGCTGAGTACGTCAAAACCATGAGCAAACCTGTTTGCGCGTTTATCGCTGGTGGTGCAGCCCCTCCCGGCAAAAAAATGGGCCACGCGGGTGCCATCGTAATGGGTGACAAGGGGACATATGCATCCAAGAAAACAGCACTAGAAGGTGCCGGTGTGAATGTCTTATCAACCCCTGTACATGTTGGCGAAGCGTTGAAAGAAATGATCGGCTAAATAATCATCGAATGTGACGTTGGACACATGCAGATCATGTGATCCGGCGTAGCGTTCAGTTGGTGGTGTCGTCTCGTAAAATGGGAGACGACTGTTATGTTAGATCATGCTTCAGTCCAGTTTGAAGCGCCGGAAACGGTATTAGATGTTGAAGCTGCGTGGCAGATGCGTGCGGCGTTGGATAAGCCCCCGTCTCTGCCATTAAGCGACGTCATCAGACGCGCCAGCATGGACTCGCCTGCAGGGTCATCATGGTTGTCCGACTTTTGGCGTGCATTGAACGGACCGGGTAAACTCTCGGCTGCCGAGTATTTTTATTACAAGCTTTATGATGGGCGTCATTCCGAGGATGGGATCACTCGTTTTGTTGGAAAAACCAACCAAAACAAGATGCATTTTGCCTGCAATGATGAACGTTGGTTTGCACCGTCATCGGACAAATTATTCTTTTTGGCATCCATGCGTGGCAATGATGTTGCGACACCTGAAACCCTGGCCGTATTTGACGCCAAAACAGGACGCAGTCATCCCCAATTAATTAAGGATATCGAAGGGCTGATCGCGTTTTTGGATCAACCCGAAAATTATCCGATGTTCGCAAAGCCAATCGATGGCATGTACAGCATTGGCGCACTTGCATTAACCGATGGTGGTCGGGGTAGTGCCCACGTGCGCGGTGCGGGTGAAGTATCAACCCGTGAAATCGCGGATTATATGTTCCGTGTTAGTGATGCCGGCTACTTACTGCAAAAGACGTTGAATGCCGCACCGGACTTGGCCAGCGCGTTTGGTGGCACGTTATCTAGCATTCGGATGTTGGTGTGCCTTGGCCCAGGTGGTGCGCGCCTAGAAAGTGCAGTCGTTAAAATCCCGACCATGGACAATGTCGCCGATAACTATTGGCGGGGTGGCAATATGCTGGGCGCGATTGAGGCAGATAGCGGAACAATCACTCGTATCGTCACGGGCACGGGACCTGATATTAAATGTGTGGTGTCGCATCCAGATACTGGGGCGATGCTCCTCAGCCGGATGTTGCCGCATTGGGCTGATGCCAAGGAAATGTGCTTGCGCGCTGCAGGTATGTTGCCAGGTATCCGGACGCAATCCTGGGATATCGCGCTCACACCTGATGGTCCAGTCGCGTTAGAAGTCAATTGGGGTGGAGATTTAAATCTACATCAGTTGGCCCATGGGCATGGTGCACTGACACCAAGCTTTTGTGCACATCTTCGTGAAGCTGGTTACAAAGGGAAGTTGCCAAAATTCGATAACTAAGAGGTTTTATGAGACAGCGGTCGTTGACCGACCGCTGTCGAGCCGCCACATACTTGGATCATACATATTTATCGGGGGTCCAGGATGGCGAGCGCACTTTTCACTTCAATAGAATTACGGGGATTAACACTCCCGAACCGTGTCGTCGTGGCACCGATGTGCCAATACTCTGCAGAGGATGGCACCGTTGGTGACTGGCACGTCATGCATCTGGGCCAATACGCTGTTTCAGGTGCGGGGTTGTTGTTTGTCGAAGCAACTGGTGTTGAGGCTGCTGGTCGCATTACGCCTGGCTGCGTTGGTTTGTATTCCGATGAAAACGAAGCGGCACTGAAGCGTGTTCTTAATTTCTGCAATGCCTATGGCAATGTGCCTGTTGGTATTCAGCTTGCCCATGCGGGTCGCAAAGCATCTGTCGATGTTCCGTGGAAGGGTGGCGCACCCATCAATGCAGATAACGGCGCATGGCAAACGGTAGGCCCGTCGGCTGCATCCTATGCAGATGGATGGCACACACCCGATGAGATGGATGATGAGACGCTGGATCGTGTGAAGCAGGGCTTCGTTCAGGCGGCTGAGCGTTCCGTTCGTTTGGGCTTTAAGGTCATCGAATTGCACTGCGCGCACGGGTACTTGTTGCATCAGTTCTTGTCGACAATTTCGAACCGCCGAAATGACACTTATGGTGGATCGATCGAAGGCCGCATGCGTTATCCGATTGAAATTTATCAGGCTGTTCGCGCAGTTGTTCCTGATGACATCCCCATTGGATTTCGGATTTCGGCAACAGATTGGGTCGAAGGCGGTTGGGATATCGCCCAAAGTGTTGTGTTTGCAAAGGAACTCAAAAAGCTCGGCTGTGATTTCATCGATGTGTCGTCAGGTGGAAATTCACCAGATCAGCAAATTCCAGTCGGCCCAGGCTATCAGACCGGTTTTGCTGCTGAGATCAAACGTGAAACCGGATTGCCGACGATGGCGGTGGGTAAAATCACCGATGCGCTGCAGGCCGAACACATTATCCGAAGCGGTCAGGCCGATATGGTCGCGCTGGCACGTGGTATGCTCTATGATCCTCGCTGGACATGGCATGCGGCAGAGGCATTGCGAGCGACGGCAGCATTCCCACCACAATATCAACGATGCCATCCGGCACTGGCGGGCGAACCCGTTCCCGGCAACCCTCCGCCTCCGGAAAAGGTCGCTAAAGCAGCAGGTGCATCATGAGTAGATTAGGTCCGATACGTCTTGAAGATATGGATGACGCACAACGCGCCGTGTTCGATGGCATTACAGGTGGCCCACGTTCCAAGGGTGATCCTGCCGAGATGCTTAACGAAGAGGGCGCACTTCGCGGACCATTCAATGCGATGCTCAGATCACCAGAAATTGGTGATTTGGTGCAACAATTGGGCGGACGCCTTCGATATCATTCAGAAATTCCGGATGATCTGCGTGAACTTGCGATTTTGGTCTGTGGCCGGCGCCATCGGGCCAATTTCGAATGGTATGCGCATGCCAAAATCGCGCGCAAAGTAGGCTTGCCCGATGCGGTGATCAATCAGATCATGGATGAAGTTGTCCCGAATGAGCCAAAATACGCGACGGTTTATCGTTTTGTATTCGAGCTACAAACATCCAAACGCGTCGATGATGCGCTTTATCAGGATACGATTGCCTTGTTGGGTGAAAAGGGTGTGGTCGAGCTTGTGATGCTGGCGGGATACTACGCCACTGTTTCGCACATCTTGAATGCGTTCGAAGTCGGCTTGCCATCCGGCGAACCACTGCCGTTCCCAGACTGAGTCTTACCTAGGCGTCATATCCTGGATTTTCGCGGTCCAATTTACGTAGCAATGCTGGCCATTCATTCACGCCGATGGGACGGTATCCGCTAGGCGAATTAGCCTCGCGGTTGCGCTCAATCGTCAGGGCAATCGTCTCAGCGGGGATTTCTTTGGCTTTCACGCCTGCTTGTTGGAACGCCAATTGAAATCTGCATGCGCGCTCTGTGCGATACATCCACATGAATGCCTCGGCGACAGTATTGCCGACTGTGAGGACGCCGTGATTGCGTAAGAACAACACTTTGTTATCACCAAGATCGTTCGCAAGCCGCTCGCGTTCCGCTAAATCAAACGCGATGCCTTCATAATCGTGATAGTTTGATTGTGCCCTGACGGCGAGAGCTTGTTGGGTGAGGAGGAGCAGGCCGTCTTCTTGTGTGGCGACGCTGACGCCTGCTGCTGTATGTGTATGCATCACACAGGCGACTTCCGGGCGCGCCATATGGACAGCCGAGTGAATGACAAAGCCCGCTGGATTGATGCTGTATTCAGATTCAGATAGCTCCGTGCCATCTTCCTCAACCTTGATCAAATCAGATGCGGTCATTTCATCGAACATCAGACCAAACGGATTGATTAAGAACTGATCATCGGCATCGGGGACACGTGCAGACAGGTGTGTCGCGAGCAAATCAGACCACCCATAAAGATCGACTAAGCGGTAACAGGCGGCCAAATCAACCCGCATTTGCCACTCTGCTTCGCTCATTTTCTGCTTTAAGGTCGTGATGTTACTCATTTTTACGCATCTCCGATGATGTAATTTGATCCTGATGCTAACCGGGGTTAAAACTGATGTCACGATCATCGCGCCAGTGATGATCTTAGTTACGGAGCACAAATTGCCACCACCTGAATTTTCTCGATCTTACGATGTCCTTGTTCTGGGGGCCGGCAATGCCGCGATGGCGGCGGCCCTGACGGCACGGCGTGCGGGTGCCAGTGTCTTGATGGTCGAAAGCGCGAATAAAGATTTGCGGGGCGGTAACAGCCGCCACGTTCGTAACATTCGCTACACCCACAAAGCTGCCACAGATTACGTTACTGGCGGGTACGAAGCTGCCGAGTATATGACGGATTTAATGCGGGTCACCGACGGTAATACCAACGAAGAACTCTCGCGGTTTATGATCGAAGCTTCTGAAACCGCAGTTGATTGGATGATCGAGCAGGGTGTGACGTTCCAACCCCCACTAAGCGGCACGCTTGGCCTTGCGCGGACCAACGCGTTTTTCTTGGGCGGCGGCAAGGCGATGATGAACGCGTATTTCCGCACCTGTGAAAAAATCGGCGTTGCGGTTGTTTACGAGGCCGAGGTCGAAGAATTAGAGATTGAGGATGGGCGCTTTAACGCAGCCTTCGTGCGTCATGGTGGCGAATTACATCGTGTCGAGGCGCGAACCGTTGTGCTGTCATCCGGTGGGTTCGAGAGCAATATCGAATGGCTCAAGGAAGGTTGGGGCGAAGCAGCCGAGAATTTCTTGATCCGTGGCACGCCGATGAATACCGGCAAAGTGTTGCGTGCCATGCTGAATAACGACGCCAAGCAGATCGGCGCGGTAGATCAGTGCCATGCGGTGGCCATTGATGGCCGCGCTCCTAAGTTCGATGGGGGCATTTCAACGCGCGTTGATTGCGTGGTCTTTTCGGTCGTGGTGAACAAGAACGCCGAGCGCTTTTACGACGAGGGCGAAGACGTCTGGCCGCGTCGTTACGCGATTTGGGGACGTCTTGTCGCCAAGCAACCGGATCAAATTGCCTATTCGATCATCGATAGCAAATCGCGTGGTCTGTTTATGCCCCCCGTGTTTCCGCCAATTAAAGCTGACACCATTGCTGGTTTAGCTGAACAACTGGAACTGGATGGGACGAAGCTGGAAAAGACGATTTCGGAATTCAATGATGCCGTGCAGCCGGGTGACTTTGTTCATACCGAACTTGATGGCTGTCACACCGAAGGACTAGAGCCCAAGAAATCGAACTGGGCGCGCAAGATCGATACGCCACCGTTCTATGCGTTTCCGGTCAAAACGGGCATTACATTCACCTATTTGGGCGTCGAAGTGAACAAGCAAGCCCAAGTTCTGATGAACGATGGCAAGCCTGCCGCGAACATCTGGGCGGCTGGAGAAATTATGGCGGGCAACGTATTGGGTCAGGGCTATGCCGCTGGGACCGGGATGGCGATAGGAACCGTATTCGGTCGTATCGCAGGAGAGGAGGCGGCGCGACATGCCCGCAACTGAGACACTCGAAGAAGCCAAACGCTTGATGCAGATCTGCAATGCGTGTCGATATTGCGAAGGCTATTGCGCCGTGTTTCCGGCGATGACCAAGCGTCTCGATTTCACTGATGGCGATGTTACGTACCTGGCGAATTTATGCCACGGCTGTCAGGGTTGTTATTACGCATGCCAATATGCGCCACCCCATGAATTCGCTGTTAATGTGCCCAAGACCTTTGCTGAATTGCGTGCCGAGACGTATCGCGATTACGCGTGGCCGGGTATTTTCAAAGGTGTTTTTGAGGGCAACGCAAAATGGGTCGCGTTAATCACAGTCTTGGCGACCTTGGTGACGGTGTTTCTGACATACTGGATACAGGGTGCCGACGTTGTTGGCGGAGTCCATACGGGTCCGGGCGCATTCTATAAGGTCATTCCGCACAACGTGATCGTCTACATCGCATCGGTGCCGTTCTTTTTGGCTATGATCGCGTTCATTGTCGGCATTATCATGTTTTGGCGCGATATCGGGGCCAAGGCATCTGACTTGTTCAGCATACCGAACCTGATTCAGGCCTCTAAGGACGTCGGCAAGATGACCTATATGGCGGGTGGCGGACATGAGTGTAATTACCCAGACGATAATTTCTCACACGGTCGGCGCCATGCGCACCAAATGACGATGTGGGGCTTTTTGCTGTGCTTTGCAGCGACATCCGTAGCCACGATCTATCACTATGTGTTCGGCTGGGAAGCGCCGTACGGTTATTTCTCTATCCCCGTAATCTTGGGGACCGTTGGCGGTATCGGGATCGTATTTGGCCCTATTAGATTGCTGATGATTAAGAAAAAAGCTGATCCTGCCCCACAAGATACCAAACGTCATGGGATGGATATCGCCTTCCTTTGGATGCTCATTTTAACGGGTATCACGGGGCTTGCGTTACTGGCACTTCGTGAAACGGCAGCGATGGGCTTGTTGCTTGCGGTGCATTTCGGGATTGTGTTGGGCCTGTTTATCACGTTCCCTTATGGCAAAATGGCACATGCCGTATATCGGTTCGCTGCATTGATCCGTTTCGCGGGAGAGCGGCGCACCTCTTAAGAGGGGAGACATATGTCGTCGAGCGATCCGCTGCTACAGCCTTATCAGCTTAAACATCTGACGTTAAAGAACCGACTGATGTCGACGTCACATGAACCGTCTTATGGCATCGACGGTATGCCCAAGGATCGTTATCGGCTGTATCATGCTGAAAAAGCCAAGGGCGGCATCGCACTGACCATGACGGCGGGGTCCGCTGTGGTATCTCCCGATAGTCCGCCTGCATTTGGCAACTTGCATGCCTATGACGACGCGATTGTGCCGTGGCTACGTGAACTTACCGATGCCTGCCATGAATACGGCACGGCAGTGATGATGCAGATCACCCACTTGGGACGTCGCACGAACTGGAACCATTCCGACTGGTTGCCCGTATTGGCGCCAAGTGCGGTTCGCGAACCTGCGCACCGTGCGTTCCCCAAGATTATCGAAGATTGGGATATTGAACGGATTATCAATGACTACGCCGATACAGCCGAGCGAATGAAGGCGGGCGGCCTTGATGGCATTGAATTAGAAGCCTACGGCCATTTGATGGACCAATTCTGGTCGCCGGGAACCAACCAACGCACTGATGAATGGGGTGGGAGTCTCGAAAACCGAACGCGGTTTACGATGCGTGTTCTTAACGCCATTCGGGATCGTGTGGGATCTGAGTTCATTGTTGGCATTAGAATGGTTGCAGATGAGCAGTGGGATATCGGTCTGTCCCGTGAAGAGGGCGTGACCATCGCGAACATGTTAATCGACAGTGGTCATATTGATTTTCTTAATTTGATCCGTGGGCGTATCGACAGCGATGTTGGTTTATCAAAGGTCATACCCGTTGGTGGTATGCCGTCAGCACCGCATCTGGATTTCTGTGGTGAGGTTCGCGCTGAAACCAAGTTTCCCGTGTTTCATGCGGCGCGAATCAGTGATGTTGCAACAGCAAGGCACGCAGTCGCCGAGGGTAAATTGGATATGGTTGGCATGACGCGGGCGCATATGGCTGATCCGCATATCGTCAACAAAGTGGCGACGGGCAATGAAGATGATATCCGCCCATGTGTCGGTGCAACGTATTGTCTGGATCGCCTTTATGAGGGACATGAAGCGCTTTGCATTCACAACCCTGCGACAGGGCGAGAAGCCACTATCCCGCATGTTGTACCTGTTAGTGAGGGTGAGAAGAACAAATGCGTTGTCATTGGCGCAGGTCCTGCAGGGTTAGAAGCCGCACGGGTGCTGGCAGCACGAGGCCATCAAGTTGATGTGTTTGAGGCCGCACCACAGGCAGGTGGTCAGATTTTGTTGGCGGCTCGGGTTAAACGCCGATCGGAACTGATAGGAATTGTCGATTGGCGGATCGCACAGTGTGAAAAGGGCGGCGTCAATTTCCATTTCAATCAATATGTCGAGGCTGATGACATCATGGCACTGTCTGCAGATGTGGTCATTGTGGCGACAGGGGGACTTCCCAATACGGATATAGTGCCGGGGGCGGCGCATGCCGCTTCCACTTGGGATATTCTATCAGGTGACGTGGCACCTGCGGGACGAGTACTTTTGTTTGACGACAACGCAGCACACCCAGGTTTAGCCGGGGCTGAAGCCATCGCATTAGCGGGAAGCGAATTGGAAATCGTCACTCCTGAGCGATATTTTGCTGCAGATATCGGCGGGCTCAATCATGCCAAGTATGCAGAATGCTTTGATGAGCATGGCGTTCGGATCACGATTAACAAACGGCTGGTTGGCATCCGCAAAGACGGCAATCAGTTGATCGCTGAAATTGGATCTGATTATTCATCCAAAACCGAGGATCGCTTGGTCGATCAGGTTATCATAGAGCATGGCACCTTGCCGATGGATGATTTGTATTTTGATCTTAAACCTAGCAGCCTCAATCTGGGTGCTATTGACGTCCCCGCACTAAAAAACGGTGCCCCCCAACAAGTTAAAACCAATCCAGATGGTACGTTCCAGTTGTTTCGAATTGGTGATGCGGTTTCCAGTCGCAATATTCACGCGGCAATTTACGATGCTTTGCGACTTTGCATGGTGATCTAGCGGGTGAATGTGACATAGTGCGCGCATCAAAACCTGGGTAGGGAAAATATGTTCACGTTGATTTCAACCCTCGACATCATGGGAGTGATTGTCTTTGCGATATCTGGTGCGTTGGTCGCCAGCCGCAAGGAAATGGATTTGGTTGGCTTTGGGTTGATGGCCAGCCTGACGGGTGTTGGGGGTGGCACACTGCGAGATCTATTGCTGGACCGTCATGTGTTTTGGATATCTGATCCATTACCTGTTGCTATATGCTTAGCGGTGGCACTTGTTGTATTTTTCTCTGCCAACATTATTCAAAAACGTTATAGCGCGTTGCTGTGGGCGGATGCTCTTGGGATTTCATTGTATGGCGTCATGGGCGCCGAACTGGCAATGCTGAGTGGTGCAGGCACGCTTGTTGCCATTATGATGGGTGTGATGACGGCAACATTTGGCGGCCTGATCCGAGATGTGATTTGCAACGAGACACCATTGATTTTGGGTAAAGAGATTTATGCGACATGTGCGGCGCTCGCCGCAGCAACTCATATAGGGCTGAGCTCGCTAGGGTTGTCGTTAGAGATGGCCGCAGCAGGTGGGATCGCGGTTGGGTTTATTTCGCGTGGGCTTGGGATCATCAAAGGCTTATCGTTGCCAACCTATAAATCACGACCAGGTAAGGACTATACGACGAAGCCTTAAATAACCTCGTCTTCGCGATCATCGGTTTCACCGAACCGATGTAGGGCAGGTGGTTTGGTGCCTTCGTATAATTTCTCTAGGCCCGCGTTGACCTTGGCGGTTTCTCGCTCAAACAAGGAATTCCCTTGAAGATCGCTATCGGCGATGAAGGGGCCGAAGTTTTCAACCTCAACCATCCACATGGCTTGGGCGATGCCCAGTTCGTCGAACCAATGAACGTCGCGAATTCCTTTGATGCCTCGCCCCAGAAGGGCACCGGTGCCGTATCCGACGGTGGTCAGGTAAATCGCGCCGTGCGGTACGAAGTACTTTTTGTAGTCTTCAGACGTCATGCCGCCTTTGCCGATGATGATTTTAGCCCCAGACACGTCGAACCATTGATCCAACCACTTCGAAAAGCGAAATGACGCTGTGCCGGTCATCGCACCAATTGTGAACGAACCGTCTGGGTTTTGTCTGGCCGCAGGAGAGCAATGGAAGTTGGCGTTTGATATTTGCGCCAGATTATCCGGCAGACTCTCGCCATCTTCAAGAATACGCTTATACACGCCTTCGCGCGCCGTGTAGACAACACCAGACAGATAAACGATATCGCCAATCTCAACGTCCTTTAACTGCTCCGTCGTAACGGGAACGTTTAGATTGATTTTCTTAAGGCTTCCGGTTCCCATCCGATTGTCTCCCGTCTCATGTAAGGTGTGAACCAGGACGGATCGGTGCGAAATTTAACACGTCCGTCGGCGTATACGCGTGCAACAGCGCGCCGCGATGACAAACAAAAAGCATGAACACTGATCGGCATACCGCCCGTGTGGCAATATCCGCATTCAATATGGCAATCGATGACCATGGATTTGCCAACAAAACCCATGGCCCCCATGCCGATGGAATTGCCGAGTTCTTTTAATTCCAATTCAAGTGCAGCGACCTTGGGGTCAGGATTGCGATCCCCGACAGTGCGCAGACATGCAGCCTGTTTACCCAAGACCATGGTGGTGTCTTTAGAGCCACCAAGTCCAACACCGATGATCGCTGGCTGGCAGGCGAGGCCGCGTTTGCCAAAGGCAACCAAGCAATCGAGAAAGAACCGCTTAATCCCATCTATACCGTCGCCAGGAAATAGCATCCGGTAGTCTGATCCGAACAATCCACCCTTGTGAACAGTCGTGATATCGACCCAATCGGCATCGGGCTCAAATGAATACTCAATCTCAGGCGCATTCAGACCGACATTGTTATTGTGATCTGTGCGCCACAACGGATGAACACGGTTTGGCCGCAACGGAACACCGTCGGTCGCCTCGGCAGTGGCCCCGCGTAAAGCTTCTTCGATAGCGATTGCTCCGCCCTGAACTTGGGCCTCGTTCCCAAATTTCACGTACCAACGTGGTACGCCGGTATCGGCACACATCGCACGACGGTCTTCTTTGGCTGCTGCGTAATTTTCGAGCATGGCGTGAAGCACAAACGACGATAAATCGCCGTCTTCTTCGTCCGCAGCCTTTTTTAGGCCTGTTAAATAGTCGTCGGGTATATCGATCGCCGCCTTATCCATAAGGGTCAGCGCGGTCTCCTTGACGACAGAAATAGGGATCATCGAAATGAACTCCGAATTCAAGGTGATAATTACAGATACACCATCATACAAACCAGGACCTATGATGTCTAAGCTGATTGGCTGTGAAATGTCTCAATTTCTGAAACTGAGATGAGCAATCAATAAATTTGGAACGCAATGAAGGAGATTTATGTCGCGACCAAGACATGCAATGTCGAGCTACGGTTCTCAGGCTGTTCGATATGCCCTAGACTTCCTGCAACTTATCAAAAGGATCATCTAATGTTTCTCAGTGTTGCGGACCTATTTAAAATTGGCATTGGCCCGTCAAGTTCTCATACCGTGGGGCCCATGTCGGCCATGAATAGCTTTATTGAGGCTCTCAAGTCTGAGGATAAACTAAATGCCGTCGCTGGGGTAACAGTCACGTTGTATGGATCGCTTGCCTATACTGGCAAAGGCCATGGCACTGATCGAGCATTGGTATTGGGATTGCTCGGGGAACGTCCCAATAAAATTGATCCAGAAGATGTGTCAAAATTAGTTGAAGATGTGATTGCTGGTGGTTTGATCAAACTAGGCGGCACTCATGAAATTCCATTTCAGTTTGATATTGATATCGTTTTTGAATTTGGTGATCCTTTGCCAGAACATACCAATGGCTTAACCGCAGAAGCCCGCGATCAAGCGGGGGATATTCTCGCAACTGAGACATATTTCTCAGTCGGTGGTGGTTTTGTCGTTACCCGTGATGAAATTGCTGATTTTGGCGAGGAGGGTGTGCGGTATCCCGATGTCCCGTATCCATTCAGAAGTGCCGCGGAAATGCTGGAAATGGGGCGTGCCAGTGGTAAATCAATTGCTGAAATGAAGCGGCGAAACGAGTCGTCTCATGTGTCGGAAACAGACCTTAACAAGACTCTCGCGGGCATCTGGGCTGTGATGAAGGATTGCATGGATCGTGGCATGACAACTGAGGGGCAATTGCCTGGAGGGCTTAAGATCAAGCGCCGGGCCAAGCAAATAGCCGACTCAATGCATGCCGAAGAGACACGGAATGTGAAGTACGCACACTCGGTAATGGATTGGATCAGTCTTTATGCGATGGCGGTAAACGAAGAAAATGCAGCAGGTGGACGCGTCGTAACGGCGCCGACGAACGGCGCCGCAGGTGTGATCCCGGCGACCCTCCGTTATTATTTAGAATTTTGTCCGGGGGCATCTGAAGAATGCGTAGAAGAGTTCCTGCTCACCGCAGCCGCGATTGGTGGCATCATCAAGACACGGGCGTCAATCTCGGGTGCGGAAGTCGGATGTCAGGGTGAGGTCGGGTCAGCCGCTGCGATGGCAGCCGCTGGATTATGTGCTGTTTTGGGTGGCACGAATGAGCAGATCGAAAATGCAGCCGAGATCGCCATTGAGCATCATTTAGGGATGACCTGCGATCCCGTCGGAGGATTGGTCCAAGTGCCGTGTATTGAGCGAAATGCCATGGGTGCCGTGAAGGCCGTTAACGCTGCATCCCTCGCCATGCGGGGCAATGGCACGCACTTTGTACCCTTGGATAGCGCGATTGAAACCATGCGCCAGACCGGTGTCGATATGCTCTCCAAATACAAAGAGACCTCGCAGGGCGGTCTGGCGGTCAACGTGACAGAGTGTTGATCTAAATCTTACTCAGGCTTGACTTAAGTCTCGGCCCCGCCATTCACTTGTAACAATTGGCCGTTGATGAACGCGCCATTCTGTGATGCCAGCAATGCGACCATAGCGGCAATTTCATCAGCTTCGCCTAAACGGCCAACTGGAACACGTCCGACCATGCTTTCGATATGTTCGCGCATTTCTGGTTCGGCTTCGTCCGGACGGATCGGGCCAGGCGATATGATGTTAGTCGTTACACCTTTGCCGCCAAATTCCTTGGCGAGCGATTTCGTTAAGCCCCATGATGCGTGCTTGGATACGCTGACAGGGGCGCGCCCGTTATAGCCATGAATGGCATTCATGCCGGCAAAGTTGATGATCCGTCCCCAACCTTGTTTGATCATGTGTGGAAGGACGGCTTTTGATAGCCGCCGTGACGAATGAAAATCAATATTGAGGATACGTTCCCATTCATCTTCATCAGTTTCCAAAAATGGACTGGTTGGACGGACAGCGGCATTGTTTACCAATACGTCTACGCCTCCAAAAGCCTCGTTTGCTGATTTTACGATAGTTTCAATATCTGATGTCGAACCGACATCACCCATGGCAACGATCGCGTTTACGCCGAGCGCTTCGGCCTCTTTCGCGACGATTTCGCATGCCTCACGGTTTTTTGATCCGTTCAAGGTGATGTTCATTCCCATCCCAGCGAGTGCGAGAGCTGCCGCTCGCCCAATGTTTCGGCCACTTCCAGTAATAAGGGCTGCGCGCTTTCGTTCATTCATTGGGATAATCCTATTTTCTGTTTTGTGAGTTGGCTTGCTTAAATCGTCGCACTGTCTCTATAACCCGACTTCTTAAATTTAGTGTTGAGCGCCCAAATGACAACCACGCCTATCATTCATCATTACCCTCAATCTCCTGCTTCGGAGAAGGTGCGTGTATTCCTGGGGCTGAAAGGTATTGCGTGGCGCAGCGTTATTATTCCCCGGGTGCCGCCAAAACCTTTGGTGATGCCGTTAACGGGCGGATTTCGTTTAACGCCAGTGATGCAGATCGGTGCAGATATATACTGCGATACGTTTTGTATTATCCAAGAGTTAGAAAACAGATACCCATCCCCTTCATTGCTCCCTAAAGATGGCTCTTCAGTTGACTGGGCTATTGGTGCTTGGGACGATACGCAGTTATTTAAGACCGCGATTGCGATAGTATTCTCCGATGGCCTGGATCATATGCCACCGGGCTTTGCCGAGGACCGCATTGCGCTTTATTTCGATGGTGCTGACCAAAATACATACTTCAAAGATAAACTGTCCGAGAATTTATCAATTGTCCGTCGCTTCTTTGCAGAAGTGGATACAGCGGTCGAGAAACATGATTTCATCGGCGGCGCATCGCCATCAGTCAGCGATGCACTTGCGTATTATATCGCATGGTTCCTTCGGGGGCGCTTTAGCGGTGGACCTGAGTTGATTGCAGCATTTCCAATTCTTGAAGCATGGGAAAGCCGAATCCGAGAGTTTGGATATGGCGAGGTCACTGATTTCTCCGCTGAGACTGCGCTTGAAGAGGCGCGGATAGCGTTGCCTGATGCAGGAATAGGTATCTTGGCAGCTAATGATTTGGGCTTCGAGTTGGGCCAATCAATCAGTGTCCGGCCCATGGATGACGAGAACGCCACTACGGGGGCGTTGATCACTTTGACAGATGATCGGGTATCGCTGCTTAGGATGGACCCTCAAGTTGGTGAAGTGGCTGTACATTTCCCCCGGTCTGGATATGTTTTAGCCCCAAGCTCATAGACCGTTAAGATTCACGACCTGCGCGATCGATGGACCTGAACAGCGGATCAAGCAGGTAGTCCAAAACAGTACGCTCTGCTGTCATGATAAAGACTTCTGCCTGCATGCCGCTCATCAAAGATGGAATGCTTTCTAGCGTTCCGATATCAGGCATGACTCGACCTGTGAAAAATGTACTGCCCGTTACCGGATCAGAAGTCTTGTCGGGTGAAACGTTAATCACGGTACCTTCGATCATCGGGGATGTGCGGGCATTGTACGCTGCCAAACGGACCCGAGCGCGTTGCCCAGGAAAAATGACATCGACATCATTTGGATTGATACGAAGTTCAATGATGTGTTGATCATGATTGGGAACGATATCCAAAATCGGCTCACCCGCCTGGACGACACCACCCAATGTGTGATGACGTAATGCGACCACGACGCCGTCTTCTGGGGCCTTTATGACTGTACGTGCAAGCACATCTTTTGCGGCGCGAATCTGTTCAGCGACTTCTGCCATCCGCTCGTTGGTTTCTTGGATTTCGGCCGCGACATCTCTTTGATGGCGATCCATGGACAGTGCGCGTTCCATTTCTAGTTTCGCGATCTCATCCCCAGCTTCTGCGATGTTCGCGGCTAAATCCTGGAACTCGCCTTCGGAGTCGACAATGCTGCGTTCGACCGATAGCACGCGATTTTTGGCAACGAGACCTTTTTTCAAAAGCTTGGACATCATCCCGAATTCATCTTGTAGCAGGGCCAAACGTTTCTCGATGGCGATGCGCTTGGCGCGATGGCCGCGAATGATTGCGGATTGCTTTGAGATGCGCTCTCGGATGATTGAATCTTGGCGATCAAGATTTTGACGGCGTGTTTCCAACACGTGCATTTCACCGTCCATCAGATCGATCATCAAAGGATCTGAACCTAGATCTAGAAGCGCTGAAGGGAACTCAATCGTTGGTAAATCACGGCGCTCTGCATCAAGTCGGGCCTTTTTAGCGACCAAAACGTTTTGTCGATTATTCAAAAGCTCCAAGGTCGCAAAGGCGCGTGTGTTGTCGATTTCTATCAGGGGCTGTCCTTCTAAGACGGCTTGTCCTTCGTCGATCAGAATCCTTTTTACGATCCCGCCTTCAAGGTGTGCGACTGATTTTCGGTTACTTTCTACGCCGACCGTGCCATGGGCAATCGCAGCACCATCCAGGCGTGTTACGCTGGACCACAATAGCCCCCCGAATACGAACACGATGCAGACCGTCCAACCGGCAATCTTAGAGGTGGCTGTGCTGGTTGAACGACGCGTAGAAGGTTTAGATGCTGAAAGCTCTTTATCATGGGGTGGATTGCTATCAGTTTGCTCTCTGCGTTGGCGCCAAGACACAGACTGATTGACGACACCACGCAATTGGTCGAGGCGGGTTTGTAATTTAATTAATGCGCTCATTGGGCTGCCTCCAACGGTTGGGCTTTGATGGGCTGAGAAGGAGAGCCATTGAGTACCGTCAGTTCGGCTTTCTTTCGTTTTCCAACAATTCGAGCCATGCCGTCCTGCAGGATCATCACTTTATCGCATTGGGCAAGAAGACTGGGGCGTTGAGAGATCACAACGATCACGCAACCTTGTTTCCTTAAGGGCACCTCTAAAAATAGCCCCGCCCCAAGTTTTAATCGGGTAGAATCAC
>ENA-UOXV01002274-UOXV01002274.1-marine-metagenome-genome-assembly--contig:-NODE-2274-length-25292-cov-8.200024_pt1 | contig 25292 bp, 22 predicted proteins | sample MGYA00238165_ERZ766961 | MGnify/ENA primary metagenome ERZ766961 (study PRJEB28924, sample SAMN03173240) | marine metagenome | biome: Marine; feature: Water; material: Subsurface seawater | place: North... | reverse complement strand
TAAACCGATATAACTGATTTAGGTAATTTTAAATCACTTTTCATAGATCCCCCGCCCCTAGCATCTTCGTCAAATGTAAAGGTAACGTTTGCTGCACATCTTTAGTTTTTCAATCATAGGTCCTGAGTAATAAGCCGCCGCGGCGTCCTTAAAAGTCATTGTAACCAGCCATATAGCGAAACAATAATCCGCGATAAAGTTCGATTGAGAAGCCGACCTTAAATGTAATATAGATGATGGCCGTCGCCCCCACAGAAATAATCAGTGATGTGAAAAATTTTTGCTTTGCAGCAATTTTCATCAGTAAAAACATAAACAAAGAAATACCGATGTAATGGCCAAAGCCCCAAATGATTAGCCCTAGGGCGACCAACCAACCGCTGAGGCTCAGCGTTTTGTTAAAGTCTGCACCGCGCTCTGTAAAAGCGACGGGAATAGACTGCAATAGCGCTGCCAGGCTCTGTTCGCGAAAAAGTCTCCAGAATTGCAAAATGATCAAAAGAATGAGTGGTGCCATTATCACAAATGGGGTGCGTGCAGATACGATTTTATATCCGAACGCTGCCCATAATGCGGCCAAAACCATAATTAAAACCGCGCCCAAAAAGGCGATCTCAAGGACCAGAACGCCGCGCGCTGACTTTTCTTTGCTTTTATTTAAAACGTTGTTTTTTTGCAGGTCCATCATGGTTTCGCTTTCTTGCGGTCACGCGCAATTCCATAGATATTGTAAGCCAAAAACCCAAAGGTTAGAATCAAAAGCGCTGCAGGCAGTGGTTTCATGAAGAAAAATGGGCCCTTAAGCAAAAGAGCAAGGTATAGGTTTTTCTCTACGGCAAAGCCCAAAACCAACCCAATCAATAACGCGGATCGCGAATAATTTAGTATTTTCATCAATAATCCGACGACACCAAACAAAATGGCGACGCCAATATCGAACATTGATCGATCGGTTGCGTAAGCCCCGGTTATGATAATTGCCAACAGCACTGGCACCATTATTTCAGACTTGATCGATGTGGCGCGTGACATCGGATTGACCAAGAACATTCCAATAATCGTGCCGATCAAATTGCCAATGATAATAGTAAAAATCATGACAAAAACAATATCCAAGTTTTGGTTGAGCATTCTTGGCCCTGTTTCAAGGCCCAAGATGAAAAGTCCACTGAGCAAAATAGCCATTGATGACGATCCCGGAATACCAAAAGCAATCGTCGATGCCAAAGCGCCGCCTTCTACGGCATCATTGGCCGACTCGGGTCCAATAACCCCTTCGATATTGCCCTTGCCAAAGGTTTCCGGGTTTTTTGAGGTTTGCTTGGCATGGCCATAAGCCACAAAAGCCGCAGGTGCTGAGCCAAGCCCGGGAACAAGCCCCATGGCTGTGCCAATGGCGCTGCACCGTATCACCAGCCACCAGTTTTTAAAGGCAAGTCCGATACCTTCAAAAATTTGTTTTTGTGTTTCTTTGGCCGACAAAGCACCGCCCGAATGGCGTGCAAGTGAACCGCCTTTGGCCCAAAGCTCGAACATTTCGGCAACCGCAAAAAGGCCCAAGATAACAGGAACCAGCGAAACACCATCTTGAAGGGACAAGGATCCCATTGTGAAACGGGCTGTATTAGTCACATTATCAAGGCCAATCATCGCCAAAAGCATGCCGCAAAGTGCCGCAATCAAGCTGCGGATCAGATCTTCTTTCCCCAACACGGCGACAAAGGTCAAAGCCAAAAAGGCCAAGACGAAAATCTCGGGGGGGCCAAAAATCAAAACAACATCGCGCAAGATCGGGATTAAAAGTGCCAAGACCAGCGCCCCGAAGGTAGCCCCTAAGAAACAAGAGGCCATCGCCGCACCAACCGCCACGCCGCCCTTGCCGTTGTCGCGCATAGGCGGCCCATCAAGCAAAGTAGCCGCATTCTGGCCCGTTCCGGGGGTTGAAAACAAAATTGCCGTTAGGCCGCCGCCTTGGGCAACCGTTGCATGGGCGCCGAGCAAAAAGGCGATGCCGGAGTTGGGCTCCATTGTGTAAAGAAATGTCACGGCCATCGCCATTGCGAAATGGCCCCCGAGCCCGGGAATGATCCCGATGATCAACCCAAAGAAAGAACCGATAAACAAGTAAGGCAAAACGCCAATACTAATCGATTGAAGAAACCCAGAAGTCACGCCGTCAATGATTGTCATAACAATGCCTATTTATGAAACGTCCGATGCGAAGAAGCTGCCCGTCCAGCCCTAAAGGCGGCAGATGAAAAGGGGCCAAGCATCTGGCCTGGCCCCAAGATTTTTAGATTTCGCCTTTGATTGCAGCTACGACTTTACCTTTTACATCGTCAGTCATTTGAGTTGATGATTTAGCCACTTTCTTAGTGTCTGCACCGTTCAGATATGACAACTCTCGCTCGGACTTGGTCATCATGTCCACGAATTCTGGATCTGACATAGCTTTTTCAAACGAAGATTGTAAGAAAGTCAAACGGTCTTCTGGGATGCCTGGAGGGCCCGCAACAGGGCGACCCACGGCATTAAGTGCGTCCCAAGCCTCCATCATAGGCATGATGGCTGCCGTATTGACCGCCGCATCGACGAAGTCAAAAATGCTTGGCACATCGGGCACTAACATCGAGCGCTTGCGATCACTTTGCACAACGATTATATGCTCACCGTCTTGAACGCCCTGAATGGCTGACCCTAACGAGCCCCACATCGCATCTACGTCTCCGCGCAACATCGCCTGGCGTACGTCGCCCGAGTTATCAAACCCGTGCACGACTTTTTGTTCAATCCCAAGGGCAGGTCCTGTCAGAACAGCGTCAACATATGTAGATCCGCCAAGGCCAGTAGCGCCAACGACAACGTCGCGGCTAGAATTTTGCAAATCTTCATAGGTTTTAAACGGTGAATTCGTGCCCACAACAAGCACACGAAGGTCAGCAACCATGCGACCCAAATAGCTATAGTCAGCCACTTTAAAGCTGGCACCTTCAATGCTAGAAAGCTCAGCCGTCACCATCGCCGAGCCGTTGATGATGCCAACGGTCAAGCCATCGGCAGGTGCATTAAAGATTTCGTTCGCCCCTTTCATGCCACCAGCGCCCGGTACGTTTTCAAGCTCGACCTTAGCGCCCGTGTATTTTTCAAAATAGGGGATGATCCCGCGGCTATATTCATCATAACCCCCGCCTGGCTTGTAGGGGATAATCCATTTGATGGTTTTGTCAGCGTAAAAGGTAGCTGCATCTTGCGCAAAAGCCATCGAGCTAAAACCCAATGTAGCGGTGGTGACAAGTGATGCCGCCAATGTTTTCATAAATAAACGTCTCATAGTTCCCTCCCAGGTTCGTAATCTAATTTAAAGTTGTTTTACTCTCATTGCCCTATTCGTTCACAGAATCTCGTGCAGGACATCAGTATCTTGCTTTGCTAACTGTGACTTTGGCTCTTTAAAACCGTGCTATGTAAGCGATTTTTAGATTTTGGTTCGTCGATTATGCCGCAGTTTAAAAATCAGTCAATGGGATGGCCTTCCACATAGAGGAATGATTTTCAGTCTTCTGCAAGCTAATTTTATGCTATCTATGGATTCTAAAATTTTGTTAGGCTAATTCTTGGGGTAAATAGGCGTTTTACCATGAAACCAAAATGACCCCTGACATGGCAAGGCTTGCGGCCAGTAATAATGTAAACGAAAGCTGTTCCGCGTTGCGGAACACGAAATGAGATAAACCTATCGAAAAGAAAATTTCCAGCGACGCAATCAGCGCAACTTGTGACACGGGACTATATGCAAGCGCCGAAAACAACAGAATTTGCCCCAATGAAACGAAAAAAGCCGATAGAAAGATCCATCGATCCAGCATTGAGAATATCTTTGTGACATTATCTCGCGCTTGGGCCGAAAACAGAGCCATGATCGCAAAGCAGGCAAATCCTGCAACCGCACTGACAAAAGTTCCAAACGCGGGCGAGCCCAGATCAATAAGGCCCATTTTTCTAGAAATGTAAGATATCGCATAGGCCAACGCCGCCGTGACTCCGTAGCCATAAGCGCTTAAGCTTGGGGCCTTGGAGGTGTCGGTCCCAAGACTGTTCTTAAGACTTTGTCGGATCAAAAGCCCAAAGCCTAAGGCAATAACCATCATGCCCCAAAGATCTAGGCCTGTGATAGGCTCTTTGACAATCAGGGCCGCCAGCAGAACTGTAAAAAACGGGTTCAGGCGTTTCACCGCCGAAGATCGCGCAACACCTAGAAGCTGGATCGATTGGTAGATCAGGCTGCGGCCAAAAAACATCGCAAAGATGCCCGCCACCGAAAACCAAAGGATGCCGTATATATAGCTCTTGCCGTCAACATCGCCTACCGTTTCGCTCCAAGACATTTGCCAAAGGACAAATGAAAGGGCCATCGTCAGCAGTACCGAAAACATCACCCCCTTGTCGCCGCCCGAGCGCGAGGCTCGCATAATAAAATTATTACCGAAGGCAAATGAAAGGGCGGATAAAAGCGCCAAAGCGGGGCCAAGAAATGGGGTATACATGTTAAGGTTCCGTCAAAAGAGTATATTCGACCTAGTTACGGCCCTGCCATTACTGGGGCAATCCAATTGCACAAATATTCCGCATAAAAGAATAGCGGTCCAAATTTGGGCGCAAGCGCTCCCAGTGGATTGACCTGCCGCCTAGAAAAAATGTAAAATCTGGTCTAAGTTAAATGATCGTTAAGCGGATGCTCCGAGTTTAAACCCCACCTGTAGACGTTGATGGACCCATGACAAAATTGAAACTTTCAATCGCGACGACAGATTACGACCATTTTAGGGATTTTCGCGTAGGGGATGTCCGCGCCGAAGGTATTGACCATAACTGGCTTAATTTGGGCCATCATGAGTGTTTCGCAAGATTTACGGCTAATCGCGAATTTGATGTTTCAGAAATTTCCTTCGCCAAATTTTCAGCGCAAGTGACGCGTGAAAATTCAGATATCATTGGCCTGCCTGTTATTTGCTCACGCTTGTTTCGGTTCAGTTCCTTTTATGTGAATAAGAAAAGTGGCATTAAGACGATCCAAGATCTAAAGGGCAAAAAAGTCGGTTCGCCAGAATGGGCCCATTCGGCGGCCGTCTATATGCGTGGTTGGATGCACAATGAAATGGGCGTTTCGTTGCAAGATGTGCATTGGATTCAAGCTGGCGCGAATGCGGCGGGGCGTGAAGAAAAGGTTGAATTAAACTTACCCGAAGGCGTTCAGTTAACCCGGATCAAAGACAAGTCCTTATCTGAATTGCTTTCTTCGGGTGAGATTGACTGCGCCATCATTGCCCGTCCGCCCACTTGCTTTTTAGAAGGGCACCCCGACATCATCCGACTTTTTCCCAATTTTCTCGAGATGGAAGAAGAGTATTACGATCGAACAAAAGTTTATCCGATTATGCATATTATCGCCATGCGAAGATCTATTCTTGATGAAAACCCTTGGGTGGCGCGCAATTTGATGAATGCGTTTCAGGAGTCCAAACGGCGCAGCCTAGAGCGTCTTTTTGACCCTGCGGTGTCGCGGTATCCTTTGCCTTGGTTGGCGTCCTATGCGCGGCGCATGCGTGACAAATTCGAAGGCGATCCATTTCCTTACGGAATCGAAGAAAACCGGCCCACTTGGGAGCAAATGTCTCTCTACACTTTCCAACAAGGCATCGCTCACCGTCAATTTACGCCCGAAGAAATCTTTCCCAAAGGTATCATGACAAGCGTAATCATTTAAGCAGGATGGCCAATGAACACCCAACTCCCGAGCGTGTTAATGTCAGCTGAGCGGATGGCAGATCTAGCGGCGGCAAGCCGTATTTTGGCGGCAAGGGGCGTGGTAGATGGTTTTGGCCATGTTTCAATGCGCCATCCTGACAATCCAAACCGCTATTTGATGTCGCGCGCGCTGGCCCCCGCTTTAGTTGTGCCTGATGATATTGTCGAATATGATCTTGGGTCTAACGCCGTGCATCCTGCAAGCGCCAAAGGCTTTTTAGAACGTTTCATCCATGGCGAAATTTACAAAGCCAGGCCAGATATTGGGTCGGTGGTGCACAGCCATTCACCCTCGGTCGTGCCCTTTGGCGTTGCCTCTGTCAAAATGCAAGCCATGTTTCACAATGCCGCCTTTTTGGCGCAAGGCGTGCCCGTTTTTGATATTTCGGAACAGTTTGGCGCGACCGATATGTTGGTGTGCGACTGTGCTAAAGGTCAGGCGCTGGCACAAAGTTTGGGCTCAGCCTCGGTTGCGCTGATGCGCGCGCATGGTTCAGTTGCATGTGGCCCAACGTTGCAAACGGCCGTGTTTCGGGCTGTTTACACAGAAGTGAATGCGCGCATTCAACATTTTGCCCATAGTTTGGCTGGCACGGCCCCCTTGGCTGCCTTGTCGGCTGAAGAAGGTCTTTTGGCCGATGTACCAAATCAGACGGCAGGTCTGCGGGCTTGGGATCTGTGGCGTGCCGAAATACGCAGCGAAACAGGATGGTAGCGCAAATGCAAACAGATCCTCGCCGAGATCTTGCCGCCTGCATTCGTATGCTTGAGGCTAATAAAATACTTGATTACAATGGCCATTGCAGTGTGCGCCATTCGGACAGTGCATTTTATGTCAATATTGGCAAAGCAACCCGTGCCACCGCCCGCCCAGAAGACATTTGCCTCGTCACATTTGAGGGCGAGGTTATCAGCGGCAACGGCACGCCACCGTTGGAGTTTCATTTGCATGCGGGGATTTACAAAGCCCGCAAAGATGTGAATGCCGTCATACATGCGCATTCGAAGTGGTCCACCTATCTGACCATGGCGCGGCAAGATTATTTGCCGGTGTTTGCGCAAGGATCGTTGCTTTACCCAATGCCAATTTTGGATACGCCTAATTCGATTAATACAAAGGGCATGGGTGATCAGCTTGCCCAAGTGCTTCGCGAAAGACCTGCCTGTCTGCTTAAGTCACATGGTGCGGTTGTTGTGGGATCAACGCTAACTGAGGCTTTTGCCTTGGTTAATTATTTAGAAGAGAATGCAGAACGCCAATACCACGCGCAGATGATAGGCACCCCCTATCAGTTCAGTGCTGAAGAGCGCGCTCTGAGCCAACAAAAACTGTGGTCACCTGGCCTTTTCCAAAGAACCTGGGATCACTTTGCCGCAAAGCTACAAAGCATTAATTAAACCTGAGGGACCAAATGGCGATTAAGTTCCATCTTGCGGGCGTTATGGGTCATCCAGTGATGCATTCCCGATCACCTTTGATGCATGGCTATTGGTTTGAACAGCAGGGCATCAAAGGGGCTTATCTTCCCCTTGATATTGCACCCAACAACCTGAAGGCAGCCTTGCGCGCTTTACCTGTCTTGGGGTTTCAGGGATGCAATCTGACTATTCCGCATAAACAAGCAGCACTAAAAATTGTTGATGTTTGCGATGATGTTGCCCGAAAAATTGGAGCCATCAGCTGTGTTGTGGTGCAATCTGACGGCACCTTGTTTGGTACCAATAATGATTGGTTGGGATTTTTAGGAAATTTGAACCAAGAATTCCCGCATTGGCAAAAAGAAATTAACTCCGCCGTTGTAATAGGTGCTGGTGGTGGGGCACGTGCTATTTGCTATGCGCTGATCCAAGCGGGCATCGGTGCGATCACCGTCGTGAACCGCACCGAGAAAACTGCCCAAAAACTGGCCAAAGATCTTGGGCATCCGATCACAGTGCAAAACTGGGATCATCGTCACGCTATTCTGGCGTTAGCTGATTTGGTGGTGAATACGACAAACCAAGGCATGGTTGGGCAGCCCGCGTTAGACCTGAAAATATCCCACTTAAATCCTAATGCAATTGTGGCTGACATCATCTATACGCCGCTCCTATCGCCGTTTTTGGTTGCGGCTGCTCAGCGGGGAAACCGTACGATTAACGGCTTAGGTATGCTTTTGCACCAAGGGATTCCTGCTTGGGAGAAATGGTTTGGCCGTAGCCCGACGGTGGATGAAACCTTGGTTTCAGTAATGAAAAAAGATCTTTTAAGATGAAAAAGTGACCTTTCGTTTCACCTAAATTACAGCAAGTGCGTTTCTACTTTAGTATGGGTCAGCTGATTTGGAATATGATGCAGAAACTATGGGGCCCGTCGCAGGATAGCGCGCCGGTGCTACATACGGAATGCGCCTTTAATCAGGAAGATTGGCGTTCAGTTATATGCTTGCTAGGGAAACTGTTTTAGCCAAACATCGTATTTGGTAGGTATAGAGCTATTTGAGGAAATAAAATCAAAAGCACGATTGCTAAAATCATCATAAGCCAAAAGGGTAGAATACCCTTAAAGATTGTGCCCAGTTCAACTTCGGGTTTTACTGATTTCACAATAAAGACATTTAGCCCCACTGGGGGTGAGATCAGGCCCATTTCCAGGGTCAAAACCACCAAAACACCAAACCAAATAGGGTCGATGCCAAGGTCAGTGATTATTGGAAAAAAGATAGGCAGGGTCAATACCAGCATGGCAAAACCCTCCAGAAAACAACCCAGTACCAGATAGATAGCCAAGATTAAAATTAATGTTGCCGTGACCGAAAGATCTAGTCCAACCAAAATGTCACCCACTGCCTGCGGTATATGGCTTAAAGCTAAGAAGGGGTTGATCAGATGGGCCGCAATCAAAATTAGCATGACTTTCGCTGTTGTGGTGATGCTATCTGTCGCGCAGTCCATTACCGATTTTAAGCTTAGTTGGCCCGACAGAGCGCCAAATAAAATCACAACTGCGGCGCCAACTGCTGCGGCCTCCACAGGTGAGAAAAGTCCACCGTAAATGCCCCCGATGGTTAAAATGATTGTCAAAAGAACGGGCGTCGCACCGCCCATTGATTTAAGCTTGTGCCTTACTGAGGTACTCGGGCCTGGAGGGCCGAGTTCAGGTTTGAACCAGCACATAACTGTGATGGCCAAGACAAACAGCCCGAGCAACATTAAGCCAGGAAATACGCCAGATAAAAAAAGCCTACCGATTGATTGCTCGGTTAAAATGGCGTAAATTACAAAGCCTGTCGAAGGTGGGATCAAAATGCCCAAAGTGCCGCCCGCAGCTACAACGCCTGTGGATAGCCCTTGATCATATTTAAACCTATCCATCTCGGCCAGTGCCACCTTGCCCATCGTTAACGCCGAGGCAACTGAAGATCCCGAAAGAGCGGCAAATCCACCGCAGCCCAAAACAGTCGCCGAAGCCAATCCACCCCGAAATGAACCAATAATCGCATATGCGGCGTCATAAAGTTTGGTACTCATGCCCGAGACGGTTGCCACATTTCCCATCAAAATGAACAGGGGGATCACGATCAGTTCTGGCGATGATGCAAGTGTGAAGGACTCTGAGGCCAAAAGGCTGGTAGCCGCATACGTGCCGTTCAAAGCAGCAATTCCGGCGTAGCCTACCAAAAACATTGCAAAGGCTACTGGAACCCTAAGGCCCAACAAAAGAAACAGCGTCGCAATGCCCAAAAGGCCTATGCCGACATCGGTCATGCTTTTAATTCCATTCTAAATAACCTAGCCAACGCCTGGTAAAGGTCACGGTTCTTAATAAATGCCCAAGCGCCGTCAGTAGCGCAAAGGCGCAAAGTGCCCATTGAAACCAAACTTTTTGCAAGCCCAAAAGATTGGTTTGTAAGTTCAACATGACCGAGATTTTCGCGCTATCATAAACCGCATAGGCTAAGGCCAAAAAGATGACACAGCCCATAATGGCTACGAGTATATTAATTATTTTGTTAAGACGGTCGCCCATGGCCTGCTCAAACAAATCAACGGCAATTTGTCCACCCATTTTGTCAGATAGTGCCATGCCCGCGAACACAATGATTACAAAAGCCATCGTTCCCAAATCTTGTGAGCCATAGAGTGGCGCTCCAAAAGCGCGGCCGATAACATCGACCAAAATGATAAGCACCTCGGCCAAGAGAGCCAAGGTACCAATAAAGGCAGACAAGCGGATAAGCCTGTCTGCCCAAGCGTCAATTTTGTTAAAGGTGATCATTTGCCGCGCATTGCAGCCATCGCAGCTTCACCGCCTACGCTTTTGACATAGGCATCCACCACACCAGCAACGGCGCTTTCAAACGATGCGATTCCATCGGCGCTTAGGTCAACAAAGGTGTTTTTGGCATCTTTGCGCGCACGTGCGACGCCTGCTTCACCGGTTGCGTTCCAAGCGTCTTCTGCGCTTTTTGACAGTTCAATGCCGCTGGCCTTGTCGATCGCTGCTTTGTCGGCGTCGCTTAGGCTATTATATTTTGCTTCATTCATAACGGCAAAGAAACTTAGGCGGCCCAAAGGTGCACCCATAGTGAAAGAGCTTGCGACCTCGTCAAGTTTAAAGTCGTCAAGCGTAGAAGAACCCGTGAAAACCCCGTCAATCAACCCTGTTTGCAACGCATTATAAACTTGGTTGATAGGCATTTGCACAGGCGTCGCACCAAGTGCTGAAGCCACGTCAGCCGCAGTTGCACCAGCTACGCGAATTTTCAAACCTGCAAGATCGGCTGGTGTGCGAATGACTTTATCCCGCATGATCATGATATTTGGCTCTGACGTCCAAAGTGCTACTGGTTTGGTGCCTGGAAATTCGGCTTTTAAATTACCTTCATAGGCATTCCAAAGCGCAACATAACCGGGTGCATCTGTGTCGATTGCTCCTGGCAATTCGGCAATCATTGTTTTTTGAAATTGTGACGAGGTATATCCAGGTAAGCCCCACCCCATGTCGGCAACGCCTTGCAGTACGCGTACATATTGCTCAACGGGCCCTGCTCCCAATTCACCACCTGGATAGTTGAGCAAGGTCAATGACCCACCAGAATTTGCAGCCATTCCGTCGCCCAGTTTGTCAATCAGTGATGCCGTCACTGTATGTTGGGGCGGCACGAATGATGCAAATTTTAGCTCTTCCGCAAATGTTGGTGCGGCACATACCGCAAAACTGGCAGCCGCAACGTAATTAAAAAGTTTCATAAGGTTTCCTCCCAAAAATTTATGATATGTGATGCGCCGTGATTGCGGCGCATCAACGTGGTTTCCAAGATACAGCTAATCCTTTCATTAGCAACAGCTACTGTGGATCTATGCGTGTAATTAATGCTACAGTTTAAGGCACTTAAAGTCCTTTACTGCGCCAGCTGTCGGCGTAGTTTTCGCGGGCTTCGCGTGCGTAGGGGGTTGGCGAGACGCGCACTCGGATTTCGGTTTGTTTATGCGCCTCGGTCGAGGTTTTGCCTGTTGTTTGAGGCTCGCCCCATTTCATGGTTAAAACATCGCCCTCAGCGACATCGGCATCAACCAAGCCCAAGCTAAGCATGCAGCGTTCATTGTAACTGAAGCCGTTGAACATGCTCATTCCAACCATTTTATCGCCATTCATTATCATATCGGCGCTGGTTGAAGCATAGTTTGGTTGCGGGAAGTCGATCCATTTATAATGATCTTGTCCAGGTTGAAAGGCTGATGCGATCACTTTAACAACATCTTCTGCGTTCCACTCAAAGGTGACTTTCTTCCGGTTTTTCGCTGTTTTCATCGCTGTTAGTGCATCTTTGCCAATGAAGTCTGATTTCCAGCCGATGTAGAAACTATAACCCAATTCGAAGGGGTTTACGTAGTAATCTTCGATATTGTCGCTGACAAAGCTGCCGCCAATCGCGCCCATGGCTTCATAGGCGTCTGCACCCAACCAGTCGCGATAGTCTTGCAGCATTCCTGCGCCCGTATAAATGCCCGGCAAGGGCGAAGGGATCCAACCCGATTCAAGCGTGTTGGTCGAGTAGGCACGGCTGCCCACTTGGCGCAGGTCAACTTTCACTGCACGGGCCGCTTCTAGAATGGTTGAAAGAATATATTCGCGGTCTTTATAGGGCCCCCAGATTTCAAGTCCAGGCGCGCCCGCCATACCGTGGCGCAAAGCCTGTACACGTTTTGAGCCAACGTTGATCCAATCCACACAAAAGAATTTAATTTCCTGTACTGGGCCACCATTGATTTTTTCAAAGATTTTATTGGCGTCTGGCCCTTGGATTTGAAAACGGTAGTGTGTGCGATAGATGGCTTTGCCGTCTGGGCGCGAATCTGAGCGCGGATCATGTGTCACTCGCACTGACCATTTGCCAATAGCCGCTTGAAATTTAACCCAGTTACAGGTCGGAGCGCGTCCCACCAAAATAAACTTATCTTCGCGCTCACGAAAGGCAATTACGTCGCCAACCACATGGCCTGCTGGGGTCACCGGTACGAAGTGTTTGGCCCGGTTTAGGTCAAAATTTGCAAAGCTATTTACGCCAACATGGTCAAGAAAGGCCGCCGCTTGTGGGCCTTCGACTATCAGTTCATCCATATGGTGTGTTTGGTCAAATAAAACTGCGCTGTCACGCCATGCGCGTTGTTCGTCGCGCCAGTTGGTGTATTCAGGGGCAACCACTGGGTAGACATACATGCCTATTTTCGAATTTCGCAGCATTTCGACTGGATTTTTGTGGGTTTTCATGACTTCTGATAGGCTGGACATTTGATACTCCTCGTGAATGTCTGGTTAGGCGTTTAAAAGAGCCAGGCCGGGCACTGACTCCGCCAAGCTTGGTTTGAATTTTGTGATATATTCCAAATTTTGGCGCGCCAACCTTGCGTGTTCGCGTGCCAAAGCCTCAGCACGCGCACCTTCACGGTTTTTGACGGCTTCAATCATACTGCGGTGCTGTGCTTGAGCGATCCTGAGCGACGATTGAAAGTCGCCCAAAAGCTCTTGCGCATTTAAAAAAGCACTAGGCGAGGCGACGGGCAAACGCATAATCCGGCGCACTTCGCGGCTGATCACCGGGCTACCGCTGATCTGTGCCAAAAGTTCGTGAAATTCAGCATTAAGCTGTACGTAGGCGTCAAAGTCCAGGGCCGCGTTTGGGGGAACTGCCAGATCCAATTCGGCCAAAACGCTATCAATTTGAGTCAAAATGGCCGAATCAGCACCGCGCTCGGCGGCAAGGCGCAACGAAGTTCCCTCAAGCACACCTCTCAGTTCAATTCCGTCTAAAATATCTTCCGTAGAAAAGCGCCTAACGCGGCAGCTACCATTTTCTAACCGCTCTATTAGCCCTTCTTCGACCAGCTGTTGCATAGCGTGGCGCAACGGCGTGCGCGAGATGCCCAGTTGTTCAGATAGTGCCACTTCGCGCAGTCTTGTTTCATATTCAAATTCACCGGACAGAATCATTGAGCGTAGCGCCATTAAGGCACGCGATGATTGGGCAGTTTTTTCGAGACGCACTTGCATCATAATGTATACAAAAATCCAAAGTTTGGCAAAGTATTGTAGATAATAAGTTCGAATTGCAAGAAAAATGTATACAGAAATAATGAAATAGGCAAAGAATGGGGCAAAATATCAGCCCAACTTGGTAAAAAGGAAATAGGGCAGAATGGACCTAGCTTTGGTGGCGCGCCCTGCGTGGGGGAAAGTGGTGTTGTTAATTGGCGCGGGCATCACCGCGGCTTTTCAAATCGGTAAAGTGCCGCTTGCGCTGGCCCCCCTGCAAGAAGAGTTTGGTTTCGGCCTTGCCACGGCGGGATGGGTTGTAGCTCTTTTTGCGATCATGGGGGCATGCACAGCGATTGTGCTTTCTTTTTGGGTCAAGGTCTTTGGCCTGAAGAGTTCAGTTTTATTGGGTTTAAGCATTTCTTGTGTGGCAGGCCTTCTGGGCGCTATGGCGCCAACCACGGGGCTTTTGCTATTGTCGCGCGCTTGTGAGGGGTTGGGCTTTGTCTTAACCGTTTTGGCTGTACCACCCCTAATTACGCTTTGCGCGCCGAAGGGGCAGGGGGCTACGGCGATGGCTTATTGGGGCATTTACCTGCCCACGGGCGCGTGTTTGATGTTGATTGTCAGCGCCCTGCTATTAGATGTGGCGTCCTGGCGCATGATTTGGGTGATCACTGCTCTGGCGCAGGCAGCCGCCGCCATCTGTATTGCGCAGCTTAAATTGCCGCCGCCCGAGGTGACGCATGCACAGACCCCGCCCATATGGGCATATAGTCCTGCACAATGGGCCTTTATTGGGATCTTAGCGGGCACTTTTGGACTTTATGCTGCGCAGTATTTTGTGTTTGCAAGTTTTTTGCCTAAGATTTTTTCCACAAATGCGTCCCTAAATGCCTATCAGTTGGCCCAAATTACAGCGGCCTTTATTGCGTTGAATGCGGTCGGAAATTTCACGTCAGGGCTTTTGCATCGGGTGGGCGTGCCCTCATGGTGGTTAATTTGCATTACTGCTTTGGCACTTTTGATGCTTGCGCCACTCATCTTGACCGACAGCGAGGGCTTTGGCATCCGTATTTTGGCTGCGGTAGTTTTTTCGTTTTTATCAGGGTTGACGCCAAGTTCACTGTTCGCATCCACAACAAAGCTGCCAGGGCCAGCACAAAATCGCGCCTTTTTGAATGCCTGTTTGGTACAGGGTTCATCCTTGGGACAGCTTTTAGGTACGCCTTTGGTGGCGCTCGTGGTGGCGCGCTCGGGCCATTGGGTGGATGCAGTGCCTATCATCTGGGGCATGGCCCTTGCCATTTTTGTGGCAGGGCTGGCCATTGGCATTTTGGGTAAACGCCTTGGCTAGTGCGCCTGTCCAATAGCACGGCAGAACGCGTCGCGGGCTTTGATCCGATTGCCCGTGCTGGTCACAAAATGATCTGGCCTGACCAAAATCACCTGCGTTTCATAGGCTGCGACAGCTTGGGGAGACAGCGTGTCAATTACCTTAAGGGGTAGGCCCAAGTCCGTAGCCGCTTGACGGTAGTTTGCGATTAGATCTTGGTCTGAGCCATCGGTCAAAAGCGAGAAGTCACGGCCCAAATGGTCGTAAATCGAACTCATATCTGCACAGAGTTGCGGTGACAGGTGATGGCCAGCTTGCGCATGGTGGCTGTGAAATCCCTTGGCTGAGGGGCTGCCAGACGCAGGCGCCACGATTGATGAGCCCTGGTAATTGGGTTCAAATCGCATCACTTCATCCGCATTTTCATTGCGGTTTTGCCACATCTTTCGGAAATCGGGACAGTTTTCAGGCGTGAAATTGCTCAAGAAGTCATGATCATCAGCGATGAACTTTTCAATGAAATCTGCGGCCGTAGATTGAAAGACAGGGCGGCGCTCGGCGTCATAGCTGTCAAGTAACAGCGCGCTGGCCCAGCCCTTCAAACACGCGCTAAGTTTCCAACCCAAATTACGTACATCTTCTAGCCCCGTATTGATCCCATAACCTCCATAGGGTGGGTGGCTATGTGCAGCGTCACCTGCCAAAAATATGCGACCTTTGCTGTAGGTTTTTGCCACCGCTACGCGGAGATCCCAAAAGCCAACATAATCAAGCTCAAGCTCAAATTTTTGGCCTACAGCGCTATGCAGCATGGCAACAAAATCGTGATTTTTTTTGGTTGTTCCAAGCGGTACAGGCGCGTGAAAAAACCAATTGGTCCCGTGGTCAACACGGCCAAAAAACTGCCAATAACCTTGAAAATCTGGGTGGAGTACATTGTAAAACGCTTTGCCTGGATAGACTTTCAATAATTCATGCAGATGGGTTGAGGTGAATACCACCAAAGCCATCATGCGGTTATGTTCCGACAGGACCTCTGGTATTTCGGCCTTTGTGCGCACAAAAGATTTTGATCCATCCGCCCCCACCAGATAGTCGGCTGTGATATTTTTTAAAGCAAGGCTCCCGCGTTCTTTGATGGTTAAGGTTGCAGATCGGTCGTCTTGTGTTAGGTCAACCGCCTCATAACCCAAATAAAGGTCAATATTGGCAATGCTGCGCGCGCGATCACGTAAGACCTGCTCGGTCTTATATTGCGGCAGGCGAGCGTTCGGTTGGGCGTAAAAAGGTGCAACTTTGGCGCGGTTTAACCAGTCATAATTTAAGCCGCTTAATAGCGTGCCGTAGCTAGTCATACCGCCGATGCCCGAATTGGGAGGCAAAGGATGCGCAGAATGTAGGGCCGCATCGCAGCCCCAGCTGTGAAAATGCTCAACTGTACGTTGGGTTAGGTTTTGCCCTTTGGGAATTGGCTGGGGGGTTTGATACTTTTCAACAACCGCCACATGATGTCCGCGCAGCCCAAGGTCAATTGCCAGCCCCATGCCAACAGGCCCACCGCCATTAATGATGACGTCATAAGATGTATTTCCGTTCATATGACTAAATCTGACTCGTCTCGAGGTATATGTGTTTGGTTTCCAAAAAGTCATGTAACCCTTCGGGCCCATGCAAGCGTCCCAAACCGCTTTTACCAAAGCCACCGGTCTCGGCCTCAGCAAAAAGGCGCAAATGCGTATTTATCCAAACCGTACCCGCGCGAACTTTGCGCGACACCCTCATAGCGCGTGTCCCATTTTGCGTAAAGACCGAGGCTGCCAACCCATAAGATGTTGCGTTGGCTTTCATAATTGCCTCGCTCTCATCTTCAAAGGTTTCAAGGCTGACAATGGGGCCGAACAGTTCATCTTGTACTAAGGTTGAGCGCAGATCGTCAATCCGAAACAAGGTGGGCGTTAAAAAGGCCCCTTGAGCTAGGGCCTGACCCTGCAGCACCATTTTCCCCTCATCGGCGGCCTGTTGAATAAGCGCCTCAATTCGTGCCCGATTGGGCAGGTCAATCAGCGCGCCCATTTGGCTTCTAGGGTCGCCCCCAGGCCCCACGTGCACCGCGCTAAAAGCTGCTTTGATCCGACTTTCAAAATCGGCCATGACAGACTTATGCACCAAAAAGCGCGCCGCCGCGACGCAGATTTGTCCGGCCATATTTAAGGCCCCTTTGGTCAGCTCTTTTACGGCCAAATCAAGATCGGCATCTTCAAAGATCAAAGCGGGCGCTTTGCCACCCAGTTCCAGGCCAACGCGCTTAAGCGTGCCCGCAGCACCCGCCATAATGGCTTGTCCCGTGCGACTTGATCCAGTGAAGCTGATCACATCCACAAGCGGTGAGGCCACCATCGCGCGGCCCACTTCAATGCCATCTTCATTTACTGAATTCACCACTCCTTTAGGTAATGAGGGGGCTGCCGCGATGCAGGCCATTACCCGTGCATGAATAAGCGGGGTCTGCGCCGCTGGTTTTATTACTGCGGTGCAGCCCGCTGCAAGAGCTGGCGCGAGTGAGCGGATCAGCAACGTCACAGGCGAATTCCAAGGCACGATGATACCTACAACTCCTGCTGCTTCGCGATGGAAAAGAGACATTTGTCCCGGAGCCAATTCTTGCATTGTGCCGCGAATTGTACGCGCAAGGCCAGCATAATAACGGGTTTCAGAAATAGATCCCATCATCTCGCCCATGGCTTCGGACAGAAGTTTGCCGTTTTCTGCCACAATTAAGGCGACAAGCTCGGCTTTTGCGGCCTCAAGCTGGTCCGCTATTTCGGTCAGAACTTGTGCACGCAAGCGGGGGTTTTCGGCCCAGCTTGTGCCAAAGAACACCTCTTTTGCGACGGCTGCTGCTTGGTCGCAGAGCGCGGCCGAGCCGGGGTGAAACTGGCCCAGTCGCGCTCCATCTGCTGGGTTGACGCTGTCGCCAAGCGGCCCGTTCGAGCCGATGAAGCTGCCGTTAATATAGTGCTGCGCTATTTGCATGTGATATGTCCTAAAGTTTCAATCCCGTCATCCGTACAATATTGTCTTGATAGATTTTTTGACGGGTATTTTGGGATATATCCATCCCATCCAAAAGATTGATAGTGTCTCTAATGTACATAGGGCCACCTTCGGGATCAAAAGGTGCGTCTGAAGCGAAAACCACATTATCCTCGCCGAAAAATTCGATCGCATGTTCAATGGCTTTACGCGAACCAAACGAGGCCGTGTCGGCATAAAAATCTTTGAAATACTCTAAATGCGGGCGTTTAAGCGCTTTGCGCACCGCTGCTAGGTCTTTGTCTGTGGTACGTGCGCCCATTTGGTCCCAGCCAGGGCCTACCCGACCTTCAAAAAATGGTATCATGCCACCTGCGTGGTGAGTGATAATTTTCAAATTAGGAAAGCGATCAAAATGTCCTGAAAATACTAACCGGGCCATCGCGGCTGAGGTTTCATAAGGCCAGCCAAAGGTCCACCAAATTTCATATTCTGATTTTTCTTCAGTCATATAATCGGGAAAACTTGCTCCACGTGACGGGTGCATCCAAACAGGCTTGTTTACGCTAGCCATATATTCGAAAAATGGGTCAAATTCAGGTAAATCTAGAGGTTTCCCTGACACATTGGTAAAAATTTGCATACCCAAGGCACCCAATTCTTCAATATTGCGTTGGGCGTCTTTTACCAGATTTTTAGGGTTAGACATCACGGCCGTGCCTATAAACCCGGGGAAACGATCGGGGTATTGGCGGCACAGATCAGCCATTGAATCTGATGCAATAGTTGCCAGCTTCAAAGACCATTCAGGATCGGCATATTTTTCATAAGGCGGTGATGCCAAGGACAGAATCTGGCAATAGTCAGGCCCAAACATATCCATCACCTCAAAACGTCGATCAAGATCGGTCATCATAGGCACCGCCCCTGAGCGCATCGTGATGTCTGTCATCGTCCCAATATGACTAATGAGGGTATCAAAGAATGGCTTTGGCCAAATGTGATTAAAAGCGTCAATCTTTTTCATATGCTGTCCTTTTTTGCGCAGAAGACTGGTGCTCAAGCGAAAGCGCGGGTCTGTCGCATTCGAGTGAGATTGAAATGGTGCGAGCATGTTGCGCCACCGAGATCTTGATGTGGCCTAGCAGGTCATCGGTGATTAGGCTTTGCTCGACCGTGACACAAAGCGCCGCGATGGGGGCATCTTTCCCTGTTAAGATAGGCGCTGCTATGCCTACGACACCTGCTGTAACCTGTCCGTAAGCCACCGCCACACCGCTGCGGCGCTCTTTCAAAAGACCATTGTTTATCTCCTCGAATGAGGAACCCCAGCCCGCAAGTCTAGCTTCCTCAAGATGGCGGCTGATAAAATTTAACCGTTGGTTTTTGGTTAAATTGGCAACAATCACCCTTGAAATGGCTCCCCGCGACAGCGGCATGGGGCGGCCACGCTGATAACTTGAAAGCGGCGTCGCTGTGGAGACTTCCGAGGCCACACAAAGTATTTTGTCATTATACCAGCGCGTGATAAAGGCCGAACAGACAAATTGACGCGCCAAATCCTTGAGGGCGGGTTGACCCTTGGCCACCACAAGATCTGCGCGCTGCATCAGAAAATCTAATTCTGTCACTTTAGGTCCGAGAGTGAAGCCTTGATTAGGCAGCGATGACAAAAAGCCAGCATTTTTGAGCGACTTTAAATAACGGTAAAGTGTCGGTCGTGAATAACCCAAGGCTTGCATCATCTCATCGGGCAACCATTCGGGGCGCTCCTCGGTGAAAAGATCAATAATGGCCAAAATTCGGTCGCCACTTCCAGAACTGCTTGTCATTCATAGGCCCAAATTTAAGTTTTTACGGGTTTTAAAGCGTTCCCAAAACATCAAAGCTGCCCCCAGCATCAGACCCAAGAGGTCGACCAGCAGGCCATTGGTAAAGGCTTGGGCTGGGATCAAACACATTATGCCAGAAAGACCAAAGGCAAGTCGATTTTTTGCTGACAGAGCTGATGTAAAAAAGCCCGCAATTGCCGCTGAAATCAGCCAAATGCCAATCATTGCTGTCACTATGGCCAGAGCAATGTCTCCAGGCGCTCCTATCAAAATCAAGGTGGGGGAAAATACGAAAAGAACGGGAATTATATATGCTGACCAACCAAATCGCATCGCTGCCCAGCCTGTGGCCATAGCGGGCGCTTTAGCTATCGATGCGGCGGCAAAGGCCGCCATTGCAATTGGGGGTGTTATCATCGACATCATGCCAAAATATAAGACATAAAGATGTGCTGCGATTGGGTTAATTCCCACTTCGATCAAAGCGGGCGCGACTAATGCGGCCAAAAGAACGTAAACTCCCAATGTGGGTAGGCCCATGCCCAAAATAATGCAGACGATCGCTGAAAGACCCAACAACAAGAACACATTATGCCCCCCTACTTGCACCAAAGCATAAGTCAAATTGAAGCTTAGGCCTGTGATGTTTAAGATCCCGATAACAATGCCTGAAGCTGCTGAAATCAGTAAAATTTCCACCACCGAGTGACCTGTTTTGCTTAGGCTTGAAAAAAGCAAAGCCGCTTTTGGCTTCTCACCCCTGTAGCCAAACAACCAAGAACTGATGATCAATGCCCCCGCCGCCCAAAGCGCGGCGCGTTCTGGTTGAAACCGTAACCAAAATAAAAGATAAATAAGTAAGCCAAATGCCAAAGCAAAATGCAGCCCCGTTGCAACCAAAGCACCCGCAGGAATATCTTCTTTTGGGACAGATTTGATATTCAGTTTGGCGGCCTCAAGATCAGCTTGGATGAACAGCGCAGCATAATAAAGCAAGGCCGGCAACAGCGCTGCCATCACAATGTCTTGGTATGGAACGGCCAAAAACTCGGCCATCAAAAAGGCTGAAGCTCCCATAACAGGAGGCATCAATTGCCCTCCGGTAGAGGCGACCGCTTCAATCGCTGCTGCCTTGTGGGCGGGGTAGCCATCGCGCTTGATCATAGGAATTGTTACCACGCCAGTGCCCACAACATTTGCGACCGCTGAGCCTGAGATCGAGCCAAAAAGCCCTGATGCCAGAACCGAAATTTTCATAGATCCGCCACGAAACCGCCCCATGCCCAACATTGCCGCATCGGTAAAAAATCGTGATCCACCTGTTAGGCCAAGCAAAACCCCAAAAAATATAAATGCCATGACAACCGTAGACGCAATCGCCATGGGCAAGCCCAGCATCCCGTTGGAATCTACAGCCAAATAGCCAACCAATAAATCAACTGGTTGTGCGCGACCTTGCAAGCGGCCGGGAAAAATGTCGCCGAAAAGCCCATAAAGAAAAAAGGCACCAATGATCAAAACCAAGGCCCAACCCGTAGCGCGACGCAGAGCTTCAAGCACCAAAACGACAAGCAAGAGACCAGGCACCCAGACCTCCACTGAACGCGAAAATATCATTAAAACAATCTTAGGATAGGCAACAAAAATGTATGCTAAAAGCGCTGCAGACAACAGGGCCAATGCCACATCAAACCAAGGCGCAATATCGCGCACCCCACCCTTTTTTAGCGGCATTGTCAAAAATGCTATAGGCATCACAAAGAACAAAATCGCTGCGAAATATTGCTGCGGGTAAAGATCAAGTCCTATTGTTCTTTGAAAGCTCAAAGCCCATGCAATCGATGTTAGGGTCATGAGAGCTGCCAAAACATCAGCAATGGGTCGCCAAAGTCTAGCTGAGAGACCGCGTGCGGCCCCTCGAAGAGGGTAGGGTACGCGCATTTTACTTACATGCCTTTTTCAGCAAAGAACTTCAAAGCGCCGGGGTGGAAAGGCGCATTTCCTATTTCTTTGTGCATGTCGTTTGGTTTAAAAGCTGCCATTGGCTTGAAGCTCTCCTTCATCACTGCCCCATTTTCATACATCGCTTTTACCATCGCATAAACCACATCGTCGGGAACATTCGCATGGGCGAAGACTACCTGTGGAAACGCTATATAGGTGCCGTCTTCCAATATACCGGGCATTGATCCAGCTTTCATGGGTACGAACGATGCTGTTGGCCAATGGGCCTGCGCTGCAGCCAAGGCGGCGGCGTCACTATTTTCAACGGTTAGTGCCCGGAGGCCACCAACGGCAGCATCTGCTTCGCGCACTTTTCCCGCGCCATGTGCGAAAATAAAGCCAACGGTGTCGTTGGCCATAAAGGCATCAGCACCCGCAACAACCGAGGCCACCGATACTTTTTCCACATCATCGCGCGTCATGTCAGCAGTTGCATAAATGGCCGATAATTGCGGTAAAATAGTGTTTTGGGCAGTATAGCCATCGGTCATCGCCTTGCCGCGCAGATCTGATACTTTCATGATCCCACTATCCGCACGCACGAAGATGGCTTCGACCAGCGGCTGTAAATGTGCTACGATGCGCAAGTTTTCGTTTTTAACGCCGTTCCACCAGCTCTCACCGGTGTAAGCGTAGCTGACTTCTTGTAAGTTGGCGACGCCAAACTCAATTCCACCCGCATTGATAAATGGGATGAATTGATTTGGGCTTGTAGCGGGTTGAATGGTTGTTGAAAGTCCGCCCTGGTTCGCCGCATTAGCAACGGCGGTACCTATAGAGTGGAATAGCGACCCCGGGTTTGATGTCGCAATGCCAACATTTTGCGCCAAAGCCGCAGTGCTTGCACTTATAGACAGGGTTAATCCAGCTAAAGCCCCGAAAAGCTTAGGTGTGAAGAAATGTTTCAATTCGTCCTCCCTTTCATCTGATGTCTTTTTATTTATCTAAATCCCATTAGATGAGATTTAACTAGAAGTTATCTTAGATTGGGCGTAAAGCAAGTCTTAACTGCCAAGAACCAACATAATCTGTTTCAATTGAATCGGAGCCCATCTTGCGTAAAGCCCAACCTGTCCCCTCAACTGGAGCGCAGTCTGTGCTTTTGGCCCTGAAGGCCAATGGCGTTGACTATCTTTTTGCCAATGCAGGTACCGATTTCCCCCCGATCATTGAGGCCCTAGCCAGCCTAGATCCTGATCTTTTGCCCCAAGCGGTGACCGTACCGCATGAAACCGCCTCGATGGCGATGGCGCATGGCTATTATTTGGTCACGGGCCAAGCCCAAGCGGTGATGGTGCATGTGAATGTGGGGCTGGCTAATGCGGTAATGGGCGTCATCAATGCCGCCAGTGACAATATTCCCGTGATGGTCATGTCAGGGCGCACGCCCATTACAGAATTTGGGCGCCTGGGCTCGCGCGCGACGCCTATTCAATATGGCCAAGAAATGTATGACCAAACTTCGCTTGTGCGTGATGTGGTCAAATTCACATATGAAATGCGATATCCTGAACAGGGTGCGGCCTTGGTTGGGCGGGCTTTAACGCTGGCCAAGTCAGAGCCACAAGGCCCTGTTTACCTGTCATTGCCACGCGAACCGTTGGATGAGTTGATCCCTGAGGCCGGCTCCGCTTGGCCTGCCGTGCAAAAGCCTGCGTCAGGTGCTCAACCCGATGCGGGTTTGATTGATGACTTGGCCAAGCGGCTGGCCACGGCCAAAGCGCCTGTGATTTTATGCCAACGCTCGGACCCGCAGGGGCGCACGGCTAAAGCGCTGTCTTCCTTGGCGGCAAGGCACGCAATTGGGGTGGTTGAGCCTTTTAGCGTGCGCAATGTCTTGCGCTTTGATGATCCGTCTTTATTGGGATACGATGCAACCAAAGCCTTGCAAGAGGCGGATGTGATCGTGGTGGTGGACTGTGATATACCTTGGATTGCCCTAAACCAAACACCAAATTCACAAGCCTACGTGGCCCATATTGGCCCCGATCCGCATTTTCAACGCATGCCTGTGCGGGGCTATCAAACCGATATGGCGCTGACATCGGATCCTTGTGCTGCCATAGTGGCCCTTGATAATGCCCTAAGTCATATCGCGGTTGAGACCTCAGTGCGTCGCGCCACTTTGGTACAAAAATCGGCAGTGCGTGTGAACCTTATGAGCCAAAAAGCCGAGATTCCCGAAGCGGCGATCACAGCCGAATGGATGAGTAAATGTGTGGCCGACATCATGGATGACCGTGCGGTTGCCTTTACTGAACTTGGGCTTTTGCCTCAGTTCATGACGCTGGCAGGGGCGAACCGCCTGTTCTCAAATGTGCATGCGGGGGGGCTAGGCTGGGCCATGCCAGCTGCCCTCGGTGCGCAATTGGCCGACCGCGATCGGTTGGTCATCGCTGCGATGGGAGATGGCTCTTATATGTTTGCCAATCCTGTGGCATGCCATCAAATCGCCGAGTCACTTGGTTTGCCAATTTTGACAATCATAAAAAATAACGGGATGTGGAATGCGGTGCGACGATCGGTAGTGCGCGGTTATCCTCAAGGGGCGGCGGCCAAAGCAAATGTGATGCCGCTAACCTCGCTTGAGCCGGTACCAGATTTCACTATGATAGCGGCGGCAAGCCGCGCCCATGTTGAACGTTGCGAAACGCCCGCCGACCTGCCCGCCGCCCTAGCGCGCGCGGTTGCGGTAATTAGGAGTGAAAAGCGGCAGGTCTTGCTTGATCTTCGTGTTGCTGTCTCGGAAATTTTTTGAAAGTTGGTGCGATATGCTTGTTGCAGGTATTTCGGTACATTTGATCTATGCCGCTGGGGCCTTTTTCACGGGTGGCATTTTAAAGGGTGCAACGGGCGCAGGAGCGCCGATCATTGCCATTCCGATTTTGACCTTTTTATTTGATGTGCCAACGGCGGTGGCCAGTTTTACTCTGCCTAATCTTCTGTCTAATCTGTGGCAGGGGTGGCATTTTCGCAAAAGCCAAACGACGGGTAGCTTTGCTTGGATTTATGGGTTTGCGGGCTTATTGGGGGTGGTGATAGGGACTGTGGGATTGGCTCATTTACCCCAAGCGCTTTTGTCGTTGATGCTTAGTGGCGTAGTGGTGGCGTATTTGATTTTTCGTCGCCTTAATCAGACCTGGGCCCTTAGCCTTAAGGCCGCGCGCCGATTTGGCCCGTTTGCCGGGCTTGTCGGGGGGCTTTTACAAGGTGCGGCTGGAGTTTCAGCACCCGTTTCGGTGACGTTTCTGAACGCTATGAAACTGCCACGCGCCACCTTTATTGCGGTTATTTCGATCTTTTTCGTGTCAATGTCGATCGCGCAAGTCCCGATGTTGATTGGATTCGGAATCTTAACGGGCCCTTTGTTGGGCTTAAGCCTGATTGGCACGGCTTTGGTTTTTGCAGGCATGCCGATTGGAGCATGGCTGGCCAAACGCTTAAACGCCAGCCGATTTGACCTATTGATCCAAGGAGTTTTGGGCCTGATGGCACTGGGTCTTATTGTCAAATCACTGGGGCCTATGTCAGATTTTTGGTGATTTTAGCTTTGCTTTCTAGCACCTTAAGCAGCGGCCGTTGAGCAGCGGTTGGTTCGCAGTCTCGACGCTTGTTGATCCCAATCACGTCAGAGGGGATATGGTTTTTGACCCTAATGTGATTAACAGGCCTTTTTTATTTTATCGCGGCAGTGCCTACTTGATGGAAATAAAAACTTATAATCAAATGATCTCTTTAGAATTGCATTCTGGGCCATCTACTTCCA
>ENA-UOXV01002273-UOXV01002273.1-marine-metagenome-genome-assembly--contig:-NODE-2273-length-25300-cov-4.866112_pt1 | contig 25300 bp, 24 predicted proteins | sample MGYA00238165_ERZ766961 | MGnify/ENA primary metagenome ERZ766961 (study PRJEB28924, sample SAMN03173240) | marine metagenome | biome: Marine; feature: Water; material: Subsurface seawater | place: North... | reverse complement strand
CGGTTTCCGCAACCAACATATTCGCCCCCGTGATGCCGACATCGGCGTTGATAAAACGCTCGCGTAAAATTGTCCGCGCTTCATCGAGAATCGTGCGTGGCTCATCGAGCTCCCGAGACGCCTCAAGATGAGTATGACTGTCCCGAAAAGTATCGCTGACTTGAGACTTCGAAAGATGAATGGCCGGCGCAATCAAATGGGACGGCGGCTCGCCGCGCAACTGAATGATGTACTCGCCCATATCGGTTTCAATGGGCGTGATGCCGGCAGCTTCAAGATGATCATTGATGGCAATCTCTTCGCCGATCATGGATTTACTTTTTGTGACGGTCCGCGCGCCGTGCTCTTGGCAAAGCCCGACAATAATCTCCTGTGCTTCCTCGGCATCGCGTGCCCAATGGACTGTGCCACCAGCGTCGATGACTTTTTCTTCGAAGGTCTCAAGATAGAAATCTAAATTCTCGAGGACATGATCCTTGATATCGCGCGCCGCATCCCGCAGATCATCAAACTCGGGTAAGCGTTCTATGGCCTTGCGGCGCCGTTCCGGAAAGCCATGACTCAGCCGCTCGAGGGCATCTTGCAGTTTGTCATCGTGCAGCGCCTGATGAGTATTCTCTGAAAAGGTATCGATGGTCGGCTTCATGAGCGCGGCCCTCGGTCCAATCTCTTTTCCGTGGCTTCATCATCTTCACCGATTGCCGGGGTCGTTTCCTGATGACCCGAAAGAATCTCAGCAAAATGTCGAACCTCCATTTTTAGGCCGCGCCGTTGCAGGCGCCCCGCAATGTTCATCAAGCAACCCAAATCGCCACCCACTAACACATCTGCCTTGGTTTTAAGGGCGTCATCAATTTTAGCATCGACAATATGTGTCGAGATATCGGCATACTTCACACAAAATAATCCGCCAAAGCCGCAACAGGATTCGGCTTCAGCCGCCTCTGTTATGTCCAAGCCTTTAATGTTTTTAAGCAACGCCCGCGGTTGTTTTTTAATGCCAAGCTCACGCAGTCCCGAGCAACCATCATGGTAGGTCGCCTTGACCGAACAAGCCGTATCGAAGGATGTGACTTTTAACACATCATTGAGGAATGAACTCAGCTCAAACGTTCTTGCTGAAAGATTTTCAGCACGCACTTTCCAGGCATCATCGTTTTTAAACAAAATCGGATAATGGATCTTCAACATGCCGGCGCATGAACCTGATGGCGCGACCACGTAATCAAAGGCTTCAAATGTTTCGATTACTTGCGACGCAATGGCCCGCGCATCTTTTGAATCCCCGGCATTATAGGCCGGTTGGCCACAACAGGTTTGCGCCGCCGGAACGCTTACTCGGCAACCGGCATCTTCCAACAATCTAAGAGTCGCAAAGCCAATAACCGGGCGCATTAAATCAACCAGACAGGTCGCAAATAAGCCAACATGCATCTTTGGCGCGGACGGTATCGTGTTCTTAGTTTCAGCCATGACGTGCAGCATGCGGTTTTGCGGCCACGATGACAAGCATCAGACGTGATTGTAATCTTACGCGCTCAAGACGGGCAACATGCCGATTTCGGCAGCAACAAATAATATGTACCGCGGCTTTTCATGGTCCCGGCGCGGCGTGCGGCTTCAGCCCCAAACCCCCAAAAGACATCGCCGCGGACGGCGCCTTTAATGGCGCTGCCAGTATCTTGGGCGATCATCAGGCGATTGAGAGGCTGGCGAGCATTCAGAGGATCGCGTGTTTCAAGCCACAACGGTACGCCGAGCGGCACATAGCGCCGATCAATGGCAAGGCTCCGCCCTGGCGTTAAACCAACGCCCATGGCCCCAACGGTATCAGTGCCCTTAAGGCGGCGAAAAAATATGTAAGACGGAATGGCCGGAAAAAGTTCTGACGCTTTATGGGGATGGGCCGCAATCCAGGCCCGAATGGATTGCATTGAAACGTTTTCTTTAGAGATGGCGCCGCGCTTGATGAGGACGCGGCCAATGGCAACATAGGGTCTGCCATTTTTTGCCGCAAAACCAACACGCACCGTTCGTCCATCGGTCATCCTAATCCGGCCTGAGCCTTGTACGTGGAGGAAGAATGCATCCGCCGCGCTATCGACCCATAGCAACTCAAGCCCCTGACCGCGCAAGATGCCGCGATCGATTTCACGCCGCGCGTGATAGGGCACAAGCTTATTGTTACGCAGGCGGCCCGAGATCCGTTTGCCTTTCCACTCAGCCGAAAATTGTCCCAAATCAGCAGAAATCAAATTTTTTGGTTTGGCATAAATCGGTACGTTAAATCGTTTGGTTTTTTGCCACGATCCCTTGAGCTCCGCTTCGTAATAGCCCGTAAACAAACCCATCGATGGCCCAGAGGACGGACCAGAGGATTGCCCGGTTAGAACTTTATACGGCGTAAACCATCGCTCGAAAAACCACCGCGCTGCCACGTGATTAGCTTTGCTCATACCGGCCGCGGCATGGCAGGGCGCCCACCAATCTTTCGCTGTTGTTTGCCGACCAAAACCCTTGAGTTTTCGATTGCTTGAACGTTTTAACAGGCGCGCGCAAGAACGTACAAACGCTCGCAAAGCATCGCCATGGCGATCGGCTTGCCAGCCCGGCAGGGCACGAAATGTCGTCGCTGATAACCGTGCCGCCACATCAGGTGTTGGCAAGGTGGTAGATGAAGGAGGTGAAGAGGGGGCATGCTTTTTGGTTTCGGTACAAGCACCGAGTATCAGCACGAATATTAATGTAGAAAGAAGTGATTGAACTGCCGTACGCATGCTCAACGATTGTTTAGTCAAGGCTGCGCGTTGCGGCCAGAATCCAATTCGGGTCTTGCGACCGTGTGTTGCGCGCAAAAGTCCAAAAATCTGTGACGTCGATAATTTGGTCTGGATCACCATCGACAACGTTGCCGTCTTTATCTTTCAGCGCGTTCACTTGTTCGCTGATAAACTTGATCGTCACATTGGCGTAAGAATTATCCATGTAGGCCTCAACGGCCTCGACTGACTTAATACCAATCAGCGTATATTCGAGTTCTTCGCCAGCATCGTCTCGGCTTCGAATGGCCTGCTCAAAATTGGCATATACGTCAGGATCGAGAAGGGGCTTTAATGCCTCTGAATCGCCTTCTGCAAATGATCCCAAGATCATCTCAAAAGCGACCTGGGCACCGGAAATAAATTCATCTGTATGAAACGAGGGGTCCGCTTTTTGAATATCGCGCACACCCTGTGACAAAGGATCGTTTGCTACCTCAGCAACAACGTCATCAAGGCTGCCAGAGTCGTTCGTTATTTCGTTGGCCGGATCAATATCGACGTGTTTGTTGTCAGGCAGTGGAATAACGTTGTCGTCGTTATGACCTTTTTTATCAGCGATTTTATCGGTCGATTGGCGTTGTGAGAACGGATCGCGATGACCACTGCCATCATTACCGTCACGACGACCCAATACGCTGCGCAACCGCAGCACAAGAAAGGCCGCGATCATCAGATATAGAATAATATCGATATTAGGCATGTCGCCCATTGCCCCTAAAACCACTGATTCCGGTCAACGATGACCCCTGGACCACTTTAAATCCGTGGGTTAAACGGTGAATATACGTTAACGGCTTGTCACACTCAGGTCCAGCACCGTATCTGGCAAAGCTTGATAAACCGGGTTACAGATACCAGATAAGCTCGAACCGAAGCCGAGGCAAGCATGGTCCCTATAATTCTTTTTCTAATGGTCGGCATTCCCATCGCCGAAATAGCTGTTTTTATCGAAGTCGGCGAACGGATTGGACTGTGGCCAACCATCGGCACAATTATACTAACCGCCATGATCGGCACGTTTCTGCTGCGCCAACAAGGACTGGCAACGCTAAAAAAGGTTCAAGCCAGCTTGGAGCAAAACCGGCTGCCGCTTAACGAGGTCTTCGATGGTTTGTGCCTCCTGGTTGCGGGTGTTTTATTACTCACGCCAGGATTTGTTACCGACGGCTTCGGATTTCTTCTCTTCTTCCCTCCCTTTCGGGCCCTTTTACGTCTTTTCCTCGTGCGCCATTGGACGGCCTCGGGTCGGATCGATATCAAAACAGGCGCGGCCGCCCCGCCCCAGAATGACGGCACAACCATCGAAGGGGATTATGTTGAGATCAATCCCAAAGATCATAAGCCTCATGAGCAGGACCCGGATAAGCCGCCACCCCAAATACCCAGATAATTTAATGAAGCGGTTGGTAATTGAGTGAAACATCTGGCCACTCGCTTGTCCGCTGTCGCAAAGCATGTTAGCCAGTGCCCCTTAAGATTTGAATTCAGGAGAGACACATGGCTGATCAAGATTCAGGCGCTGCACCGGCAGACGATACCGTTACCACAGAAAGCGAAGCCACAGTCGATGGCCCATCTCTGATGGTCTCGGCACAATATATTAAAGACCTCTCCGTCGAGGTTCCCGGCGCGCCGACGATTTATGGCCTGATGAAAGATAATCAACCTGATGTCGCCGTACATATCGACGTCAACGTTCAGCCTCTTCAAGATAAAACCTATGAAGTGGCCTTAGTTGTCAAAGCGGATTGCAAACTCGATGGCCAGGTCGCATTTCTTGTTGAGCTCTCTTATGGCGGCGTCTTTACGTTGGGCGCCAGTAATGAGCAAATCGAACCCATGTTGCTTATTGAATGCCCACGGTTGTTGTTCCCGTTTGCGCGCAACATTGTGGCCGATGCAACCCGCGATGCCGGCTTCCCACCCGTTCTCTTAAGTCCGGTGGATTTTTTAGCGCTGTATAATCAACAAAAAGCCAAGCAACAAAATTCAGGCGGCGAGGCATCACCCAAACCTAACGCATAACCAAATTGTTCGGACGTTACGACGCCCGCCAAATCGGTTCTTCAAGGCGATCAAGAAAAGCAGCGTGTGCTTTTTCTTCGGCCTTTGTGGGGGCGTGCGGCCGTGGTAGCTGCACCGGCCGCTCTTTAACTTCAGCTGACAGTTTTTTGGTTTCTTTCGCCAATTCGAGGTCAGGCTGACGGCCGCCGATCAATTCAAGATACACTTGTGCCAGCAGGCCCGAGTCCTTAAGCGCGCCGTGCAATGATCGATCCGACAAATCAATTTGAAAACGCCGACATAACGCATCGAGATTAGCTTGGGCGCCAGGAAATTTCTTCCGCGCCATGATGACCGTATCGATTGCCCGGTCCATGGGGATCGATGCATGACCAAGACGTTTGAATTCCGCATTAATGAATCCAATATCGAAACTAGCATTGTGAATCACCAACGGATCACTGCCGATAAACGCAATGAACTCATCCGCAACCGCCGCAAACACGGGATGCCCCGCCAGAAACTCACTCGAGAGTCCGTGAACGTTAAAAGCTTCTGCCGGCATGTCGCGTTCGGGATTGATGTAACACTGAAAAGTGTTGTCGGTCGGCATGTGATTGATCAATTCGATACAGCCGATTTCCACAATGCGATCGTCGCCTTTGGAATCAAAGCCCGTTGTTTCCGTATCCAGAACGATCTCACGCATGCGGCACTCTCTTTCTAATATAATTTTCTCACGAAGCAGGTCCCCAGCGGGTCGCCGGAATATCTTGCGCTACTCTGACAATGTCTCGAACAACGCGCAAGCTGAATGCCACACCCAAGCCCGTCGGCACCAAAAAGTCTGCATAAAAACATTTATCGGCATCGGGGATTTGTCGCGCCAAGATGGCGGCAAACCGGTCCGGCGTCATGCCGGGGCGACGTAAAACGCGCTGGCATTGAATAAATGCCGGCGCCGTCACAACCGTGACCGCATCACACCGCTGCTCACCGCCGGTCTCAAACAAAAGAGGAATATCGAGTAAAACCAAAGCCTCATGGCGCCGTGCGGCATTGGCGAGAAACCGACGCTCATGCTTGCGCACCAGGGGATGTAAAACAGACTCCAGCAAATCGAGCGCTGCCGGATCGTTGAACACAATATTCCCCAAAACCGACCGGTCAATCGAGCCTGCTTTTAGAGCGTCCGGAAAGAGTGTCGCGACAGGCTCAACCGCCTCACCGCCGCGCGCCATCAACGCATGGACAACCGCATCGGAATCATGAACCGGTATATCAAATTTTCGAAACAGGTTTGCGGTTGTTGTCTTGCCCATGCCGATCGATCCGGTGAGACCCAGAATGATCATGCCCTTAACCCTTTATCCCGGCCAAGACATGCGTACGCAGTGCCGGACTAACCTCGGGCATCACACCGAACCAACTGGCAAACCCTGGTCGGGCTTGATGCAACAACATACCCAAACCATCCACCGTTTGGTTACCGCGTTGGCGCGCCGCTTTAAGCAGTTCCGTTTCGAGCGGCGCATAGACGATGTCTGTAACGAGCGCCGACAACGGCAATGCCGCCAGATCTATGTCGAGCGATGGTTGGTTGTTCATGCCTAAAGTTGTCGTGTTCACCAGCAGCGTTGCTTCCGATAAAACAGCTGCGCGTTTTTCCCAAGCATCAACCCCGATCGAACCACCAATTTGATCGGCAATTACTTCAGCACGATCACGTGTTCTATTGAGTAATTTTATTTCAGGCACGCCCGCATCGAGTAAAGCGACCACGATGGCGCGGGCGGCACCGCCGGCGCCTAAAACAACGGCGGGCCCTTGCGCGGGTTGATAAGCGGGCACACCGGATTTCAAATTTTCTAAAAATCCAAACCCATCTGTATTGCTGCCTTGAAGCGTGCCATCGGGTTGCACAACAATCGTGTTCACGGCGCCGATGCGCTGCGCGATGGTGTCCGTTTGATCGGCACACGCGAGTGCGGCCTCTTTATGGGGTACGGTAATATTGACGCCAGCAAAACCATCATCGGATAAACGGCGCAACGCTTTGGAAATGTTTTCAGGCTCTACTGCAATCGCTTCATAGCTTCCGTCAATGTCATGCTCGTTAAGCCAAAACCCATGCACGCGCGGTGACAAAGAATGACTGATTGGCCATCCCATCACACCGGCTTGAATTTTATTTTTTTTGGACATAACCAAACTCTTAATACAAGTATTGAGTACACGTCTTTAAATTCACATACGCCTCGATCATTGATCAATAACGCCGATGTCTCGTAAATAGGATAGCAACGGCAACAAGGGTAATCCTAAGATGGCAAAATAATTTCCATCAATCTCTGAAAATAGTTGCGGTCCTAAACCTTCCAAACGGTAAACGCCGACCGATTCGAGAACTTCGGATCCGGAACGTTCCAAATACGTTTCCAAAAACGCATCACTGAAAGAAAGCATGGTCAGCTGGGTACTTTCTACATGTTGCCAAACAATCTTATCGTTTACAGCAATACAAATCGCACTGATGAGTTCATGGGTTTGTCCTCGCAGTGCCTTTAAGTGCTCGCGCGCCTCGGAGAGATCGGCCGGCTTATCAAACCATCGGCCGTTACAGACCAGCATTTGATCGGCGCCGATTACCTGTGCCGTTGGATGGCGCGGGCTAATCGCAAGAGCCTTTGCGTTAGCTAAAGCTTGAGCCGCGGCCTCGGCGTGATTGAGCGCGAGATTTGGGGCGTCTTTTTCTTGGTCTTGATAGTGCCGCTTGATGATCGACTCATCGATATCAGCCGGATCACGCTTAAACGTCAGGCCCGCCCGCTCGAGAACCAGGGCCCGGGCACTGCTGGCCGAAGCCAAGACAAGCGATGGTGGCAAAACGGTTTCAACGGTCTCAGCTTTCGGTGAAATCAGGGACTCTCCTTTTCGCGGCGCTCATAAAGCGTCAGAATATACGCCGCTGTTTCCTCGATGGACCGGCGCGTCACATCAATGACCGGCCATTCGTTATTGGTAAACATTCGATGGGCATCGTTCACCTCTTTTGAAACCGTTTTGATATCGACATAATCGGTTTCTTCGTCTTGATTCAGCATCCGCAACCGATTCCGGCGTATTTGAACCAAGCTTTTGGGATCCTTCGTAAGACCCACCACCAAGGGTTTGGTCAACCTACCGAGAACCTCGGGCAGCGGACAACCGGGCACAATCGGTATATTGGCCGCCTTAATGCCCCGATTTGCCAAATAGATACAAGTCGGTGTTTTTGATGTCCGTGAAACCCCAAGGATGACCACATCGGCTTCATTAAGATCGGTTGCCATCTGCCCATCATCATGGCTCAGGACATACTGCATGGCATCGATACGATCAAAATATTCGGCATCCAATTCATGTTGCCGACCGGGGCGGCCTTTAATTTCAGATCCTAAATAGCTGCCCAAGGCGCCAATGATGGGGTCCAATAAAGAAATGCACGGAACCTGTAATTGACGGCATCCTTCTTCAAGCCTTAAACGCAATGCTGTATCAACCAAAGTGTAAAGCACAAAGCCCCGGTTCTCTTCGATCGAAGTAATGATTTCATCAAGCTGTTCATTTTCTCGGACCAGCGTCCAATTATGATTTTCAGCCGCGACATCCTCAAATTGGGCGAGGCACGCTCTGGCCACCATTGAGACTGTTTCGCCCGTCGAATCGGAAACTAGATGAAGGTGAATACTTTTCATGATTAGGCTGCTCTAGAAAAAATAATTCAGGTAATTTGGTCTTTGTATAACTTGCTTAAAGAAACGTCACAGTGGGGACAACTAGCCCCTTTATCCACGACTCTGTATTTCACTCATTTTGCTCTTTTTCAACACACAGGCAAAAATTCAATTTTTAATGCCATACAGACCTCTGAATGACATTCATAACTATAAAATGAAAAAATTTTATTCCCGCTATTCATTTAGTCACTAAACAACCGGTCCATGAGAGATTCAACCAATTCATACAGATGGTTTCCCCAAAAATAATTGAATAGCGTGATCACTGATAAATGTATGCCATAATTGTGGATAAGATATAATCCCCATGACTCAGCGCCCAACTACTACTTCAACCTATATATACAAATAATTATTAAGTGAAGATGAGTGAGTAATAACTTGAATAAGTCGAACGTTTCATCCGATCAAGGCGCTAAAATATTTCTTCAGGCCTTAAACAAACAACCCCTGAATAGGCCGCCTTTTTGGTTTATGCGCCAAGCTGGGCGATATTTGCCGGAATATAAAAAACTGCGCAAAGATACGCCTAATTTTCTCTCGTTTTGTTATACCCCAGCCTTAACTGTTGAAGCTGCTTTGCAACCTTTGCGCCGGTTTCATCCCGATGCTGCAATTCTATTCAGCGATATCCTGGTTATTCCTGATGGATTGGGTCAATCAGTTCGTTTTGAAGAAGGTGTTGGCCCGGTTTTGGAACCGCTGCGTTCCGTAAGTGATCTTTCTATCTTAGAACCAACGCGCGTTTTAGAACATCTTGAACCCGTCTTTGAGTCGGTGCGAACACTCGCAGCAGAACTACCTAATGATATTGCTTTGATCGGATTTGCCGGCTCGCCGTGGACGGTTGCCTATTACATGGTTGAAGGACGATCTGGTCAAGACGGATCAATTATAAAAGCTTGGGCTACTGAAGATCCGGATGGTTTTCAGAAACTCATCGATATATTGGTTAGCGTAACGACGGCGTATCTTTTGAAACAAATTGAAAACGGTGCCGAAGTGATTCAATTGTTTGATTCATGGTCCGGTTTACTCGAGGCCGATCAATTTGAACGATGGATTATTAAACCAACCCGCGAAATTATTGCTGGTCTGAAACGGGTTTATCCCGATACGCCGGTTATTGGTTTTCCGCGTGGGGCAGGCACTCAAACAATTGCATATGCTCAGCAATCAGCCGTTGATGCCATTAGTCTTGATAACGATATCACACCTATTTGGGCCCGTGATCACTTGCACTCACTTTGCCTGGTTCAGGGAAACCTTGATAATCAGGTCCTTCGTTCCGGTGGCGAGGCGTTGGAACGTGAAACGATGCACATCTTAGAAACGTTGTCTGAGGGCCCGTTTATTTTTAATTTAGGTCATGGCATTCTGCCCGATACGCCACCGGAACACGTGATACAAGTCGCTGAAATTGTTCGTTCCTACAGCAAGATTAAGTCATGACTAAAGTTGCCGTTGTTTTATTTAATCTAGGTGGACCGGATGGACCCGATGCGGTTCAACCGTTTTTGTTTAACCTTTTCAATGACCCGGCCATTATTGATTCACCAAATCCAATTCGTTGGTTATTGGCAAAGTTTATTTCCCGTAAACGCGCACCAATCGCCAAAGAGATCTATGCTCACCTTGGTGGCAAATCCCCGCTGCTGGAGCTTACGAAGGCGCAAGCAAAAGCCATAGAGGGTAAGCTTAACAGTGGCTCAGAAGACTATCGTGTTTTTATCGCTATGCGATATTGGCATCCGATGAGTGCGGAAACAGCTCAAAAGGTCAAAGAGTTTGAGCCCGATGAAATTGTTTTGTTACCGCTCTATCCGCAATATTCTAAGACAACCACAGGATCTTCATTATGGGACTGGCAACAAGCGGCGGCAAAGGCCGGCCTGTTTGCACCAACCTATGCACCCTGTTGTTATGCAACTCATCCTGGCGTGATTGATGCGCAAGTGGATCTCCTTAAAAACACGTTGGCCCAACAAAAGGCATCAGGCCCAGTTCGGGTTTTATTCTCGGCCCATGGGCTCCCGAAAAAAGTGATTGCCACGGGTGATCCGTATCAGTGGCAGGTTGAACAAACAGCGGCCGCTGTGGCTGCCAAAATGGGCGATCAAATAGGTGACACTGTGCAAGATTGGGCGGTGTGTTATCAAAGCAAGGTCGGTCCGCTGGAATGGATCGGGCCCTCTTTGGAACAAGAGCTTGAACGTGCGGCGGCAGACGCCGTCGCGGTCGTCATCGTGCCGATCGCGTTTGTATCGGAACATTCTGAAACACTGGTTGAACTGGATATCGAATACAAACAGGTTGCCGATAAACTTGGCGTGCCGGGGTATGCCCGGGTGCCGGCGTTGGGCACGCACGAAATCTTTATCAAGGGCATGGCTCAGGTCGTTGAAAGCGCGCGAGGTAAAAACGCTGCCCTTGAACCAGCCATCGATTTACCACAGTGCCGCGGCCAGCATGCTTGTTGTCCACGGGGTCTGCCCCTTTAAAACACGAGGTGATTCAACATGTTCGACGTTTCTGCCACGATGTTTTTATGGATTAAGGCGCTGCACATCATCAGTGTGGTCGCGTGGTTGGCGGGCTTACTCTATCTGCCTCGGCTCTTTGTCTATCATGCCGATTGCGAAGCAGGCTCGGCGCAATCAGAAACCTTTAAAATCATGGAACGCCGTCTGCTCCGCGCCATTATGAACCCGGCGATGATCGCGACGTTTGTCTTCGGTGGGTTGCTCCTGGCTATTTTAAACGAATGGTCAGCCAGCTGGCTTTACGTAAAATTGTTCTGCGTTTTCGGGCTTGCTGGTCTGCACGGTTCGATGGGGAAATGGCGCCGGGAATTTGCCGAAGATCGTAATACACGACCGGCAAAGTTTTATCGCATGATGAACGAAGCGCCGACGGTATTGATGATTGTAATTATCATTATGGCGGTGGTGAAGCCGTTTTAACGGGGCTCTCATAATGGCCACCCTTAAATCTTTAATTGACTTGCAATTGAGTTTGGTTAATCCTACCTATTCCTTTGGATCAGATACGGATTTCCGTCACATCCAGCCTCCTCGAAAGCTCAATTTCAGCCCTGCGGGCCCCGTCTGAGTCTTTTTAAATTATTCATTAAAATCAAAGAGTTAATTTAAAACGCCGCTGGTATTCCAACCATCCCCCCCCTATTTCCCCTTCCAACTTAGATTGTTACGACCATGAAATTAAAAGACCTGAAAACCAAACCTCCCAAAGAATTATTGAAGTTCGCCGAAGAACTTGAGGTGGAAAACGCCAGCAGCCTGCGCAAACAGGAAATGATGTTTGCCATTCTCAAACGGCTCGCTGAAAACGGCACGGCGATCTTTGGTGATGGCGTTTTGGAAGTGCTGCAAGATGGCTTCGGCTTCTTGCGCTCACCAGAAGCGAACTATCTGCCGGGTCCCGATGATATTTATGTGTCGCCCAGCCAGGTTCGGCGTTTTAGCCTCAGGACCGGGGATACAGTTGAAGGCGAAATTCGTTCGCCGAAAGATGGCGAGCGGTACTTTGCACTTCTCAAGGTCACCGATATCAATTTTGCTGATCCTGAAGATGTTAAACACCGCATTAATTTCGACAATCTGACGCCGCTCTATCCGGAAGAAAAGCTGCATATGGAGATCGAGCGTAAACCTAAAGACAAAAGCAAGGATGGCACCGGCCGGGTGATTGATTTGATTTGCCCGATTGGCAAAGGTCAACGCGCTTTGATCGTGGCGCCGCCGCGAACCGGCAAAACGATCATGCTGCAAAACATTGCTCAGTCGATCGCGGAAAATCATCCGGAATGTTATTTGATTGTGCTCTTGATTGATGAGCGGCCGGAAGAAGTCACCGATATGCAACGCACGGTGAAGGGCGAAGTCGTGAGCTCAACATTTGATGAGCCGGCGACCCGTCACGTTCAAGTCGCCGAGATGGTGATCGCGAAGGCCAAGCGTCTGGTCGAGCATAAACGCGATGTGGTGATATTGCTCGATTCCATCACCCGTCTCGCACGCGCCTACAACACGGTGGTCCCATCATCCGGCAAAGTGTTGACCGGTGGTGTCGATGCCAATGCTCTGCAGAAACCGAAACGGTTTTTCGGTGCGGCGCGGAACATTGAAGAAGGTGGCTCGATGACGATCATCGGTACCGCCCTGGTTGATACCGGCTCGCGCATGGATGAAGTAATCTTCGAAGAGTTTAAAGGCACCGGTAACTCGGAAATCATTCTCGACCGTAAGTTGGTCGATAAGCGAACCTTCCCGGCGATCGATATCACCAAGTCCGGCACCCGCAAAGAAGAGCTCTTGGTCGACAAGGGCACACTGTCCAAGATGTGGGTACTGCGCCGTATTTTGATGCCGATGGGAGTTGTCGACTCGATGGAGTTCTTGCTTGATAAATTAAAGAACTCGAAGAACAACGCCGACTTCTTCGACTCCATGAATACGTAATGTGAATACTTAGCCTTACATTCAAGGCATAAAAAAAACCGCGGCAATCCACAGCGGGTTTTTTCGTGACTCAATATTCTTATGGAATAAGAACCGTTGAGCCGGTTGTTTTCCGTGCTTCCAAATCTTTATGGACCTGCTGAATATCTTTCAGGGCGTATTCCTGATTGAGGTGAATTTTAACGTGTCCACCTTCAACAACATCAAATAGCGATTGCGCAAGATCGAGCAGTTGCTCTCTGCTTGCCACATGGTGCATGAGGCCGGGCCGTGTGAAATACAGCGAGCCCTTCGCCGAGAGGAGGCCGCCATCAATAGGCGGTAGGGCGCCCGATGAATTACCGAAGCTGACCATGGTACCCATAGGTTGCAAACAATCGAGGGAGTCCATGAATGTATCTTTGCCAACTGAATCGTAAACCACCGGTACCTTCGCGCCGCCCGTGATATCGGCGACCCGTTCGGGGATATTTTCGGTCGCATAATTGATCGTGTGGGCGCAGCCATTTTCCATGGCGAGCTTTGCTTTATCAGCAGAGCCGACGACACCAATCACGGTCGCGCCGAGATGCTTGGCCCACTGCGCGAGGATCAGCCCGACTCCACCGGCGGCAGCGTAGAGCAAAATCGTTTGGCCTTTTTGGACCGGAAACGTATGGCGCAAAAGATAGGAAGTTGTCATGCCTTGCAGCATCATCGCGGCGGCGGTTTTATCGTCGATACTATCGGGTAATTTAATGAGGCGGTTTGCCGGGATCAGCCGTTCCTCGGCATAGCTGCCGATGACCGGTGCATAAGCGACACGATCGCCAAGCTTAACGTCAGTGCCCTCATCGCCAATTTCCTCAACCACGCCGGCCGCTTCAGTACCAATCGTGAGGGGGAGATCAAGCGGCACCGGGTACAATCCTGAGCGGTGATACACATCGATATAATTAAGGCCGATCACCGTTTGGCGGAGGCGGACCTGAGATTTGCCCGGCTTGCCGACCTCGACGTCTTCGTAGATGAGTTTCTCGGGTCCACCGGTTTCGTGGATGCGAACGGCTTTCGTCATTGTGTCTCCTTGGTTTTCTTGTGTTTAATTTTAGTAGTTTTAGGCCGCTTCAGAAAACAAAGGATTGAGGTGCACGCCTTCAAGACGAAGCAGCGCCTTTTTGGTTTCGATACCATCGGCACCGGTATACCCGGTTAGCCGGCCACCGGCCCCGACGATGCGATGGCAGGGCACAATGATGGGAATGGGATTCCGGCCACAGGCGCCGCCGACGGCACGGGGCGCGCTGCCGATCTTCGCAGCAACGTCGCCATAGGTTTCAATGCGGCCATACGGGATACTTTGCATGTGTGCCCAGACCCGTTTGTAAAATGGCGTTCCTTGAGCGGCCAACGGCAAATCAAATTGATCGAGCTTGCCATTGAAATAGGCCGCGAGTTGTTTTTGGGCTTCTAAAAGAAGCGCCGTTTTTTGACCGTCTGGTGAGCGACCCCATTCCAATGCGATTAGGGAGTCATTTTCTTCAAACAGGGTTAGATCGCCATAGGGACTTTTAATCGACAGATAAGCCATAACGGTTACTCCTAATTTGAGGTCGCGGTCTTGATGAGGGCATCTCGTAAATCTTTTGCGTCTGTTATTGGCAAGCCGCATGTCGGACCGATACAGACATAGGCTGTTGGTTTGTTATCAACCAGCCCCTTCCCGGTTGCAGGGTGTTGGGGCGGTAGAGTTGAGTCGGGTTCATGTTGCATCACAATCCGATTGGGCAGCGGTGCTTGGAAGGCTGTATTGAGCAGCGCCGCCGTTGCACCATCATTTCGGTCTCCCACGATAACGATTTGAACGGCGTTTTCAAGGAGTTCATAACCCGAGAGTAAAGCGGGCATTGCAATCATCGGTTGTGTATCTTCGCCGCAGAAGACGCGCACGATTTCATCGGCGCGGTTTCGATAATGCGCGTCGCCGGTGATGTAAAAGAGTCTGGCGAGCACCTCGACCATGGTGCCGTTACCGGTCGGTGTTGCGTTGTCGTGAATGGTCTTAGCGCGGACAATCAAATCGCCGGTGTCATCGGCGGGGAGGTAATAGCCGCCGCCTTCATTGTCCCAATGATGTTGATCTGCGCTGGCAACCCAGGCTTGTGCCTGTTGTAAATAGTTCGTTTCGCCGGTCACTTCAAAAAGCGCGATCGCCGCGCGCGCCATGTTGGCGTAATCGTCGATGATGGCCGGGTGCTTGGCCTTGCCTTCGCGCCAAGCATGAATCAGTCGGTCGCCTTTCGTCATATTATCGCAGACAAAGTCAAGCGATTGCCGGGCGGCTGCAATCCACGTGGGCTCATTCAGGGCGGCGCCGGCATTGGCGAGAGCGGCGATCATCAAGCCGTTCCAATCGGCCAGAATTTTATCGTCCCAGGATGGCCACACGCGTTGGTTGCGGACGACACGCAGTATTTCACGTGAGGCCGAAAGATTATTTTCAAAGGTGTCGTCACGAAGGTCGGGCTTATTGGTGCGATTGAGGATCGTGGCGTCTTCCCAATTGCCATAAGACGTGACGTCGTACGCGTCTTTGAAGGCGGCTGCGTCATCACCCAACAGGGCATCGATCTCGGCTTCTTGCCAGACGTAGAATTTACCCTCGACACCCTCACTGTCGGCATCGTACGCACTGGTAAACCCATAGGGTTCATCTAGTTTAGCCTCTGCCGGGCCCCGCATCTCACGGAGAGCCCAGTCGATGGTTTCACGGATCCGGGTTTCATACAGTTGTGATTTTGTTTCACGCCAAGCTTCGGTGAGCAGATCAATTAGCTGGGCATTGTCGTACAACATTTTCTCAAAATGCGGCGCTAGCCAAACCGGGTCGGTCGAGTAACGGGCAAAGCCGCCCCCGAGGTGATCGTAAATACCGCCTTGGCAGATTTTATTCAGGGTCAGGATAACGGCTTCAAAATAATGTTTTGAGCCGGTTCGCTTAAAGGCGCGCCATAGAAAATTGAAGAATGTCGGCTGCGGAAACTTCGGCGCGCCGTTGGTGCCGCCATGAACGGTATCGACAAGGCTTAAAGCGATGCCGGCGACCTCGTCGAGTTGGACTAACGTCAAGCCGGTGCCACCGCGGGCCTCACCGATGTTTTGCAAACCTTCTCGTAGAGCCGTGACGTTTTTAAGGACCTTGTCTTGTTCGGTGGCGTAAGTGTTGGCGATGGCGCTCAGTATATCCGTAAAGCCCGGGCGTCCGTATTTTGACACCGGTGGAAAATAGGTTCCGCCCCAAAAGGGTTCGGCATCGGGTGTGAGAAACATCGTCAACGGCCAGCCGCCGTGTTCGCCCAACATCTGCAGGGCGCTTTGGTAAATGTTATCGACATCGGGGCGCTCTTCACGATCGACCTTGATGTTGACGTACAAATCATTCATCAACGCGGCGATATCGTCAGTCTCAAAACTTTCATGCGCCATGACATGACACCAATGGCAAGCGGCATAGCCAACCGATAATAATATCGGTTTGTTTTCTTTTTTAGCCAGCGTGAAGGCCTCCGGGCCCCAGGGCATCCAATGGACCGGATTGTCTTTATGCTGCAAAAGATAGGGGCTGGTTTCATTGGCCAGTTGGTTTTGGGTCATGGTATTGATTTTTTCGTTATGATGAGGGTGTCTGTACCTAAGCAGGATGTGACGAGGGCACAACAACATTCGAAACTACAGTTGAAGTTTTACCGGATGAGCGAGTGGCGGTATGTATACAAAAGTTTACATGTAAAATAATACCTATATATTTAAGTTAATAGAAACAATGAGTTACAATCTTAATTAGGCTTAATTTTTTGATGACCGAGACGCGAAATACTATTTTTGCCCTATCCAGCGCGGCCGGTCGGGCCGGTGTCGCCGTCTTTCGCCTGTCTGGTCCCAAGTCCCATGATGCGCTCAAACAAATCGTGGGGCCGGCTGCAAAAGCGCTTTTGAACGCGCCGCGCGTTTTATTACGCGCCCTGTTAAGCAACCCAAAAACCAATGAGGCCTTCGATGAAGGCATGGCGGTATGGATGCCGGCACCGGCGAGTTTTACCGGCGAAGATGTTGTCGAGTTTCATGTCCATGGCAGTCCGGCTGTTGTTGCCGCCTTGACGGATACTTTATCGGCGATGCCGGGAATACGATTGGCCGAGCCCGGTGAGTTTTCGCGGCGGGCATTTCAAAACGGCAAAATGGATCTTTCCGCTGCCGAAGGTCTCGCCGATCTCCTCAATGCCGATACCGAAGCACAACGCCGTCAGGCCTTCAGGCAATTGCAGGGCGAGCTTGGTCAGCTCACGGACTCATGGCGTGATCAACTCATCCGCGCGTTGGCCCATCTGGAAGCCAGCATTGATTTTATTGAAGAAGACCTACCGGCAGAATTGGATACGGCGGTGCGCCAGGCCCTGGCAGAGATTGAAACATCGATCGCCCAGCATCTGGCCGATGGCCATCGTGGCGAGCGCCTCAGAGATGGCCTGCGGATCGCCATTATCGGCCCGCCAAACGCTGGGAAGTCTAGTCTTCTCAATGTGTTAGCCCGGCGAGATGCGGCAATTGTGTCGGCCACGGCTGGCACCACCCGCGATGTGATTGAGGTCCAGCTTGATCTCGGCGGCTATCCGGTTGTTATTGCCGATACCGCTGGGCTTCGTGAATCCGATGATCCGATTGAGATCGAAGGCGTTCGCCGGGCCCATGCCCGAGCACAGGACGCCGACCTCCGTCTGGCCGTTCTTGATCAGGCCGATTGGCCGGCGGTGGACCCACAAACCGCTGCTTTGATCGATGAGGACACCCTTGTGGTGATCAATAAAATTGATCTTGGCCAACCGCCGCCCCCTCTTGAATTTTCGGGCCGGCCGATATTTGGCGTGTCTGTAAAAACCGGCGCCGGGATCGAAGAACTCATCGCAAAATTTAGCCAGGCAGTTTCAGACCGATGCCACCTCACGGCGGCCCCTGCGATAACCCGGGCCCGTCATCGCCAGTCCCTAGAAGACTGTCAGAGCGCCCTCATCCGAGCCCTAGAGCCAGCGCGCACCAAGGACCCGGAGCTGGTGGCAGAAGATCTCAGGCTTGCTGTGCGGGCCCTTGGGCGCATTACCGGCCGGGTTGATGTTGAAGATATTTTGGATGTTATTTTTCTGGATTTCTGTATCGGTAAATAAATTGCCCCGGATGTTTCACGTGAAACAACGATGGCAGATGGCGCCTCAGAAAAATTCAAATCCAAAAAGAAAATGTTTCACGTGAAACAATACTCACCGCATTTCTATAGTGTCGAAAATCTGCCATTACACGTTTGATAGGACCTTCAGACGACTCGATAATTCGATTTGTTATCGACAAGGCACTGTACTGGAACGTCCATTTAATTGATCCGTATCCGAATCAATACTAACGCATTACTTTGTCATTAGTTTGTTTGACTTGGCCATGACTCGGACTTACATTCCCGACCATGTCCGATCATTTTAAATCCCGCCAAAACGCAGACATATCTACGTCTTATGACGTCATCGTCATTGGCGGCGGTCATGCCGGTTGCGAATCGGCTGATGCGGCGGCCCGGATGGGCGCCAAAACACTCCTGCTGACCCACAAAATCGAGACCATCGGCGAGATGTCCTGCAACCCTGCCATCGGTGGATTGGGAAAAGGTCATTTGGTCCGTGAAATCGATGCCCTTGATGGCCTGATGGGCCGGGTCATCGATCAAGCCGGCATTCAGTTTCGAATGCTCAATCGCCGGAAGGGTCCAGCGGTTCGGGGCCCGCGGGCACAGGCTGATCGCAAGCTCTATCGCGAGGCCATGCAGCGGCTGTTGGCGGCGCGGGAAAACCTCGATATCGAGGCCTGCGAAGTTGATGATCTCATCTTTGATACCCAGGGTGTGTTGGCGGGCGTCCGCTCAACCTCCGGACAGGCATTTAGAGCGGCTGCCGTCGTTGTCACCACGGGGACATTCTTGCGCGGCCTTATTCATATCGGCGAAAAGCAGATCTCGGCTGGCCGGGTCGGTGAGAAGGCGGCAATTGGATTATCTTATACCTTCAAGCGTATCGGCTTTACGCTTGGCCGTCTTAAAACCGGCACACCACCCCGCCTCGATGGCCGCACCATCGATTGGGCCTCTCTCGAGAAACAGCCTGGTGATACCCCGCCGACACCTTTTTCCTTCATGACGGATCGTATTCGGACGCGGCAGATCGATTGCCATATCACGGGCACGACGGAAGCCACCCATGAAATTATCCGGCAAAATCTCGAGCGCTCACCGATGTATTCCGGACAAATTAAAAGTACCGGCCCTCGGTATTGTCCGTCGATTGAGGATAAAGTGGTGCGCTTTGCCGAGCGCGGTCGACATCAAATTTTTCTCGAACCTGAAGGCCTTGATGACGATACCGTGTATCCCAACGGCATCTCGACATCGCTGCCCAAAGAGGTCCAGCTGGCTATTCTTAAAACCATCCCGGGGCTCGAAAATGCCGCGATGGTACGTCCGGGATATGCCATCGAATATGATTATGTCGACCCGCGTGCCTTAACCCCGAGCTTAGAAACCTATCGGGTGCCTGGTTTGTTTTTGGCCGGACAAATTAATGGCACAACCGGTTACGAAGAAGCCGGTGCGCAGGGCCTTATTGCGGGCTTGAATGCCGCACTTAAAGTCAGCGGCCGTGACGCGTTTACGCTTGATCGAGCGGATGCTTACATCGGTGTGATGATCGATGATTTGGTCACCCGAGGGGTGTTGGAGCCCTACCGGATGTTTACCTCGCGGGCCGAATACCGGCTCAGTTTGCGGGCCGATAATGCTGATCAACGACTCACACAAAAGGGTATTGATATCGGTTGTGTGGGCCCCGAACGGGCGGCCCACTTCAACTCAAAAAAGGCCAATTTGGACGCAGCGCGCTACCAGCTTGAAGACCTGAATACGACGCCGAGCGCGTTGGCCAAGCGGGGCATCGCCATCAACCAAGATGGTGTGCGGCGCCGTGCTTGGGATCTCCTGGCCTATCCGAATATTGACTTCAGCACCCTCACATCTATTTGGCCGGCGCTTTGTTCCATACCCGAATCGATAGCCGAGCAACTCCAAATCGAAGCCGGCTACACTGGATACCTGGAACGCCAGGAAGCGGATATTCACGCCTTCCGTAAAGATGAAGCTTTGCCTCTGCCGGCCGAAATTGATTATGAGGCGGTGTCGGGTCTTTCCAATGAAGTTCGGATCAAATTGAAAGAGGCGCGCCCGGCAACCCTGGGGGCAGCGTCTCGCTTGCCGGGCATGACGCCGGCCGCACTCACAATCTTACTAGGGTATGTGCGCCGTCACGAAACGCGACTCAGCGCTTAACCAAACGGACGCGTTTGTTTCACGTGAAACAACAGATGACTCATCCAGAAGACACACCGCTTTCAAAGAGTGCCTTTCAAAAAATCGCTGACATTAATTCAGCAGACATGGAACGTCTTGAAATTTATGTGTCGCTGCTTTCGGCATGGCAGCAACGTATGAACTTAGTTTCGACGTCGAGCTTAAAAGATATTTGGCGTCGTCACATGCTCGACAGCACACAATTAAAAAACTTAATTCTGCCTACCGATAAAACCATTCTCGATTTCGGCAGCGGCGCTGGATTTCCTGGACTCGTTTTAGGCATTATTTTGTCTGTGCCCATACATCTTGTGGAGAGCAATGCGCGCAAGTGCTCGTTCTTGCGTGAGGTGGCGCGTAAAACCGACGCCAACGTCGTCATTCATCATGGTCGAATCGAGGCGCTTGATCCGTTCCCGGCTGACGTGATTACAGCCCGGGCATTGGCGTCACTCGATAAATTACTCAATTATGCGCAGCCATTTTTGGCGGAAAACAGCCGCTGCCTGTTTTTAAAAGGGCTTAAAAGCGATGAGGAATTGACGGAATCGCGAAAAAAATGGAAAATAATCGTTACTGAAGCGAAAAGTCTTTCTAATGCTTCCGGAACCATACTGACGATCGAAGGGATTTCACGCCATCATGTCTGACCATCTCATTAAACAAATGCCTGACAAAAGTCGTATCCTTGCGATTGCGAATCAAAAAGGTGGGGTTGGTAAAACGACCACGGCAATCAATTTAGCAACCGCTTTGGCGGCGGTTAAAAAGAAAGTCTTGATTATCGATTTGGATCCGCAAGGTAATGCCAGTACGGGTTTAGGATTAACGCAAGAAGATCGCGCCTTGAATACGTATCATGTTCTCATCGATGGTGTGTCGCTTGAAGAAACAATTCGGCCAACAGATATTCCGAATTTACAAATCGTTCCATCAGGCATCGATCTTACCGGGGCCGAATTAGAATTGGTCGACATTCCGGAGCGGGAATATTGTTTGAAAAAAGCCCTGCAGGGTGTCGAAGAAAAATTTGATTACATTTTGATTGATTGCCCACCGGCATTGGGCCTGCTCACTGTAAATTCACTGGTTGCCGCCCAAGCGGTACTCGTACCGTTACAGTGTGAGTTTTTTGCCCTTGAAGGTATCAGCCATCTCAGTCGGACCATCGAACGAGTCGCCAGCAAATTCAATCCGGGCCTCGAGATACAAGGTATTGTGTTAACGATGTTCGATAAACGCAATAACTTGTCCGGCATGGTTGCAGAAGACGTTCGCGCCTTCTTTGGCGATAAAGTTTACAACACCATTATTCCCCGTAACGTTCGGGTTTCCGAAGCGCCGTCTTATGGTCGCCCGGTTTTGGTTTACGATATCGCCTGTGCCGGATCACAAGCATATTTGCACCTCGCCAGCGAAGTCATTCATCGTGAAGGAATACACGTCTGATGGCGGCGCAACCAAAACGTGGTTTGGGTCGCGGGCTATCGTCTCTTCTGGGTAATGATACCGGTGCGGCACCAGTCAGTGCTGATGTTCATGGCGTCAAACAGGTGCCCGTCGAATTCTTGCATCCCGGAAAATATCAGCCCCGTCAGTATATGAATGATGACGCCATTAAAGACCTGGCACACTCGATCGAAGAAAAAGGCATTTTGCTGCCGCTTCTGGTTCGCCAACATCCGGATGAGCCCAATCGTTACGAAATTATTGCCGGTGAGCGGCGCTGGCGTGCGGCACAACTCGCAAAAGTTCATGAAGTCCCGGTCATTATTAAAGACCTGAACGACCAAGAAGTTCTCGAAGTTGCGCTTATTGAGAATTTGCAACGCCAAGATCTGTCTCCGCTCGAAGAGGCTGATGGCTATCAACGATTGATGGATGAGTTTAGCCATACACAAGAAGACCTCGCGAAAGTTGTTGGCAAAAGTCGCAGCCATGTCGCCAACATGATGCGATTATTGGGACTGCCTGATCCCGTAAAAAAGATGCTCAACGGCGGTGAATTATCGATCGGCCACGCTCGGGCACTTCTTAATGCGACAGATTCCATTCAGCTGGCACGCCAAGTTGTTAAGCAAGGTTTAAACGTTCGCCAAACGGAAAAGCTGACGCAAAAAACAGATAGAAAAAAATCAGGCAAAGATGCGGGTAAAACCACTAGCCAAGCATCAAATAAAGTGCCGCGCCAAAAAGATGCCGATACGTTGAGTCTAGAAAATGACCTAACGTTACTTCTCGGGCTGCGTACGGAAATTCAATTTAATGGTGAGGGTGGCGCCATTGTGATTCATTACAATTCACTCGACCAACTTGATGATATTTTATTGCGGCTTAGCGATGGCTCTGCCCCAGCGGCGGCACCGGTTCCAATTATAACCAATCCGGATCCAACCGATGGCTTGCAGACATTTGAAGCGGCCTTAACACCAGATCATGCTGATGGGTCTTTGATGGCCTCTGAAGCAGAGTCGGAAGAGCCTAAGCAATAATTAACCCCGGTAATTATTTACGTGGGCAATAATTTATCCGGGCAACAATTCAAAAGTGAAGAAACTTACGTTAGGCAGAAACACGCCGCGATTTTGCGCGTGTCATCGCATGTGCACCCTGTGTGATGCGCATGAGTGCCCGGCCGCAAACGAGTTCTGCAGGGGTGCCCGTTGTTTTACAGCTGAGCTCTGCTTCTAAGATAACATCAATGGCATCGCTGAGCCGTGAAACCGGCCAAATCGTTAGTTGATGTCTAAATTGATTGGCAAACAAAAAAATCACCGGTGGCCGGAGTGCTTTCATCGCTTGATCCGGTGTCTGGCCCTCGCGGATATGGGATGCCGCCAATTGTAAGCGCTGAAGATGTCGCGCCATGGCACGTAAAATCTGAATCGGTTGCGTGCCTTCTGATAAAACACGGCGCAGCGCTGTATCGAGCGCCGATTGTTTCCCCGATCCGGCAGCATGTATGATGGCATCAAGTGACACAGATGCACTATCACCGACACAAGCCTGAGCATCCTCAAGGGAAACGGTACCGCCCTCAGCCATGTATAGCGCAAGTTTTTCAAGTTCATTGCGGGTGACCATGCGGTCTGCACCAAGTTGCCCCAACAAATAATCCATTGCTTCACGTGATACGGTGACGTCGTGACGCCTTAATGTTTCGTCGATCACCTGCTGGAGGCGGCGGTCGTCATCCGTATAACAAGCGAGGGCCGCCGTATTGTCGGCTTGCTCAAAAGCTTTTCTGAGTGAAGAGCGGGGTGCTAATTCGCCTGCCTCGATAATGACAAGAGAATCACCCTTGGGGTCGTCGAGAAAGGCCTTAAAGATTTTGGTATGGCTATCCGTTACTTCTCGTACGCGTATAACGCGGCGTCCCTGAGAAAAAGAAAGAGCGGCAGCATTATCAGCAAGCGCAGCTGAATCTTGACGCAAAGATGAGCCGGTTAACGATGTAATGAGGAACGGGTCATTAACGTCCGCGACAACACTGTGGATGAGTTGATCGGCCCGTTCACGGACGAGGCCAAGGTCAGGTCCATAAATGAGGACGGCCGTAACTGCAGGGTCGGGTTGCTTGATAAAACCTTCAACCTGATGAGGAGCAATTTTCACTTGCGTGAACCACCTGGATTTTGAACGTTTGACGGTGTTGCCTTGGGCGGGTTGGTTTTAAAAAATGATGCAATTTGAGTCTGAATATTAAAAGCTGCTTGACGAGCAGCGCGACTCCGTGCGTCAAGCTCAGCGGATTTTGTCGAAAAGTTTGAACTTAGAATATTGTAGCCGGTGATGACTTGATCTAGGCCGCCATAAACGCGCTTCCCGTTCTTTGTGTCGCTAAGTAAGAACTTAGCATTAAGTTGATAATTAACACGCGTCGCAATGGCCTCTTTACTCACAGTTATATTGGTCGTTGATAATTTTAAATCAACGTTTAAAATATATTGCGGGTGTGCAGGACGACCATGAGGATTAAACAGATCCAACAAATGATTGTGTAGTTCTTGCCCGATGCGATCTTTAATGGGGCTAATGCGAATGGATGCTAATTCATTTGACGCATTGATCGCCCCCTTGTGACCATACAAGGGCTGGAAACCGCATCCAGCTAAAGTGATGACGGCAAGAACCGGAGTAAAAAACCTAAAGAACCACATTGATAATCCGATTTGGTACGACGATGACTTTACGTGCCGGTTTATTTTGTAAGGCCTCTTGAACACGGGGTAACGCTAGTGCTGCTGCCTCAGCGTCTTCTTTTGATAAGTCCTTGGCAACCTCAATTGTGCCGCGAAGTTTACCATTAACTTGCACAGCTATCGTAACATTCTCATCAATTAAAAGGGAATTATCGGCTTTTGGCCAGTGGGCCTCAACCAACAATGTTTCATGGCCAATTTGTTGCCAAAGTTCTTCGGTAATATGGGGCATCATCGGCCCAATGAGACAAATGGCGGTTTCGAGGCCCTCGCGTAAAACCCAGCCGAATTCGTCATTTTCTTGACCGGTGACGGCTTCTAATGCGTTTGTTAGTTCTCGAATGCGGGCGACAGCACGGTTAAAATGAAATCGATCGAGGTCGTCTGACACAGCAGCAATCGTTTTATGGGTGAGACGGCGCATCGCATTGGCAGCCGGTGTAAACGATTCAGGTTGCGATGAATTGGGTGCCGGTAGGTTGAAGGGCGGCTCGGTGACCAAGCGCCACAAGCGATTGACATAGCGCCACGCGCCTTCGATACCGGAATCAGTCCAATCCAAATCCCGGTCTGGCGGACTGTCGGATAACATGAA
>ENA-UOXV01002272-UOXV01002272.1-marine-metagenome-genome-assembly--contig:-NODE-2272-length-25302-cov-6.452331_pt1 | contig 25302 bp, 28 predicted proteins | sample MGYA00238165_ERZ766961 | MGnify/ENA primary metagenome ERZ766961 (study PRJEB28924, sample SAMN03173240) | marine metagenome | biome: Marine; feature: Water; material: Subsurface seawater | place: North... | reverse complement strand
GTCCGCCCTCTCCCCCCCCGAACCATATCGTTGCAACATTTCGCGACCAGGTGCAACATTTCGCGACCAGGTGCTAGAGAGGGATGGCCAAAAGACTACAATCGTGCTTGTACTCTTCACCTGACTGGCGATAGGATGCAAAAGGGGAGCTTCGAAATGTGCCCTCTTGCGCGCCCTAGTACACCGCGTGAGCACTACACTGAATGCTGGCGTGATGATACTGGCAGCAAAGTCACGCCCGGGCCGATATTTGTTGTGCAGCGTCGCGCATCGATGCTCGCCCGTGGCCGTCAAATCAGGAGATCGGCACGCCGCGGCTTCGGGTGCGGGCCAGGTAGCCTTCCTGCAGGGGCGGGCATGGCATCTTCACATCTCCAGGCGTTAGACTGAACGCCAAAGACGGTCTGAACGTCGCGCGCATCACTTGACTTCACAGGAACACAGACAGACCTGCAGGCGTTGCATTGTCTCGCCGACAGGGTGCGTGAGGACACGCCCGTCTACCACGCTGACTGGCACCAGCGCGCCCATCGTGCCTGTGGTAAATGCTTCGTCCGCAGCATAGACCTGCAACCGGAGGAAGGCGCCACGGTCAAGCACCGCCGTTCCGCAACGACACTCAGGAAGTCGGGGCGCCAGCAGCGGATGGGCCCGTCCGAGCCGCGACCCACATCGCCCCACACTCGGGGTGCGCTGCAAGCAGCGCCGGCCTCACCTCTGCAAGTGACACGTTGCGCTCCTCGACCTGCCCGCGCGCGCGCTAAGACAGCGCGATTGGCAACAGTGGAGCAAGCCCCAGGTGAAGACACGACAGGCAGTGGGCAGGCAGATCCTGACTAGGCAAGAGCGGTGCGGACTGCGCGGTGCCCTAAGAAGGCTGCCGCTGGTCGAGGCGGAGGGTACCTTGATCCCAAGCTCCCGCGCAATCTCGATCACCATCCCACGGGTGATACCAGGGAGGCAGGCGTCTGCGTGTGGCGTGATGAGCACCCCGCGTTTGACGATGAAAAAATTCGTCGCGTTGGTTTCCGACACGAAGCCGTGCACGTCCAGCATAAGCGCGTCGTCGGCCCGGGCCATGTTCGCCTGAATCTTGGCGAGGATGTTGTTGAGCAGGTTGCAATGGTGGATCTTGGAGTCGAGACACGCCGGCGTGTTGCGGCGAATGGAGGAGGTGATAAGAGTTTGCGGACTCAGTCCACCAACAACCTTGCCGCTCGAGTCGACTAGGCCCTTCCACTCTGCCAGAACTATCAGTGATGGTCCTGACTGGTTGTTGGTCGGTGACATCCCGCTTGTTACTTTTTCGCCGCGCGTCAGCGTGAGGCGAATGTGGACGCCGTCGCGCATGCCGTTGGCCTTGAGCGTCTCAAAGACGGCCGTGCGCACCTAGCATCGCCCAGCGGTGCGACGATAAGGGAGTGGACGGCAAGAGAGGCGGCCATGCGGGTGCCCAGTGGTTGCGGAGCTCTAGTGGCAGAGAGGGCGCGGGACGGAAGGCAGAAAGCTAGCAGGCTAGGGCAGAAGCGACGGTTGCAGAGGGGTGCAGCGCCTGCTGCCGCGAGGGAACGTCTTCGAAGAGAAGCGCCTGTGACCGCAGACGATGTTTGGGGCTTAAGGTCGGGTGCTCAATCGAGGCGGGGCGGGCGAAGGAGACAGCAGGACCTTGGCTGAATCGAGCAAGCGATCGATGTGCTCATCCAGCGCAAAGACAGTCCCGTCATACACCCGGAGACCCTCCCACACCGCATCGCCGCCCTGCACCGCGCTGTTACGCACAACCACCGAATCTTCAGCCGACGAGTCCTCCGGGGTAAGGCGCACTACTACACAGCTGCCTAAACCCTAAACTACTAAGGACACCGCGGGCAGGGACCACGGAATCTGCGAGAGCCCCAGGCCGGGCAGCGCTGGGGATAAAGTGCCTGTCAAAGACTGAGATTTTGGCCCGAGCGCGCGGCACGATCTTGCCATTGACGTACACAAGAATTTTATCGTTGCGCTCGAAGGGAAGCACGGCCTTCGGGCGTAGCGCAAGAGAAGTGAGGGCCTGCCACAACCAAATTGCTGTGAGAAGCTGGTCAAAGGCTCTGCCACACTCGGCCACCGGGTGGTGACGCTGCTCTGTGAAGGCCGTCCAAGAGAGGCGGAAGGACAGGGTCACGAAGGACACTGAGAAAGCGAGCGTGCCTGGAACGCCCCAGCGCCCCGCTTGCCCTCAGCACGAAGAGAAGCGGGCATCTCTGCCAAGTTGGGCGGCGTGCGCAATTCCGGCTTGAAGCCCGTCGAGAGATGTGTGCTCTTATACCTGTGATTCTTTGCACGCACGGTCAGGGAAGCGCGGGACGCCGGAGGCCAACGAAAACAGTGAACCGCAGTCCCTCGCGATGCAGCATGCAGAGCACCTGGGCGGGCCCAGACGCCTGGCTGGTAACGGGGAGTTCGCACCAGTAGGCAGCCCAGACCCCATCCTCCGGGCGGCCTCCCTTATCCCATTTGAGCATGCGCGGGTCGAACTGAAGCCCGACCGCCTCGCAGATGGCGCGCAGCGTTCCCTCAGGACGAGCGATCAGATCGTCGTTTGTGACGACGATGGGCGCGCGCCCAGCCGCCTGCAGCGCGGCAACCAACTCCAGCTGGCGCTCCAGCCCCGTGTCCTGTACAACGTACGGGACACACCTTCGCTCAGGAGCCTGGCTGTTTGGCTCGTTGACGGAGTGTTTGAAGCTCACCTCGTACCGAGAGTTCTCGGCTCCAAGTGTCCGCGCCCAGGATGCAAGGATCTGGTTCGGATCCCTGGAGAGGTAATCGCAGATCGAGTAAGCAGACGCGCGTGCAAAAGAAGTGCCTCCTGCACGATTTCTGGCAAAGTTGTGGCATCAAATGCAGCAAGTGGACGGACGGTGGCTTGACCGTGTGAGAATAACGTTGTGGGTGTGAGGGTCGCTGAGGAAGGCTTTGTCGATTGCAGCGAAATGCTTGGCCATGTGCTTCAAGAAGAGTACAGGCCGGCTTGGTTCGAGTTGACCAAGCATCAGATTCCGCACGATCGCATTTCCGTCGTGTTCCTGCGCTGCAAGCACCTGCAGGCCGTGCCGAAAATTATGTGGAGCCGACAGCAACAGAGCGGATCGCGTACAGATTGGCCGGGGGCGGGCGCCGGCCTGGTCTCGATACGGGCGGATCGCAGTCGGATTGATGTTTGTTAGGTAGTGGGCATATAGTGGCTCGTCCACCACACGTGTGTCTGGCCGCTGGGCAAACGCGTACCTATCGAACGCGCGTTATGCAAGGCTGCAAACATGGAGCTGAGAATTGATGGGCGTCTGCGTGAGAGAACACGCAGGTCGAATGCGATTCAACTACAGCGCCTAAGCTGGCGCAGAGGTTAAGCAGGAGTAGCAGGAACAGAGGAATAGCGCGAGAAAAGAGTACATACATGAGGCTTGTCGACGCACACCGCGGTGCTGACCACAGGTTGATTCGGACTTCCTTTGCTCCTGCCAACATGCCGCAGTCATCACATTCCTGCGCCTGCTGAACTTCGGGGTGCATCTGACAACCCGAAGACAGCCCAAAATCACTTGTGATGCAGTGGCTGGCGGTGCCTGTGGTGGTACTGAACGCTCGAACACCGAGGCAATGCCTGCGGCGTGCCAGATGGTGCCACGCTTGATCGCGAAAACGGAGCATCACCGCTCCCCGACTTCCGCCCATTCTTCGCAACCAGCCAGAGTCAAGTCACTCGCACTGGATGACAGAAAAATCTCGGCGGGCTCCGTGGCGCGCGCTGGGACACGGAGGAGCGAGCTGCCTCGTGATGGCGCCTCCATTTGGACGAATGGCGACGGGGATTACACTGGTGCTACTCATGCTTGTCGCAACGCGTTGTTCACATCCGGCGCCCTCAAGCGTTCGCCGCCACATCCCGATGCGGACCCTAGCGCACACGAGGCGCGCATGCGTTCCAGGGGCGGGGCTTGGGTTGGAACCCCTTCGACTGCGGGGCGGAAGGGCTGTTGACCGTAGAACGCGACTTGATGCGCACAATGATAGAATGGCGGACAAGGTGCTCGCATTCTACGCAAAAGAGGACGCCGAGAAGTCAAAGAGCGAGCATCGAGATGAAGACGGCGAACTCACCCAAGGGCGCAAGCTCTCCGACATTGCTGAGCCGAACCTTAAACTCTCAAAGGTTATCACTATTCCAATCTGCCCGTAGCGCCATCTCTGTCGCTCCAGAGCCCAAATGGACCGCGCGGGCGTTCCTGGAGAGCACAGCTTGCGCGAGTGGACGTATCTCATTCTCGGGCAAAACCTCAGGAAGAGCAAGATCTGGCTAGAACGGGGGGTCCAGGTGGTGCGCTGACAGATGTTGCCGACGGTCTGGAGGCGCTCGAGGTAACCCAGCGTGCTCAGGCCAGCTGCGAGTGTGCGCTGAGCGATGGTTGAGCGGCCGCGTGGCACGAGTCCTGAAGGAATGCGGAGCAGGAGATACTGGACCTAAACGCGGCTGGTTCGCGCAATGCGCGTCGCGTGAATGTGCGGTCCATTTCGTGGAGCACCGTGTCGCACACTGCGGTACAATCTTTGCTCATTTTCCCAGCAGGCGTGCTCTTGAAGACTGCTTGCAGCTTTCGCACAGCGCGCTCTGTGCGGAGATAAATCTCTCGACACGTTCAAGACGTGAGAGTTGCGGACCGTACAGATTGGTGTGTTGGCTGGGCCAGAACACTGGGCGCGACTCAACGCGGTGCGGCAGCGCAAGTGCCGCTCCTTTGCGCGGTGGTTCTGGCCCGCCATCACGTTCACCGGAGAGTTTTTCAAGCCCGAAATGATGTGGGAGGCCTCGCAGGCGCTCGCCCCTCCCCCCTCGGCTGTGCCGACCGGCTTGGCAGCGCGAACCTCTTCGCCGTGGCAGCTGACGGAGCTTGCCCGCCGCGGGCCTCCCCGGTGCCCAAGCCATCCCCGCGCGCGCTCATGCCACCCCCGCGCGCTGCCAGGCGCTGCACAACCGCCTCAAGAACCACGCGCCCTTCAACGTCACGATGGACCGCACCCGGCTCGTGCGCTGCGCCAAGACGCACGCGCTCTGGCTGCTCCCAGACGGGCCCTCCGCCACGCGGCTCCTCAGGCTCCGTGCAGAGGAACAGCCGCTGGCCCTCCCGCGTCCTCTCGGGCTCCCAGTCAAATGCATCGTGTCGTGCAATATGACGGCGTCACGGCGCTCGGTGTTTTGTGATGTTTGAAGTTTTCCTGCACCCTTGCAGGTCCTCGATCTTTTCCCGCAGCTGGATAAGCGCGCAGCGGCCACAGATGTGCGGCAAGGCGACGACGCTGAGCCTCACGTCAGCGCGCCTCTTCTAAACCCTAAATCCATGCGCTCTGGGCGCACGCACGGGTGACGCTTCATGCGATTCTAATGCTTAGGACGGACCTGGTGACCTTAGCGCGTGCGGGGGGGGGGGGTTGCAGATTGTGCTCGCGGACGGGCTGACCGAGAAACAAGCCGAACGGCTCCAGCGGCGGCTTTCTTATGAGTACGACGATGCCGAGGGAGGGGTGGACAGCGACGCCGAAAACTGGTTGTGCCCCCTGCCTGCGGAAACCCAAGGCGCGGGCGCGGCGGGGAGGAGGGGCAGGCGGCGCCATCGCTGGCGGTCAGTGACGGCGCGCGGGGCGCAGGGATGGAAGGGCCGCGCCGCAGGGGAGGCGTGCGCTCGCAGCAGGCAAGGCGCGAGATGAAGCGGTATCGAGCTCTGGCGCAAGGTCGGGGAGGGCCGGGCAGGGAACGCGGCGCGACGGCGAGGGCAGCGACAGTGAGGGCGGTGGGAGCAGGTCCGCGGAGGAGAGGACCGGTCCAGGGGCTTCGCGTGAGCCCGCAGCGGGTCCAATAGCAGCCCGGGGGCACGGGGGCGCTGGGCCGCAGGTTCCCGTGGGCGGGCCTGGAGCGCTGGGGGACAAGGAGGCGACGTGGCCGGCGATGACGTGGGAGGTGGACATCGTGGCGCTGTTTGAGCGGCCGGTGCGGCGCGCGGCAACGGAGCCGCGGCACGGCGCCAGGCGAGTGCGGTACGACGACGACCCGGCGAGCTTCGACGTGGCGGCGCGCGTGCCGCTGGGGCGGCGGGCGGAGCGAGTGGACCCCGCGGTGTTTGAACGCGCGGAGGCGCTGCTGGCGGGGGACGAGGACGCCGAGGCCGGGGTCATGCACGAGTGGAACCCAACGAGGAGCCGGTTCGAGAAGGTGGAGACGGAGGGGTACACGGAGCTGCAGGCGCGGCACGAGCACAGGAAGGCACAGGTGCGGGCGCGGACGCGGGAGCGGGAGGATGCGGGGGCGCGGGACTTCCTCGCGCTCCCGTCCAAGGCCAAGGAGCAGCGCCGCGCGCGCATCCCCGAGGAGACGGTCGAGATGATCCGCAACCTGGTCGAGCAGTTCAACGCGCTGCCCCTCACGCGCATCGCGAAAGAGTACCACCGGCGCTCGGGCGGCGAGGCACTCGTCGACGTGGCGCGCCGCCTCGGCTTCCTGTCGTCCTCGGACCTGCTCAAGAGCCTGCGCGACGTCGTGCATCTCTCGCGCCGGGGCGACGACGTGTTCGTGCACCGCGTCGCGTCCGCGGAGGAGCAGAAGGCGCTGCAGCGCATGTCGGTGCTGAAGCGCGAGCTCCGCGCCATGAAGGCACGCGACGAGCGCGAGCGCACGCAGCTGTCGCAGGTGCACGGGCGGCTGGCGCGGGAGGAGGGGCGGGTGGTGTCGGACTTCCGCCGCAAGCTCTCGGCGAGCGACCGGGACCTGTTGGACCGCGGCATCGCCGCGCAGCGCGACGCGGCGCGGACGCGCAAGTGGGGCGCCTCCGATGATCCACTGAAGCGTGAGTTCTTCGAGCGCGCGGGCGCAGGCAGGGCGAGCGGCTTCGGCGACGACGCGTCAGACATGGAGGCTGGGCAGGTGGAGTCGCAGGGGCGCAAGAAGCGGCGTGCGGCTGCAGTCCCGGTGGGAAGTGCGGGAGACGATGAAGTCAGCGCAGAAGAGCCGTTCGGGTCCGACGGGGTTGTGGATAGTCCGGATATACGGTCTTCGGAGCTCGAGTCCTCACAGCTGATGAGTAGGTCGTCGGAGTCCTCATGAGAAGATGTGCGTTTCCGCTTGGATGGGGGAAGCGATGCTGGCCGACGAATTCGCAGCGTGGGAGCGTCGTCTCGGTGTTGCGTAAAGATTTAGAATCAACCAATTTGTACGCACCGTGTACCACAGCGTCCATTCAGCTCACTCTACAGCCCGCAAAGGTCCGCCCTCCGCATAGGATCAGCCACAGAGTGCAATGGGACGATGTTCTTTGCATTCCACTCCAGAAAAGCATGATAGCTCGATCAATCCGAGCGCTGCGCCCAATCAACCTTGCCCTGGTTGTCAGCTTTCAGCCCCGCCATCCGATCGCTGCCAGACATCGGGCGCAAATTTTACCCCCATTTCATCCGGGATCTCCCGGATGAAATGGGGGTGACGAGCCGCATCAACTCACATCGGCGTGCATTTGCCTGGAGAAGCTTTGCGACGGATTGCAAGAGCCGACGCATCGAGCAGCGACGCACCTCTCTTTATCCTTTTCTCATCATCATCGATGCGGCGGGGGCTGATTTTGGTAACCAGCCGCGTCGGCGCGGCGGCGGTGCCACAGGCTGTGACTGCCGCTCGTGGGACTGCAGTCGTCCCTGCCATGCGTGCAGGCCTCAATGCGCCGCAGGGACAGCGCTGGATGGCCCAGGGGGAGACAAAAGATGAGAAGGAGAAAGACAAGAAGGAAGGTGGCGATGAGAAAAAGACCGCGCCGAAGGCTGGCCCTGGATTCTTCCAGACCTTCTTCAAAAGTGTGCGGGAGCAGATGGGCGCCGCTGCTGAAGCCGACCCAAAGCTCAAGGAGTCCCAGGAGGAGCTTGAGAAGGCCAGACAAGAAGCGCTCGTGAAGGCAGAGGCAGCGATGCAGCGTGCCAAGATTGTGAGTTTCTGCCCTGCCACTCTTTGTCGCTTTTCGGTGCTAAGCAAGCATCGATGAGCCGGAATTGCGGCCTGAGAGTTTTCTCTGCCGGCTTCCCCCCTCGCCTCACATACTGCTTAGTCTGTATGTTCGGATTGTGCTTTCACTTGCCAATAGCGTCGGGCTACCCGTCCGCGGTGCAGGGTGCGCGCGGCACTGAAGGCGTGCGATGCGGGCAGGCGGCGGAAGAGGCCAAGAAGCGGGCAGACATTCTCGAGGAGCAGACTCGTCCGGCGCGTGAGCGTGTCGGCGCGGGTGTCGGTGCAGGCGCGAGCGCGATTGGGCGAGTAATCTCCAAGGTTGCGGAGCAGCCGGCAGTCCGGGCCGTCGGGCGTGCGGCTGCATCTGGGGTGCAGGGTGTCGTTGGGGCAGCAGAGGCGATCGACGCCAAATCGCGCGAGATCGAGCGCAAAATCGCCGAGTCGGCCACCGCAACCAGCGTGCGCGAGGCGCTGGGCGAGGACTCGCGCTTGAAGCGGGTGGAGGGCAAGGAGATCGACGCGGAGTCGGACGGGCTGGTGATCCGGGAGGAGACGCCGTGGGAGCGGCGGGTGCGGAAGCTGCGGGAGAGCGCGTGGGTCGGACCTGTGTTCGAGGGAGCCGTCGCGGCGCGCCAAGGCGTCCGCGAGGGCGTCGGCCGTATGGGTGATCGGGTCTTTGGCGAAACGTGCGTCCCTCTCCCGTTCCTGGGGGATGCGTGTCCGTGCGGCAACGTGCGATCTGGCTGCATGTTGGCCTCTGTCGAAGCACTGCCGCCGCCCCCGGGCAACCCGCGACTGCCCTGTCGCATTGCCACAACGTGCGCGCGCCCTCGGTATGCGCTCTGATCGCGCCATCGAAAATACGGGCGCTGACGGGCGTGGGGCTGTGGCAGTGAAACGTCGCTGTGCATGGGCGAGATCAAGCGGGACGACCCGCACTTTGACCTACAGCGTTTCCTCAAGAAGCTGGAGAAGGAGACGATTCCGATGGTGATGGAGGCGTTCCTGACCGACAAGCTCGAGCCGCTGGAGGAGATCTGCACGGAGCGCTCTATGGCGGTGCTCGGGACCATCATCAAGGACCGCCTTAAGAAGGGCCTCAAGATCGACCCGACGATCCTGGACCTGGACGAGGTGGAGCTCCGCGAGGCGCGCCTGGTCGACTCAGAGCCGGTGCTCATTGTGACGTTCCAGACCCAGCAAGTGCACTGCGTGCGCAACAACAAGGGGGAGATTACCGAGGGCGGCGAGTCGGAGATTCGCCAGATCTTCTACGTGTGGGCCATGATGCGGCACTTTTCGGAGGACATCGCGGATGCTCCGACTTGGAAGCTGCACGAGATGGCCATCCAGCACCAGACTCCGCTGCTCGCCTGATCGAATGGGTGCCAGACTGGCGGGGCTGCTGGCCCGACGCGCGGCGCTGATGCCCGCTGGATGTGGCCGTCGATTGACGCCGTTGGTGTGATCTGCGCAAGCTGCCGCGGTGGCCGTGCTAGACTCCGGTGCGTGTGTGCATCGAACCGTGCGGCAGCAGATGCTTTTGGCTGTGTTGGTTCGTGGATTGCTGAAGCTACCTTGCCAGGTTGCGCCTGTTGCGCCATCCGCCTGTGTTACTTTGTGGGGAAAGGTCTAGCGGACAAGTTTGTTCGGTGCAAACTGTGTCTCATATTCCGGTCTTTCTCGCTCGCTGTCTCTCCACCCCCCCCGAAACCCCAGGCCCGTGCTCCGGGCCTCGGATCACTCGTCCTCATCATCATTCGACACAGCAGCTTCGACGCTCACGTCCCAGCGGCTTCCTGGGAGCACGGCAGTTAGGTACTTGACAAACACGGCGGCCCCCTCGTCTCTCAGCGCGAGCGCCAGCGCGTTGTGCCGCGCGGGGAACTCCGCCAGAGGCTCGTCCTCCTCCTCGCCCTCGGCGGTCGCGATCCCACGGCCGCCCTTGCCGCCCTGGTACATCATCACCGCGCCCTCCGCCGCTGCGGGTGCGTCGTCCCCCACGTCCACGAAGGCTTGGTACCCGCCCGAGAGGCTCGCGCCCCACAGGCCCGTCTTGGTCTCCTCATCCATGTCCGCGTCTCCCTCCTCGTCCGCGAAGCACAGCGACGCGTGCAGCCGCATCTCCCCCACCGGTACCGACGGGCACGCGCGCGCGCGCGAGTAGTCGAGCCCGGCGCTGCGAGGCCCAGCGGTCACGCTCTCCTGTGCGCGGTGGCGGGGCACGGAGTGCTGCCTGATAGCGCGCGGGAGGGGGCGGACCGGAAGCGGCGGACCGAGACGGCGCGGGAGAGGAGCGTCGTGCCCGCGAGCGAAGCCAGCAGCCTGCCGCACGCAGGGGAGGCCAGCAGCTCCGACTGCAGCTCTGCGAGAACAGCGCCCACCTCCGTCGCCTCGCCGCCGCCTACAGAGTAGCGGAGGAAGCGTTGAGCCTCTGGCGGCCCCTCAAGCACCCACCCTCCGCCGACCCCCGCTGCGACAGGCGCCCGGTTCCCCTTGCCAATCTTGTCCCGCGCGTCTGCTGCCACCATGGCGTCTCGCACTCTGCGCCCAAAGAGGTGCGGGGTGCCCTCAGACACAGCACATGCCTCGCGCACCGGAGAGGCGCCGAGGAGCCTCGGGCGGGCGCCGCACCGCTTTGCAACCTCCGGCTTGAGGAAGGCCGGGAGGACTACAGCGGAGGTGTCTTCGAAGGACGCGCGTGAAGCCGCGAGCCGTGCGGGCGCGAGGTACTCCGGAGCAACCCACCGCGAGAGCAGCGCCAGGTCCTCCTGAGAGAGCTCGGGGAGCGGCGCAAGCGGCACCGAGAACAGCGCGAGCGGTGCTGGCTGGAGCGCCGCCGGCGCCGCCGCGGTTGCAGCTGGGACCCCTCCAGGCGCGTGGAACCAGCCCGAAAGGTACAGAATCGGCTTGTCTTCAGCTCGGACCTCGCGGATCGCGTGCATGCTCGCCCCAGCGCTGACCGCAAAGAGCACGATGGAGTTCCACTCCGGAGCAAGCGCGCGGGACTCTGCGCCCGAAGGCGAGAAGAGCTCGAGCTCCCCGCCGTCGGAGGTCCCTGGCGGGTCCGCGCGGTCGAAGAGCGGGAGGAAAAAGGCGACCTTGCTGCGCCCGGCGGCGGAATCAGATGCGTAGCACTCTGGGCGAGGCGGCAGCTGAGCCGGGGCAAAACCGCGTCGAAGGCAGCGTGCCATCGTGGGGGAGAAGATGGCATCCGTCGGTGTAGATCCCCGACACGCAGTCGACCTCGGCAGAGAGCTCGCTGCAGCCTACACTGCCCGCCGCGTTACGGGGTAGCGTCGATAGCGCCCGGAGCTGCTCAAGGGGAACGACCTGTCACATCCGAGACCAAAGCGCGAAACTCGGCGGAGTAGAGAGAGTCTCGAAGAGCAATGAGCGGGCCGAGCCCAGGCGTGCCATCAAGAAGCTGCAGCGGAGGGCCCTCGTAGCGCTTGAACGTGTCAGAGTCCTTGAGGTCAGCCTCAAGGCCTTGGATCGCAGCTCGGAACGACTGCTCGAGGCGCTCCTCCACGCAAGCATTTTGCAACACGACATACCGGAACGGCATGTTGCTGGCGTACTTCTCTTTTGCTTTCGCCTTTGCCTCTGCCATGTACGAATCGCGGATCACCCGCATCAGCGAGCATGGCGAGGAGAAGGGCTCAACGGGACAAAGGCACACCTTCCGTGAAGACTTCCGGAGATAGAAGTTTCCCGCTTTCCTCCCGTTGCGCCTCGCGCTTCCTCTTGCTCGCAGCTCCGATCCCTTTTGCCCCAGAACGTTTCATTTTGCAGGATGCAGACCGCACGTGCACCCCAGAGGCCCCTGAGCAGATGTACTTCGCCAGAACAGCCTCACCTGACCCTGCGGCAGGAGCAAATACCAAGACGGACTATTTTGTTCGCTCAAGTATCAATTTCAGTGCTGGAAAGACCCACAGAGGGGCGCCCCGCAGGTTGCAAGGTGGCCTGCCCTCGTACCACCACTTCACTTGTCAAACCCAGCGTCGAAGTTCCCATACAAAAAATCGTGGTCAAGCCAGCGGATTTTGGTGGTAACGTGTTCCTCGATGAGTTCCTTCATGGAAGGACGAGCTCTCAAGTTGAATCTGTGGCTCTTACAGAGAAGCGCAGCAGCTTGACAAACACAGTGCTGTACTAGAATGGCTCGATATGCACGAGGAATCATGCTCGTTATGTGCATGCTGCTATCCTCACTGCCTCGCGCGACAATCGCTGAAACAGAAGAAGAGATCAACCAACTTTTCTTACGAGCTCGTTCGTTTGAGGACAACAAGGACCATCTTTTAGCTATGCGGACCTACCGAACTGCTCTGCGGCTGGCGCCGGGGGACATACGCATCCGCAAGAGGTTGGTCGCGTTGCACAGAAGCGTAGTTGCCACTGTACCTGTGCGCTTTGAAGGGAAGCTTTTTCAGCTTCCCATTTTCGAGCAACCGAATCAAGTCGTCATGCCAGATGATAAGATGTCCGCGAACGCCTTGGTGACTGCCTACTTCAAGTGGAAGCGTATTCCGTTGTTCCGCAGCGATTCGGACAAATGCGCTAAGCACACAGCCACGGAAAATGCGGAGCTCATGTCGATAATGGGCCAGACGTGTGTGTCGTCGCTCTTTGTGGAAGCGCATAACGCTGTGCAATCTGTTCTCCGTGGGAACGCTCTTCTCTCAGGGGGCGTTGCTGAGATCCCAACCACCTCGAGAGTCTCTTGTGGCCCTCCCTGCGGCGTGATCGTGCCTCCACGCTCGCCAGCTCCGGCAGACGACGCGGTGCTCCAGGCCGGAGAGCGTCATGGGGAGGATCGGGTAGTCGTCTGGTCCGGTAGGGTGCCGCTGCATGAATCCGGTGGCGCCGATCGTCTCGTCGCCGTGACGTTGTTCAGCAGCGAGACGCGCGACTCCTCTTTGCGACGCGCGGCCGAGGCCGCAGGGGCACCGACCCAAGGCCCAGCATGGGAGGCAGCGCGTTCAGCTCTGCGGGATGCTGTTGTGCGAAACCTCTCTGAGCAGCGGCGCGCTGCGTTGCACGCGCTCGCGCCGTTCGCCGCGCGGTCGCAAGCGCTCGGGGATGAGACACGCCCCCCGCCCACGTTTGCGTGCCGAGCCGCCGGGGACGGGGACGGCTGCACACGCGTGGAGCAAGGCGCGCCCGGGGACGCGCCAATGCCGGTGTTGACATCGGCGGAGGGAGGCGGGAGCGAGCGGTCATGGGACGTTGCTGCAAACGAGGTACGGCCGGCGGAGATCGACGAGGACGCCGCCGCAGCGCAGCGATACATCTGGTGAGCGGCCCGAGCCCCGGTCCAGCGCCGCAGCGCCCTAAGCAGCGCGCTGACGCCCTGGGTTGGGGGTTACAGGGAGCGGCAGCACCCTGCCGAGTGCTCCAATCAGACGGCGCTGGTCTACGGGCACGACAGGGCATACTGGGGGTTTGCCGCCAACGTGCACTTCATGACTGTGGCTCTCAACATGGCGCTGGCGACCGGGCGCGTGTTTCTGACTCGCAGCCCAGACCACTGGAACTATGGCGGTGAGGAGTGCCGGCACGGCTGGGCATGTTACTTCCTGCCCGTGTCCTCGTGCTCGGAGCAGGTCCCCTGCCCGCCCGCTCTCTGGCGCCGCGGACGCGGTACGTGCGGCGAGGTCTGAGGCGAGCGCGGGCACGGCACAGGACGTGTGGGAGCCATACACGTTGCCGCTGCGTGCCGACTTCCGTTGGGACCACAGGGGGTACCTCTACCGCGTCGACACGCTCGGCGCCCGCACGGTGCACTACGCCAACGTCGACGGGCCGTGGCAGGAGTCCATCGGCAACACCCTCCACCCCGACACGCACGAGCCGATGCGCAAGTGGATCCCTGCGGCCTTCCGGCACCGCGGCCTGCTCTGGTGGCGTGCGCAGCTCACGCGCTTCCTTCTGCGCCCGAAGCGCTTCGTTCGGGCGTTCATAGCGGAGCGCGCGGAGGCGCTCGGCATGCCCCCGCACGCGGCCCCAAGCACGCGCATCGCAGCCTTGCACGTCCGGCGCGGCGACAAGGCGTACGACCAGTACCAGGCGATGCCCGTCTCTGCCCCCTGTCTGCCGCTGCTCGCGGCGCTCACCGGGTGCGGGCTTTGTGCGCAGGGCTGTTTCTTCGGAAGCATCGACTCGTACATCGCGCAGGCGCACAAGCTTGCACCAGGCGGGCTGGACGCGATCTACGTCTCGACCGACGACCCGTCGGTGGTGGACGCACTCCCCCGCACTGCTGTCGCGCACGCGCTCCGCACGCTGCACGACCCGCTCGAGCAGCGCTACAACGGGACGCACATCTACGCGCCGCCCGGCGTGTCGCTCGCGCGCTGGCCCGCGTTCCCCGGCAACGACCCCAACGTCGACACCCTGCTCTACGCCCTCGAGACCATCAAAAGCGTTTGGTTCCTCGCCTTTCACGTTTGCTCCCCAACCTGCCCTCGTGTGCCAAGCCTGCCTGCCGCGCGAGTGCGGGTGTCTGACATTGGTCTGAGGACGGGGCGACAGGCGCCCGTCTTCGTTGGCACCGTCACGTCATCCATGTCCAGGCTTGTCTACCAGCTTCGTGTCGCGTTCGGAGAAAAAGAGGGTAATCATGCCTGGAGCGTTGACAAGGACGCGCGACATGCCCCCGGATGGTTCGCGGATCCCTAACTAGGCCCCCTTGCACGGGCGCCGGGCTGCGAGACATGTAAATAATAATTTGCATCAGGGTCCAGTGTGGGGTTCCCCCTGTCATCCGCCTCACGCCCAACCCCTGATGCCTCACACTACTCCAGTCTTCTCGCGCCGCCCATGCTGCCACGGATCATGCACCGCCGACATCCTCCGCCAACAGCGCTGCGACGTGCTGCGGGCTCAAAAACGTTGAGGGCTCCCCAGCGCCTAGCGCGACAGTGTTCATGTCGACTGTTGAACCTAAACCTGCACAGCCGTCCTGTCGGGGCTGGGACCCTTTGGGGGACTGGTTGGCTACCACCTCTGCCTCAGCCACGCCCGACGCCTCCGACGACTCCGCCTCCGTGAGCGCTTGATCGAGAAGGGCGCCCCTGGGGGGCTCCGCTGGAACCGGCGCTGCTGCCTGCACACTCACATAGTCTATCCCTCCGACCGCAGCTCCAGCTTGTACTGTCGACCCTCTGCAATCTTTGGGCGCATCGCGTGCCTCCTCTTTGTTCCCTTTGTCACCCAGACCAGATGCGACCGTCCGGGCTTCCACAGCTGCGCACCCAACTCCTCCTGCCCCCTTTTCCACTCCCACTTTGACCCCGGAGGCTGGCTCTGCACAAACGTTTGCCCCTTCAGAAGCGTCGGGGCCGACAAATCTACATGATTCTTCAGCCGACGCCGAAGTACTGGGCGCAGCTGCTGCTGCTTCTGATTGCGGAGCCTGGCCTCCGCCTTCCGTCGGCGGCAGAGCAGGTTGCGGGGGTGTGTTGCCTGGCAGTGGGCCACGCAGTACTGGCTCAGACTCTGTAGCCTCGTTCAGCTCTTTCGGCTGTCGCATGCCCCAGACGGCAGAGCGTTTGGTAGTAACTGGAGAGTGTGCAGACACGGCAGCTCCCGCCTGTTTGCCCCTCAATGCAGCTGCCGCACCGCCCTTTCCCGCAGCACCGGACGCTTTGGTACAGCGCCCAATAGGTCCTGTTGCGGCAGGCGCTTGTTGGGCAGCCTCGTCCGCGATGGAAGCGCCTAATTCAACCGCCTTCCCATTCGAGTCGCCTCGCTGCTGCAGCGCAAGCAGCGCTGTGATTGTGCTCATTGTGCTTGGGTCCATGTTCGCACTATCTCTGACAGCGGCTGCTAGGTCAGCACCATTTCCAACGATCCCTGAAGCTAATACTGCCGCCATACCCTGATATACCGATGGATCGACGGATATTGGAGACCCTGCTTGCGTCGAGGCCTCTGAGCGAGCTCCGCCCGACGCACCGTTTGGGCCAGATAGACGCAACCGCTTCATGGCACGACCAGCATTTGGCTTCCAACAATCGTGCATTTTTTCACAGAGCTGGATGAAGCGATCGAGCGTGCAGTCTGCAGTGTTGACTGGGAAGAGCGCACACAGCTCCTTCCAGCCATGCGATAGTTCTTCGAGATCTGTCGCATCTCTCGGATCCCTCCAGCGACGCATGCAAAAGAGATACATTCCAGCGCCAACAGGATCTTCTTGCTTGTTTAGCGCCTTGCCACGACGGTCGCGCTCGCGCTCAAATCCTGCAGCCTGAAGGCACTTGTTGAATTGGGTCTCGGAAACCCCGTACTTGCTTCCAGTTATATCCATGCGTACCGCGGCAGGGCAACACTCACACAGCGCGGCATAAATTGAAAGAGGACCACTCCGTGCCACCATGTCGTTGTTCCGGTCAGTTTTGCTCGTTACGAGCTGTGCGAATCGTTTTGAGAACTCCTTGTTGCTTTCCGATGGACAAGGGCGAACCATCGCACCTTAAAGGGCGCTGGCGCTTCCAATGACCTGGCGCAGTGAAGGAATTGAGTCAATTTGGTGCCTCCAGCAACGTAGCTCGAAGATACGCCCAAGGAACGCGCCCTGGGCTCCCAGCGAACTGCAGCCGAAGGCGTTCCAAGCAAAGCGTACGTCTCGGGCCGCGAGACCAGTTCTGTTGAGTGTACATTTTCAGCCAACAGGAGTGTTCACTCAACTTAGTGTCCACTTGAAGGTTCGGGCCCTCCACTTTTGACTTCGGAGGCCACAAAGAAGAGGAGCATCGAGAGCAGCAGCCTTGTGAAGCTGAAGTACGACGAGAACGGAAGTACGCCAAAGGCGGGGTGTGTGTGCTCACCAAGGGCGGCTCCGGAGCGGTGAGCCAGCTTAGAGAGAAAGGTAGCGCAACGCGCACGGTGGCGCTCCACGTGGGATTATGTGTCGGCTTACAGCATACTTGGGTGAGCCGACCAATCTGGCCGATCTCGTGACACGCCCGTCGCGATCGGTCATTCGTCAGTCGTTTGATGCCCGCGAGCGTCTTGGCGGAACGGGTGGTCAGGTGTACGATGTTGGCGCGCTAAATGCAGACGGCTTCGGTCTAGGCTGGTACACAAATGAGACTGAGGATGACGTTACGCCTTGCGTGTTTACGGACGTCGGCCCCGCCTGGAATAACAAGAACCTGTGAGTCTCCCACTGAGCGTCCTGTGCTGGGACATCTGCAGAAGGAGCCAAAGCTGCGTTTCTGACCCCATGAGACGGGCTCTGACATCAGTGTTGATTGAAACCATGAGTCGCAGTCATTTTGACAACGTCTGCCCCGTGCCAGGCACCGGCTGGCGCGGAAGATCCGATCTGGGCTGATCTTTGCGCATGTACGGGCTGCTGGTCCCAGCATGGGAATCTGCCAGTGCGCTTGCCACCCTTTCGAGTATGGGCGCTTTCTCTTCATGCACAATGGGCAGGTGGCTGGCTTCAAGAAGATTCGCAGACATCTCATGTCGAACCTCAGCCAGTCTGCCTTCGATTACGCCATCGCAAACTCTGCCAGCGACTCCTCCCTTGCCTTTGCAATCTTTATTGACCAGGTCGGGGATGCGAACGCGGCCGTGTCCCCTGCACGGTTACGGCAGTGCTTGGTAAACGTTATCTCGATCATCGGGGAGGCTCTGGTGAAATTTGAGATCAAGGGCACTTCGCTTCTCAACTTTGTGGTTTCAGATGGGAGTTCCATGGTCGCGACGCGTTATGTGATCAACCCCGATCAGGATGTACCTGCAGCCTCACTCTATTTCAGTTCGGGAACGTCTTTTGAGCCGTCTGTTCTGCACGAGGAGGTCGACTCTTCGGAGCTTGAACCTGGCAAGGGTATGTCTGCGCTCGAGACGGTCAAAGAGTATAAAATGACACACGAAGACAGGCGTGACAACGTCGTGATTGTCACTTCTGAACCACTCACAAATGTTGTTGCGGACTGGGTTCTGTCCTGCCTGTCACCCTGTAGAAATGTTGCTGTTCGCTGCTGCCAGTACGATACACCCTGGCCTGACACTGTTCGAGGTTTTGTAGGTTGCAGTACCAAAGAACTTTCTCGTTCTGGTCACGCCACACAAGCAGATTCTCCTCTCCCCGGTGTTTGCTGGAGACGTGGCTGCAGAGTCCGCGCGCGCAGGCATCGCTGGGAACGCCAGCGGGACAGGAAAGTGTCGCACCGACGACGACCTGACACGCGTGCTAGAATCGTTTGGCCACGACCGGGCACTTGCCACCCCGCTGCAGCGTCCTTCATCTCAAGAAGCTACTGAAGATGAAGTGGAGCCGTTTCTCACATTTTCGGTTGCGAGGTCCCCACCGTGCCGCCCCGCGCCGCTGCCGTTGGTTCCCATCCGCTTCAATCCAAGCTGAGTTGCCTACTCGATTTTTGCTGCACAATTGGCAGGTTCGATGATGCGCACGGAGCAAGCAAGTCACGGCAGAGCTCACCGCCCCGCCTCGAAGAGCAATTTTCTGACGAGGAGAAAGAGCAGTCTCTCCAAGACGGCACTGGCGGGACGGGAGCAACAGAGCTACCGGGTTTCCAGCAGCACATGGAGAGTGTAGCACGGATGGAACTTTTGCGTGGGGCGATGACTCCCATGGACGGTTACTCTCACCTCGATGGATGCCCGCCTGGGTGCGGCTGCAACCCCGGGACAGACTTTGCTTCAGGTTTTGCGGCCGCGTTTGGTGTACAGCGGCCCAGACGCGCGCGGCACCTTTCCACCAGGCGCCAGCCAGCCACATCAATTCCCTCTTCTGACAAGGTCACCATGCCCCAGGCAGCCGCAGTCCCTTCGTGATGTGTGAGTGACTTACACAGCTGGTCTTCGGAGCAGGTCGCCGTCTCCGACAGATCGAATGGCACTCCGACCAAAGCACTGATGACGATCGCTGCGCAAGACGTGCAGCTTTCTTCGCCAACCCCGAGAACCCCGGGTGGTACCAGACATGTGGCACACAACGAGCTATGGGGGAAAACTTTCATGGACCAGCGCCATGAGAGGCTTCCATCTTCACTCGCAGCACAATCGCTCCCGCCAAGGGAAGCTGGCTCAGATCTGCTCGAGCCATTGCACAGCTTCGGGGTTTCTTCTGGTTCGCCATTGTTAGACATCTGCATTCGTGGTAAGCATGTGTTCGCTGCGGAAGGTGGCGAAGAAGGCTGCATTGGCGTGTGGGACATGCGTCGCTGGGAATTTCTCAACAGATCAAGGAAGCAAAACGGCTCCATTCTGGCACTTACTCTGGCAGAACGCGATGAATTTCTCATCGCATCAGTTTCCAACAACTCGGTTGTTGTCTGGGATATATCCAATCCAGAAGAAGGCCTTGTCTCCGTTGCACGCCTATGGTGTCCTCCGATCGGGCATTTGCTTTGTCTCCACATGTCGTCAGACGGTCTTCTGATCCTGGGGTCCCAAGACGCTTCTGTTCGATGTGCGAGTTTTCCGATTCGAGATTTTCTGGCTACACGTGATGCCTTTGGATCGTGTCGTGAGCCTCGCGTGTCAATACTGTCTTGTGCTTCCGACTTGGGTGATTGGGATTCAGACGCCTGTGGTTCGCCACGCGCACCAGAAGCGTCGCTCCTGAAGGTTCCGCCCGAATCTGGTGTGCAGCTAGATCTCGAGGAGCGCGAGAGCTCTTCAGAGCAAAAAAAGTGTCCTGCAGGCCAGGTCTACTCTATTCGGCAATGCAATGTGCAGCTGCGCAAGGGACGCAAGGCGTCAGGGCGCGGACGCGGCAAGTGCGCTTTGGACTTCTCGCGTTCGGCAACGCACTGCGGTTTCGTGTTTGCGGTCGCCCGGTGTGGAGATTACCTGTGTTCGGGTGGGGGAGACGGCATCGTCAAAGTTTGGCACACGGAGACATTGAATCTGGCATTTCAGCTGGTCGGTCATCGCGGGAGCGTGCTCGCGCTTGTGGCCGATGACCGGAATACGGCATTTTCCGGAGGTACTGACGGGACGGTGCGGGTGTGGGACCTTGAGCTGGCTGCGTGTCGGCGGACACTGGCTGGACGGAGCGACGTTCTCGCCCTTGCACTCTCTCCGGCAGCAATCGCCATTGGGTATGCAGTTGGTGAGGTCCACATCGTGGACCTCAGCTCGTACCGCGTGCTGCAACGTCTTCGCGCGTCGCCTCACCCGGTTTTGTGCATAGATATCGATCCAGATGACGGTCTTATTGTTTGCGGTTCCTCCAAGGGTGAATTCGCCGCTTGGCGTCTTCCGGTATTGCGCTGCAAGCGGAAGCCCATCTCGTTGGCATCACCTGCCTTCTCGTCCTCCTTCACGAACTCTCCTGTCAACTCACTTCAGGCTAAAGCTTCTACTGGCCTCAATGGCTCGAGCTTGTCAGACGACAAAATCGAAGCAAACGCTGGAAACAATATCGACCACTCAAAGTTGCGGCAAGCTTCAACAGCGGCTCGTGAGGGCCTTGGCGTGCTTCCTTCGAAGCTTGTCCAAGTGCTCGGGACTGACGTTGAAGGAGGAGGTTTGAATGTGGAGAGCAGTGAATCATTGAATGCAGCGCAACATGCTCCTGGAGAATTCGATTTTCCAGCTGACGAAGGATTCATGCTCAATCTTCTGCAAGACTACATATCTATCCCATCCATTTCGGCTTCTGCTGCACTGCATGAAGAGTGCTGGAACGCAGCTCGGTTCACTGCCGGCCTCATGGAATCGCTGGGCTGCCAAGTAAAGCTCACAACATCCCCAGCTCATCCATGCGGACTACCAGTTGTTCTCGCCAGGTTTTCGTCGAATTCGAATGCAAGCGGAATCGTTCCAATCAGCTCAGATCCTAGTGCAGCTGGGGGGGCAAAGGGAGCGGGGCAATGCGTAGTCATTTATGGTCACTACGACGTTGCATACGCAGAAAAGAGCAATTGGGACTCGGATCCATTCCATATGGCCGGTCGCGACGGGTACTTGTACGGTCGTGGGGCATCTGACAACAAGGGTCCGATCATTGCTGCTGCACTGGCTGCGCGTGCAGTCCAGCTACGCGGGGAGCTCAAGACGGATGTAGTGTTCATTTTGGAGGGCGAAGAAGAGTCCGGGCTTTCGCTGCGACAGCGTGGCTTCCCAGCTGTTGTCGAGGCAAACATGCACTGGTTTGAGGGCTGCCGCGGAATTCTGATCTGCAACAATTACTGGATCGATGATGAGAAGCCGTGTCTGACTTATGGAATGCGTGGTGTGATCGATGCAGAAGTGTGGGTAAGCGGGGGAAGCAAGGACCTGCACTCAGGCGTGGACGGTGGTGCCATCGATGAACCCATGAACGATGTGGTGGCTCTCCTCGCGTCGCTGAGAGGAGAAAAGGGGGACGTGCTGGTTCCTGGTCTGACTGCAGGGGTTCGAGAGGACGACGCTGGGGAAGAGTCTCGGAGAGAGCAGGTCCACTTCGCAGTGGATCGGTACCGTGACGCGATTGGAGTGGCGCGGGTGGTGTCAGATCGGTCCTCAGAGGTGTTGCGCGTGCGCTGGTCAAAGCCATGCATCTCAGTGTCGTCGATCGAGAGCACCAACAAAGCACGGGTCTTCCGCAAGATTCCTAATGCTGTAGTCGGGCGCCTCTCTCTGCACTACGTCCCAGACCAAGACGGGCAGGAGCTGGAAGAGGTGCTCAAAGCGCATCTGGCGGCGGTCTTTGCTGCGCGGGGCTCGAGCAACCGGCTCCGGGTCCTCGTGAAGCAGACCTCCACCTGGTGGATGGGCGACCTCAAAGAGCCGATCTTCTGCCTCGCGCGGCGCGCGCTGCGGCAGGTGTGGGGCGAAGAGCCGCAGCTTGTCCGCGAGGGAGGATCGTACGGGGGGGTCACCTCGTTCTTGGAGGACACTCTGCGCGCGCCTGCGGTGCATCTGCCACTCGGTCAGGCCTCCGACGCCGCTCACCTGCCAAACGAGCGTATTCGCGTCCACAACCTGGTGGGTTGCCCTCCCGTTGCTCCCTGCACCGTAAACGCGCAAGTCAGTCAGCGCCCCTGTTCATTCACCGCCACCACTAACGTTTGTTAAGCTGCCAAAGGTGAAAGGGAGGCTCGTCATCGAAAAGCTGCTCTGCTTGCTCGGCGACCCCGCCGCAGCGAAAGAATGTTACGGCCAAAAGCTGGGATGAGCCGATTGAGATTTAGAATTTAATAAAAGATTTATTCACTCTGGGAATTCCTTGCAATGATGCTGTAGTCGAATGGAGTCGTGCATAGCAGAACCCGCGGGTCCAAACGAAAGCTCCCGGCGAATGGAAGCAATGCAGAAATGCGGAGGCAGAGCTAAGAAAAATGTCTGCTCTACTTTCTGAGCCAATTCTATCCGGTGCGACGGAAGGTCACGCGGTTGCATTCACAACACTGCACTGCTCCTCCACAGTGGAGAAACAACAAACTACCGGCTAAAGATGAGCCCTGGCCTCCCAAGCCAATCTAGATTGAAACGTAGTGAGTGCTACGGCACCACACCCATGATCGCATCAGCTCGTCGTTGGCCTGCATCACTGCTGGGAGTGGCAGCGATAAAAAAAACACCGCAGACAAAGAGAACGAGCATGAGAATCTGTTGAAAGCGCCGGGAGTCTGCAGGAAACTTGTAGTGCGCCCATGCACCAAGCGCAGAGCCGATTGATCCGGCAGCTATTACACAAATATAATAGTGCCACCAGCGATGCATGAAGAGCAGGTCCTGGCAGGGAGAGAGGAGCAGAGTGGGTCAGGTCGTGCAGCGCAATCCGCGTTGAGGCGAGCCCATGCGTGCGCGAGGGCGTGTCAAGGCGGAATGGCAGGGGTGTACGTCAATTGCCAAGACCACGACACGAACCACGCAGGAGCTCCAGTAGCCGACTTGCCCTGTGCAGCGCATCATCATCGGTGAAATACCGTACTGCGGATTCATCGAGACCCATGCGAAGAGGACGAGAATCGGCGGGCCGCCGGCACCAAAAAGCCCTCCGAGAAAGCCTGCCATGCAGCCTGAGACGACGCCCAGGAAAATCATCAACGGATGGAACTTTGGGAAGAGGCGCGCCCTGAACTGCCGCCACGCGCCCTCCGGCCCCAGCTCCTCGCCCAGCAACGCCCATATTGCAAAGCGCTCAGCGGAAAGTCGAGTCCGCGAAGTCGGGCCCCGCGGGGGCTCTCTGACGGCGCTCGGATGTTCCGTATGCGCTGCCGCAGGGCCTTGGGGCACTGCGGCGTCGGCCCCCTCGATCACATCCGCGTCCACCGGCGCGTCTCCTGGTCCGTCTGCCTCTGCATCGCCCATCGCCGGAGGCGTGCTTTTTGGCTCGCGCCTCGCGGGCGTTGGGACCGCGCTCCTCTCGAACCTTGCTTTCTCTGTGTGTGCGGATACCTCTCGATCTGCATCCACAAGATCTGCATCCACCACGATGTTGTTGCTCGTATCGCTGAAGGCAGCCCTGCACCCCAGCCAGGCCGTGACGCTTCAAGGTGAAGCAAGGTCCGGGAATTGCAAGGTTCAGAGGGAGCGCGGCTGGGTTCTCACAAGGGCGCCGTGCCGAAATCGTGGCGCGAGTCCTCTGGCGTCGGCTGCTCCACCATCCTCACCGATGACTCGGTGGCGGTGTGCTGCGACTGTTCGGGATTTTTTCGCTGGCGTGACACGTAAGCCTGCACACCCGGGAAAGGGCGGTTAGGGGCACGTGCGCCTGCTGACAGCATCAGACGGGGAAGATCGACGATGTTTCAGCTAAAGGCATGGATCACGTAACCAGCAAGGCTCTCAATTTGAGTGCAAGGAGGAGCTCAGGCGCCGTTGCACCCTCACGGCGCGACAGTGCGGCCTCAATAGTCTCTGAGAACGGGGTGGCTGCGCGCCTGGACAAAGACAAAGAAGATAATGAGAGCGCCGAAACCCCGCTTCAGATCCGTCGCCAGCGTAGCGAACCTACCGCCCACGCGCGCGGTTGGACTTTTTTAAGTTGCGCGTAGCCCGCCAGTGGACAAACCGTGCGATTCTGGATCGGCCCGCGTCGCACAGCACTGGGCGCTTGACGCACCCTGCCTCTAGCGTGAGGCCCAGAATGTATGTTCCAAGCGGAACGACGGCCATGTTGCCGGGAAGAATAGCAAGGGTGAGCGGCCAGTAAATGTGTCTTCCAAGCAAACAGGTGAGTAAGGACCATGATTAACAGCAAACAGCGCACGCGGAGCAGGAATGCGCCGGGTAGGGAGGGTCCAGTTTGCTTGTGTTTGCGCGGGGCACACTTTCTGTCGTAGATGACGAGGGGAAAAGACGTCACAGAATCCATTATGGTAACCATGCAGAGATTTCCCGTGAGGCCCCCAAGGTTCAGGCTTCCTGACTCGTCGCCCTGCGGGTACCTCAGGCCGCAGCCATCAGAAGCCGGTCGCTGCCAGCTAGTTACGCCTCTCTGCACGCATGTCCCGAAACACCGGCCAAGCTCCCGCGCACTTGGTCCCAGCCTATGTGCCCTACTGCAGAGCCCTCTAGCTGTGCTTTGGGTTGGGTCCATTTTTTGCTGTGACGTGTTTGCATGGTAGCACTGCAGCGGGCTGGTACCATCCCCCCGAAGTAGTCCGCTAGTTTCACCAGCGAAACGAAGACAATTCCGCCCCCGAAACCGGTGTAGCTCTTGACAACATTGCTCAAGAATCTGCATCGGAAAATTGAGTTCAGTGACCCCGCAGCAGCCGCACGAAGCACCTCCAAACACGGCAATGGCGGTACCCAAGCGAGGAGACCACCAAGGCCGCCTGAAGCGAGAACTCTGTGCGCCCATCGTGCGGGTCCCCCATCGTCCCAATCAGGAGAGTCGCTGAGCCACCCTCTACAAGGCTAAAAAGCCCGGTAGATTCCCAGAACTCGCCGCCGTCGGCCTCTGATCCGGCACAGTCCCCACACAGCCTTGTGGGCGTCTGTCTTGTTGTAAAGCATCGAGCAATTTGAGAATTTCTGGGTGGCACCCATTCCGAGGCGGGCTCGACTATGACGGAGAGATCGAAAAAAAGAACCAAACGACAAGGAAGCCAACCCGATAGCCAGCCAACCCGATAGCCAGCTTGAGAAGAGTTGGAAGACGTTGCGCCCACGCTGCCAGGAGTTGGGAGAGGTTGATCGAAGAATAGCAGTACATGCGGGTGCAATGAGTTGCGACACGTTCAAAATGGGATTCACACACACATCACACACCCATCCCTTTTTAGGGTTTGGGGTTTAGGGTTTAGGGTTTAGGTGCTTGTATGCTCCGCTGCTCTGCTTGGGCAGAGGCC